>Ga0164318_10004967_pt1 | contig 12836 bp, 9 predicted proteins | sample GuaBasSedimGuay9_FD_113734 | JGI IMG/M metagenome (GOLD analysis project Ga0164318, IMG submission 113734) | Subseafloor sediment microbial communities from Guaymas Basin, Gulf of California, Mexico - Guay9, Core 4571-4, 0-3 cm | ecosystem: Environmental > Aquatic > Marine > Hydrothermal vents >... | reverse complement strand
TCTCCTGCTACATACCGTACAGTATCCCGGTCATAGGAATCAGCCTTACCGGCTTGGATATATGCCTGCTCTACCACTTCCTGACCGGCTGCAAGCACCAGGGGATAACGCACCGGCACTGATAACGGAGTGTCATATTGAGCTGTAATTTTGGCTACGCGTCCGAGAATCGATATGCCTGCGATAGTGTCAATCTGATCGAGTTCATCAATCCCGGGGATGAATAGCACCGGACGACCCATCTCAGTAGCGCGACCTACCGCTTCCTCAACTGCATCAAGCCCCGGTATTTTGCGCAGAAAAAGTTCCTTGCCCTGTCTTGCCCAATGTGTGTATAGAAGAACCGCAGCGGAAAAGAATATTACCAGAATAACAGCGTTGATCCTATCCCACCGAAATACCCCGTCAGCTGTCTGCGCCAAAATTACTTGATAGTCGCACAGGATAATCCCTACGACGATTAGAAACGGAGTAGCAATGCGATGTCTCAGGTTTGATAGCACGTCAGAATATACATTTACATATCAGATTGTCAATCAAGAATAAAGAAAGTCCCCGTCAAGTTGCCTCTTGACGAGGACTTATCAATTTCTAGCGGTACGGGGAATCGAACCCCGGCTTGATGGCTGAGAACCATCCGTCCTAGCCGTTAGACGATACCGCCAAAACTCGATGCGCAAAGCTAAAAAAGCAACAGGGAATGAATATAGATATTATCACCCTTTTGTCAATAGAAGTAACTTTTTTGTTTTTCAATGGGTTACAAGCGTACAATCTATAAGAACGAGAGAGTCAATCGGTTAGAAGAAGAAAAGAATAGCTATGCCTCCATCACTTTTTTCTTAATTACATTTCATCATTTATATCCAATTTTACATTGATGACTATCTCTTTCTTCTCGGAAGCGGACTGTCAACATGTTAATTGACAGCATCTTAGACGCTGTATGACCTAGAATCCAGCAAAAGTTTTGTCTAATCTGTTTTTCTAAAATGCTTTGTATGCGGCATCAATAGTCTTTGTTTCAATGGAACAGGTTTTGTAAAGTTAGTCTCGTCTTTTGTTGATTATCGTCTTATTAGATATTGATTAGTTTGTAAAAACAAACAAAGATGTTCTCGCTTTTGTGCCAGAGCAACTTTCTGCAATTCAACGGAGGAGTAGATGCCGCCTAAATCAACACCCACAGCGAAGAAACCGCGAGAAATAAAAATCAGAGATCTCGATTATCAGATAGATTTCAAACCACGCGGTATAAAATCGTCAGATGACGTTTGTGCATGTACAGGAATTATAGGTCAAAGACGAGCCTATAAAGCGATGAAGACAGGACTGCATATTGATAGTTCAGGTTACAATATCTTTTTAGCTGGTATGGCGGGAACCGGTCGGACTGCAGCGGTAAAGTATGTTTTATCGAAGACTAAATCCAGACGTCCCAATTTATCCGATGTGTGCTATGTCAACAACTTCAGGAACGAAGATTGTCCTCGTATTCTTACTTTCGCGGCGGGTGATGGAGTGCGATTCAAAAAGGATATGGCGTACTTGATAAATTCCATTCGCAAAGCGGTACCGAAGATATTCATGTCTGAGGACTACAAAGATCGCCAGAGTCGCATTGTACGTGAATTTGAAGGCCGTCAGAAAAAGCTCATACATGGTTTTGAAGAAAAGCTGAGCACCGCTGGCTTTGTAATGGTTCAACTTCAGTCGGGTATGGGAGTTCGTAACGAGATTCAGCCGTTAATTGATGAGGAGCCAGAATCGCTTGAAAGTCTTGAGCGACTTGCCAAGGATGGGAAGTTCTCTCTGTCGCGGTTGGACGAATTGCGACGTACTTGGGATAGTCTTCGTCGGGAGTTCGACACCACTACGGTGGAGTCAAAGAAACTGACCAGCAAAATGGAGGATGCCCTCGAGAAATTGAACTTCTCGATGGTGGCGCCTTTAATAACTGACAAAATCAATCTCATTAAAAAGCGCTTCCCCGATGAAAAAGTTATCTCGTACTTAGAGGAAGTAGAGGAAGCTCTAGTTAGTGATCTGGATCGTTTTCGAGAGGCACAGCCGCGACGTGGCGAGGAAGAACCACCGCCTTACCGAAAACGAGAGCCTTTCGAGGATTTCTCAGTTAATCTAATTCTGAATAACTCGTCTACCAGTACCGTACCGGTTATTATAGAGAAATCTCCATCCTACAAAAATCTGTTCGGTTCACTGGAGCGCGTGGTTGACCGTTTTGGCTATTGGCGAACAGATTTCACTCGCATTTTCGCTGGTTCACTCCTAAAGGCGGCAGGTGGATTTCTTATTCTTAACGCTATGGATGTACTGACCGAACCCGGCGTATGGGTGCATCTAAAACGAACCCTGCGTAACGGAGAAATTGAGATCACCGGTTTTGATCCTCTTTACATGATGGCTGGTTCCGGTATCAAACCAGAACCGATTCCAATCAATGTTAAGGTTGTATTAATCGGCGAACCACGAACGTATCGTCTGCTGTGGCAACTCGATGATGATTTCAAGAAGATTTTCAAGATCAAGGCTGAGTTTGATACCAGTATAAAGTGTAACAAAAATCATTTGCAGAGCTATTTTGAATTCGTCCGGCGAGTTGTGGAAGAAGAGCAACTTCCTCCGTTTGATCTCAGTGGAATGCAAGCAGTGGCCGAGTATGGAATGCGCTTAGCTGGTCGCCGTGGAAAACTATCTACACGTTTCACTCTGGTTTCAGATATTATTCGGGAAAGCGCTTTCTGTGCTCAACAGCGACGTGTCGCCAAAGTGCAACGGAAGGATGTCTACTGCGCTATTGAGCAGAAAAGATCACGCGTAAATCTGGTTGAAGATAAAATTCAGGAAATGTTTGATGATGAGACTCTGATGGTCTCAACCTCGGGTAAAGAAGTTGGTCAGATAAATGGGTTGTCAGTGTATAGTCTCGGGGAGTATTCTTTTGGTCGGCCAACCCGCATCACGGCCAGCACATCAATGGGTCGGGCAGGGGTTATTAACATCGAACGCGAGTCAGATCTTTCGGGACCTACTCACAACAAGGGGGTACTGATTCTAAGCGGCTATCTTCGTTATATGTTCGCACAGGACAAACCGTTGCAAATGACGGCTTCTATTTCATTCGAACAGTCTTATAGCGGTGTGGATGGTGACTCGGCTTCGTCAACGGAGATGTATGCCATCCTGTCGTCGTTGAGTGGCATTCCCCTGAAACAAAGCATCGCCGTGACAGGTTCGGTAAATCAGCAGGGAGAGATTCAACCTATCGGAGGTATAAACGAAAAAATCGAAGGTTTTTTTGATGTTTGCCAAAGTCGCCGCTTGTCAGGACACCAAGGAGTAATGATGCCATATCAGAACGTTCCAGACTTGTTATTACGACCGGATGTTATTGAAGCTGTCCGTGATGGTAAATTTCATATCTATCCTATCAAGACGATCGGCGAAGGAGTGGAGATACTTACCGGCCAGTTGGCAGGACGACGACTTAAAAGCGGAAAGTTTTCACCCGGGTCCGTGTTTGCCATCGTAGATGAAAAGCTGCGAGAGATGGCTCTTGCGCTCCAGAATTTTGGACGTGAAGACAACGAAGACAATGGAAAAAAGAAAAAAACTAATTAGTCTACGATGATGTGGTCATAAAGGTTTTTTAATACAATACGAAAGTTATTCTATTCGCATTCGAACACACTTTTTTCTTGACACATGGTGTTTATTACGTTGTAATGTAACTGACCACTAACTTTTTAAGGGAGAATGCTAAATGCGCAAAGCCAAGAAAGCAACCCCCAAGAAGAAAGTAGCTTCCAAGAAGAAAGCAGCACCAAAGAAAAAAGTCGCGGCCAAGAAGAAAGTGGCTAAGACTAAAAAAGTCCGTTGCGCTGCAAAGACTGCAGCCGGCAAGAGGTGCAAGCGATTTACGGATGGAAGGAGCAAATATTGCTCAGTCCATAAGAAAAGATAACTTGGTAGCTTAATACTCTAAAAAACGCGGTCGTTATCGGCCGCGTTTTTTTTATCTAATAAGCAATGATATGTCAGAAAGCGAATTGTTGCACGATCACTGTCATCAAACTGGCATGATGCTATTATTAACAGGTAAGACTCACAAACGTCTGAATCTACAGTTTGCCGAATAAGCCCTGAAAATATTCTTTGCTAGACTGATTAATACTGTATCAAGATTTTATTGATTTACAGTATAGCTTCAAAGCCGACCTTAAAAGCTTCATAGTCGCGCATGCCGTGGAACTCCTGAACGATCTGACCTTCACTGTTGAAAAATATGGTCATTGGCACACCACGTATGCCAAACATGCCGGCAATCTCACGGTCACCCATCAGCATAACCCATTTCATACCCATTTGTCGGGAGAAATCTCTAACTTTGCCTGGCTGGTCATTGACAGCAAGACCGATAATTTCTACACCGCGAGAATTGTATTCATCGTACAGTCGAATAAGGTCGGGCAGTTCTTTGCGACAGGGCGGACACCAGGTACCCCAAAAATTGATAACAACCGGTTTTTTTCCTATCCACTCATCAGAACTGTGATAAATGCCGTCAAGGTCTTTGGCTCGGAAATACACCATCTGTGATGTTTTGTTCAGTTGTGTTGTTTTGTTCTGTGATTGTGCAAATGATTTGCTTTTGCCTGTTTGTGAATCATCTCCGCCACAGGACACCAGAAGTCCTGCAAGGGCCAGTAAAAAGGTCAAATTTTTGAATGTACTCATAGTTATTGATACCTCTGTTGATTTTGGCTCAGGTTTTCTACCGGTCTTATTTCTTTTTTGAAGTTTCTATTTTGGTTGTATCGTATTTCTCGTCTTTGACATAGTTTAGATACTTCATCATAGCATCTTTAGGTCGATAACCACTAAAGCAGCCAAGATTGGTGCCGTCAGACTTAAGAAAACAATATGTTGGGTATCCACGTATTCTATATTCACGCTTTGCAAGGTTCTTCTCGGTTATTTTAAAGCCTTCAATATTTAATTCTTTGTTGGAGTCGCCGTATACTTTAACCGCAACGAAATTCTCGTTCATCAATTTTATAAAGTCTTCCTTTGAGAAAGTATCTTTTTCCATCTTTTTGCACCAACTACACCACGAAGTTGTAAAATTCAAAAAAACGTGCTTGCTCTCCTTTTTTGCTACAACGAGACCTGTATCATAAGAGACCCAGTGAATTTTACTTTTTTCAGTAGCAGCGTTTTCAGATATAACTGTTCGCTTGGAATTGGCGTTGCCATCAGCGCTAACCAGAGTGGCTGAGAGTAACAATAAGAAAATGCTTTGAAATAGGTATTTTGAAGCCCTCATTAGTGTGCCTTATTTTAAGAATTGTTGTTCTTCATATTAATCGGTCTTAAGTAGGCATTTGATTCCCCAAAAAGCTCCTTTAATTTGTTAAGAAGTGCAAAATCAGGGCGGACAGAGTACTTGCGAGATTTGATATATACCTCGGAGCCATTTTCCCGGGTTGCCAGCGTAACTGGAGTAGTACCTCTGAATTCCTCCAAAAAAGATAGTGCTTGTTCAATTGTGCTGTCTGAGCAGTCATAATTAACCTTTATAACCAATTGACAGTTAAAACGTTCCGATAGTTTCTCCAACGGCAGAACTTCGTTGCCCACAACCTTAGGCTCCTCACCTTCTTTGGTTGAAACCTTACCGATTACCAGCACCATGCGGTCAACTGCTATTAACTCTCTTGATTTATTAAAACAGTCAGAGAAGAAAATAAGTTCCACTGTACCGGTGTAATCTTCTAGGGTGACAAAAGCCATTGTATTGCCCCTTTTGTCAACCACAGTCTTTACCGAGGAAACTATTCCTCCCAGGGTAACCTCACGTCCATCTGAAGCCTGTCCCAATCGCTCAATGGCAAATGATGCAAAAGCATTCAGTTCATCTCTGTACTTGTCCAGTGGATGACCGGAGATATAGTAACCGAGCATAGCTTTTTCTTGAGCAAGACGTTGCGATGTCGACCATTCTTCGATTTCGGGAAGAACTGGCGGGGTACGGTTCACCGAACCTGTGGAATCGGCAAAGAGATCATGAGTAGATATCTGTTCTGCTACTTTATGGCCAAATTCAAGCATAGCTTCAACAGACATGTGTAGTTGTGCTCTATGACCGTGTAATGTATCACAAGCGCCTGCTGCTACAAGGGATTCCATTGTTCTTCGGTTGAGAGATTTGAGAGGGACTCTGCTTACCAGGTCGGCCATGTCGGCAAAGGAGCCATTCTTTTCCCGCTCGGTGACAATTGCTTGGGCTGGTCCAACGCCGACGTTTTTAACCGCTTTAAGGCCGAAACGTATTTTTTCGTTTACTACTGAGAAATCGGTTTTAGATAAATTGACATCGGGAGGGAGCACTTCAATGCCCATTCTGCGACATTCTTCTAATAGAACATAGATGCGACTGGAATCATTAATTTCGGAAGACATCAGCGCCGCCATAAACTCTCTGGGATAATATCGTTTCAACCAGGCAGTCTGATAGGCTATGAAAGCATAGCAAGTCGAGTGCGCTTTATTAAATCCGTAACGAGCGAATGTCTCGATTTGAAGAAATACCTCAGTTGAGATATTTCGATCAACTTCCTTTTCGTCAGCGCCTGCCAGAAATTCCTTCTTTTGAGCAGCCATGAGATCGGCGTCTTTTTTACCCATCGCTTTGCGAAGCAGATCCGCCTTACCCATCGAATAGCCAGCCAAAGAATTGGCGATTTTGAGCACTTGCTCCTGAAAAACAATCACCCCGTAAGTAGCTCCGAGAATTTTTTCCAGTATCGGATGCAAAAACTCAACTTTCTGAACCCCATGCTTGCACTCAATATATGTGTCAATCATATGTGAGTCGAGTGGTCCGGGGCGATAAAGGGCGTTCATAGCCGTTATGTCAGTGAAGTTTTCCGGTGACAGTTTTCGCAGGTATTCACGCATGCCGGAGGATTCAAATTGAAAAACGCCAATTGTTTCTCCGCGAGCAAAAAGCCCGAATACTTCGGGATCGTCAAGAGGAAGATTATCAATATCAACATCAGCATCAGGATAGTTCTCACTGATCATGCGTAGAGCATCGTCGATCACAGTTAATGTGCGCAGGCCAAGAAAATCCATCTTCAGAAGACCAATCTTATCGACCATCTTCATATCATACTGGGTTGTTATCTCGTCCTTACTACCCTTGAACAGTGGGACATAGTTGGTCAGAGCTGAGGGTGCAATAACCACACCAGCTGCGTGGGTGGAACAATGACGAGCCAGCCCTTCAAGGGTCATTGCGTAGTTGATAAGACGATCAACTCGTTTGTCGCTCTTTTTCAATTCCATCAGTTCGGGTACTTTGGCGAGCGCTTTCTTGAGAGTGATACCTATCTCTTCGGGAATAAGCTTGGCAATTTTATCGACTTCGCTGTATGGCATGGCCAATACCCGGCCAACATCGCGAATGACAGCCCGGGCAGCCATCGTGCCGAAAGTAATGATCTGACAAACATTGTCCTCGCCGTACTTATCGATCACATATTTTATGATTTTATCACGGCCTCGATCGGCGAAATCAATATCGATATCCGGCATTGAGATGCGTTCCGGGTTCAGGAATCTCTCAAAGAGCAATTCGAATTTCATAGGGTCGATACTGGTTATTCCGAGAGCGTACGACACCAATGATCCGGCCGCTGAGCCACGCCCAGGCCCTACCCTTATCTTCTGGCTGCGAGCATAGTCGCAGAAATCCTTTACGATAAGAAAATAACCGGCATAGCCCATTTGTTTGATGATTCCCAGTTCATAGTCCAGGCGCTTCTGGATTTTGTCACTAATCTCACCATACAATCGGGATATCCCTTCAATACATAACTCCAGGAGATATTCATCGGGACCTTTGTATGTTTTGGGGATAGGGAAGACTGGCAGCAATAGCTTGCCCATTTCAAGCTCAAGACTGCATTTTTCTGCTATATTGATTGTGTTGGCCAGAGCCTCTTTGAAATCACCGAAAAGCATCTCCATTTCCTCTGGCGATTTGAAATAAAGTTCCTGTGTCCGGTACTTCATGCGATCGGTATCATCAACCGTTTTGCCTGTCTGAATACACAGCAGAGCATCATGTGCGGCATAGTCCTGCTTCTTGAGGTAATGACAGTCATTAGTTACCACAAGCGGAATACCTGTCTCTTTGGCAACAGCCGCCAGCTTGGGTATGACTATCAATTCCGGCTCGAGATTATGATTCTGAAGCTCAATGAAAAAGTTGCCCTCGCCGAATATTTCCTGAAACTCACGAGCTGTTGCTACCGCTGCCTCAGTGTCGCCGCGAAGTAGATACCAGGGAATCTCTCCTTTAAGACAGGCTGAGGTAGCAATCAGTCCCTCGCTATGCTTCCGAAGAAGTTCCTTGTCGATACGGGGACGATGATAGAACCCTTCTCTAAAACCAGCCGAACTGAGCTTCATCAGATTCCGGTAGCCAGTCTTATTTTTCACCAACAGGACCAGATGAAAGCCCCCATCGGGGTATGTTTTCGAAGGTTTCCTTTCGAAACGGCTTCCACCCGCAACATACGCCTCAGTGCCAATGATTGGTTTAATACCGGCTTTACGTGCCTTAAGATAAAACTCGATAGCTCCGAACATATTGCCATGGTCAGTGATAGCAAGAGCTGGCATTTTGAACTCTTTAGCCAGCTTGATGACGGCATCGAGCCGACAGGCACCATCCAACAGGGAGTATTGGCTGTGAGTGTGCAGGTGAACGAAGTTAGAAAACGGCATTATTCAGACATATCAGCAGTTAGCGTTCAAACGAAAAACAGGCTTATTTTGCCCCGATCCGTCTATTTCTTGGTACGTTTTAATCTCCGAAAAAAGACTGCTTAGGTCAATCTCTTTTTTCGGGAATTGCGTTGTATCTTGGACTGAAAAAATGGAATAGATAGAAATTTTCTTTTTGGTTGTAGCATTCCCTGATTATGATATCTTGAAATAATGATCAGAAGCAATCTTCAGTACATTGAAAATAGAGGAAATCCGTTATGAACAAATTACGCATTGTAAGACTGGTAGGTATATCTATCGTTATTATGTGGCAATCGGTTGCGGCTGTTCCCGGAGATACTATAAAATCATTCTCAACGCCTTTCGATTGTCCTCAGGGGCTTGCCTTTGACGGTAAGTACCTCTGGAACGTCGACAGGAAAAGTGATATGATATATCAAATAGAACCTAATGATGGGTCGGTTGTAGATTCGATTCCTGCTCCCGGTTATGTTCCTCGTGGATTAGCTTGGGATGGTAAGTGGTTATGGTGCGTTGACAATGAAGAGGGATTAATTATTGCTATTGACCCTAAAACCAAAATTGTTGAGAGAACAATCTATTGCCCTGTTTCGCGCCCTACTGGTTTAGCTTGGGATGGAAACTACCTGTGGATAGCTGCTGACCGCAACGACAGGATTCACCAGATCAGCATTGAGGACGGGACCACTATCGTTTCGATTCCGGCTCCGACTTCACATGCCTGCGGGTTAACTTATGATGGCACTTACTTATGGGTTTCCGACAGATACAAAGACATGATCTATATGGTCACACCAGATAATGGTGATGTAATAGTATGTTTTGATTCTCCGGGTCCTCACTCGTGGGGATTGGCCTGGGATGGTTCGCATTTGTGGAATGTTGACTATCAAACTGACCTGATCTATAAATTGATTATTGACGATGGAACTACTTTTACAAGATTGGACCAGAAGACCCAACAGATTGAGTTTATCCATCAAGTTCGAAATTTCGGTCCGGATTCGGTCCTCACACTTGATGTGTACCTTGCTGTTCCTCATAATTTGGACAACCAGGAGTTGATTGGACCAGTTAAGTTTACACCTCAACCGACTGATATGCTTGTTGATAAGTGGGGGCAAAAAGTAGCCCATTTTCGTTTTACAGACCTTGCAGCAACCAATTTTACAACTGTAACCATGTTCGCATCAGCAAAGCTGTATGAGACCCGGTATTTCGTCTTCCCGGACAAGGTTGGTAAACTAAGCGATATTCCCAGGCCAATCCTTGAAAAATACCTTGCTGATGATACCAAGTTCTCTCTTGAAGATAAAATTGTTCAGGATGCTATAAAGAAAGCGGTTGGTACTGAAACTAATCCCTATTGGATAGGTCGTAAAATATATAATTACGTCATTGAGCATATCGAGTACGAGTTAGCCGGTGGGTGGAATATCGCCCCGGCTATTCTTGATAGAGGTAATGGCTCATGTTCCGAGTATAGTTTTGTGTATATAGCCATGTGTCGCGCTGCTGGTCTGCCGGCTCGTTATGTCGGTTCGATCGCTGTTCGGGGCGATGATGCCTCATACGATAATGTCTTCCATCGCTGGGTGGAGATTTATCTGCCGGGCTATGGTTGGTTGCCGGTTGATCCTTCCGGAGGCGACTCGAAATGGCCTTCGACCAGAGCTGATTCCTTTGGACACCTCAACAATCGTTTCCTTATTACAACTCTTGGAGGAGGCGGTTCGGAGTACTTGGAATGGGGTTACAATGCCAGCGAACGGTGGACCTCAAAGGGTAGATGTAAAATAGCGGTAGAGAATTTCGGCGAATGGACACCTATTTCTTCAACATCTGATTGATTGTTTAAGTCAGGTATTTTATTGATTGATATGGTTGAGTTTTGCTCTCGCTGGCATTACCGCACTGGTATTCTATTCCTTCGAGGCTGTCCTAAAAAGATGCTGTTCACGTTCCGCGTAGACTGGGGGCTTGTCTCCCAGCGGCTGTGCCGCAACCATTCCTATTCCGCCGTAGGGTACGGCCTTGTGTCGTACCAATAAGCAATGGCGGAACCGATAGGGGTTCCACCCTTATGTAACTGACTCAAGTAGATTTAGTTCCCGGCCAGCTTTTTCTCCAGTCGACTTACAGCCTTGGTGAGCTTGTCTACTTTCGTCTCAAGCTTTTTCATATCGGTTGCTTTAACCAACTTATACTGCTTGATATCTTTGGTAAACTTGGATATCTCCTTTTGGGCTTTGATGGTTTCTTCAGATACCCTGTCACGAATTTTTGCTGTCGATTTCTCAGCTTTTTCTAGCATCTCTAAAACAGCTTTCTTGCGATCTGACTCCTCAAGTTCACCTTTACTGATAAGTTCGTCGATGATCTTCTCAGCTTTCGCTTTAGTTACCTGAAAGGCGCCTATTGAAGCCAGTACTGTGTTCTTTAGAATAGACATGGATTTAGTTCCTCCTAATTCAATAATATGTGTTATTAGTTTCTTCGATATCTGGGTGTCTTCCCACGATTCCGCTTCGGTCAGCATGATTCGACCAAGAATTGCAGTAGTTATATCCTCCCCTGTTGAGCTCTCAATAATACGCACTTCCACGCCCGATTTAATCAGTTTTGCCACATCACCTTGGGTGATAGTGGTACTGGAAGCTGTATCGTAGAGTCTTCTATTACTGTACCGCTTAATCAATCTCATACTATATTATAGTGCGCCGCACAAAAAAGTCAACAAAAAAAAGTATAAAAACCGGTTAGCTGTGCTTGGTGGACATGAGCACGATATTGACGATTTCCAGAAGGCGTTCACAAGAAAATGGTTTCTTAATGAACATATCCCCTCCTGCTTTGAATGAGCGACCCATATCATCATTGCGGTCTTTACCAGTCAGGAATATCACAGGAATTTGAGCCAGATGCTTGTCCTTTTTGAGAGCTTCACAGATATCATAGCCGTCGATGTTGGGCATTATTATATCAAGCAGAATAACATCAGGTTTAAAACCACGAGCAGCTTCAACGGCATTCTGCGGAGAGTTCTCCACAAGTACCCGATAGCCAGCATCACCGAGAAAAGCCTGAACTATTTCGGTGATTTCCGGCTCGTCATCAACTACTAACACTTTGGCGGTCGAAATATCAATCTTATATGACATTACAATACTATTCTCGTCTTAGATCAGATTATCCGTTTAATAACTCGGCTGTATGTATAGTTTCGGATAAACATGCTGCAAACTTAACTATGTTACCGGCTATTCATCGACAGACATCAGGGTAAGCTCAACAAGACTTCTAATTTGCTGAGAGTTAAAGGGTTTGCTGATATACAATGCTCCTCCGCTGGAGAACGCCTGCCCCCCATCTTCGCTGGGAGATTTACCGGAAAGGAAAATAATGGGAGTCTCCTCCAAACCAGGGAGTGCTCTCATCTGAGCGGCCACGTCATATCCACTAATTTCCGGCATAATAATATCCATAAAAATAAGACCAGGAGACAACTCTGAAGCCATCTTAACGGCTGATTTTCCTTCATTGGCTATATGAACTTCGTAGCCGTCTTTGGTGAGAATCGCCTTGAGAACATCTGTTACAGAAGGTTCATCATCTACTATAAGGATTCTTTTGGAGTTTTCTGAGGAAATTTTGCTCATAATCAAACTGTCTGTTATTTGTCCCCTTCAGAAGGATCATTTCCTTTTTATTTTTATCGACATCGCAAACGGAAGCTTTACGATATTAGAGGATGATATAACAGGTTAACGTAGAGTAATGCCGACAAGCGTCTCTTTATCAAAACGCTTCCTGAAATGCGTCATCAACGAATGGTCAAAAGGAAGTTCATCCTTGTACTCCGAAAGACCAAGAAAGTATTGAAGGTAGGGATTCTCAGCTATCTGCTACACTGTCTCACGATCGGTTAAACCAAGACGTTCTTTGATGATCAATGCTCCCAGCGCAACACGAGCCGACTTGGCGGGACAACCGGC
>Ga0164318_10004966_pt1 | contig 12836 bp, 9 predicted proteins | sample GuaBasSedimGuay9_FD_113734 | JGI IMG/M metagenome (GOLD analysis project Ga0164318, IMG submission 113734) | Subseafloor sediment microbial communities from Guaymas Basin, Gulf of California, Mexico - Guay9, Core 4571-4, 0-3 cm | ecosystem: Environmental > Aquatic > Marine > Hydrothermal vents >... | reverse complement strand
GAGAACATTTTCAGGCCCAAGTGCCTGTGCGGCAATATATGCGACGAGAGATGAATCAATCCCTCCGCTCAACCCAACCATCACCCTCTCAAAACCGCATTTCACGGCATAATCCCTGGTTCCCATAATCAATCCACGCAGTATTGCGCTTTCATCAGGGATCCATGGCTTTTGGAGTTCCGGGTAGCGGTGTTCCGTGTCCCAGGTAAAAATGTCAGGCTCAAATGCCTTGCCGAGGGCGATTAGTCTGCCGCGGGAATCCACCACCATGCTTGAGCCGTCAAAGAGAAGGTCATCATTGCCCCCCACTTGGTTGCAATAGACTGCCGGTATTCCGTGAGTTGTACACAGTTTCTTGACAATGTTGAACCTCTGCTGCTCTTTTTTCAGGTAATAGGGGGATGCGGAAATGTTAATGAGGACATCGATATGTTCAGAAGCAAGATCTGCTACCGGGTCAAGAGGATACCTGGGCATACCGTTGACATTGCCTATGTTCCAGATATCTTCACAGATGGTAACACCATATTTTTTTTCTCCCAGCAGAAAAGTGAGACTTCCTCTGGCGGGTTCAAAATAACGGGTCTCATCAAATACATCGTAGGTCGGGAGCAACCGTTTTCCTCCGTGCCCTGCTATCTTTCCGTCTCTTATCAGAGCAACACTGTTGACGAGGGATTTCCCCGTTGGTTCGGGGTTGCGGTCAACATAGCCCAAGAGGAGAGAGATTCCTTCTGTTCTCGCGGCGAGTTGCTTGAGGTGACGAAGGTTTTCCCGGATAAAGGCAGGTTTTTCCAGGAGGTCTTTGGGAGGATAGCCTGTAAGGCACATCTCGGGGAAAACAGCCAGTTCGCACCCTTCTCCCTTTGCCTGGTGAACGGCTTGGAGAATCAAGGAAGTATTATAGGTAAAGTCTGCAATAACGGGATCTATCTGGCAGATTGCAATTTTCATGGTTTCTCCAAGAGCTACATTCAAGAAAAATGATTAGCGTAATATGGAAGGTAGATCAAGTATATAATTTTGGCATGTGTCTTGCTAGCTTGAAAGCCTGAAAAACAATTGAAAACAGGGGATGCTTGTGGAATAGAATTGGTGTTGCCGAAAGAATATTTTTGAAAGGAGAAAAAAGAGAATGGAAGAAGAGATCCTCGCTGCCGGTGCATCAGTAATTTCGGATAGAAAGGAAGCGCGTCTTGAGTCATATCTTGGGAGTTGCGTCGGCGTGACCATTGTTGACAAAGAAGGTGGAGTGGGAGGGATGCTTCATCTCCTTCTTCCTGAACCGAGCGGGGCTGATGTGGACTTTGAACCTGACATCTACGCAACAACGGGTGTTCCCCGGTTCCTGGAATTGTTGTTTGGGAGAGGGGCCTTGAAGGACCGAGCCGTTGCGTGTATAGCGGGCGGTGCCCTGGTAGGGCAGACGTTTGATGCTGACCCTTCAATGGACATTGGAGGGCAGACTGCTGAGGCAGTCCAAGGTTGTTTGGAAAAAAATGGAATATTTGTTGAGAAGAGTGAAACTGGAGGTTTGTTTAACCGCAAGATGGTCCTTGATCTCAGGAGTCTAAGCACCACGATCGAGCCGATATGGCAAACAGAGGACTCGGCAGATGCAAATGTTGAAAAGGAGGTAAATTTTAACATAGAGAGGGCCATTGAAGCAGTGAAGCCGATTCCGCAGGTAGCACTCAAAATCATGCGCATGATTGAGCGTGATGACTATACCATGAGTGAGGTGGGCAAAGAGATCAGGCAGGACCAGGTCATTAGTGGAAAGGTGCTGAATTTTTGCAACTCGGCTGTAATGGGATTCAGAGATAAAATCGATTCCATAGATCGCGCGGTTGTTGTGCTCGGTGAAAAGCGTTTGCTTGAAATGGTTATCTCAGCCTCGGTGGAGTCTTCTTTTGCCCAGTCAGCTCATGGATATTCCCTTTGCAAAGGAGGCATTTACCAGCACGCATTGGGCACAGCCATGATTGCCCAGGAAATTGCGGCATTCAGCGGAAAGGCCGCAAAGGACATTGCGTACACAGCGGGTCTCCTGCATGACATTGGGAAAATTCCCCTAGATCAGTTTATGGCGGTGAATGCACCGTTATTTTATCGTAAAATCCAAAGGGAGGGAATAGAGCTTTGCGAGATTGAAAAAATGCGTTTTGGTATCGATCACGCCCAGGCTGGGAAGTTGCTGGGCGCCAAATGGGATCTTCCACGTAACTTGATCGACGTGATCGCCAATCATCATTGCCCAGAGAAATCTGAAGAAGATGAAGAGCTGGTAACGGTTGTTCATATTGCTGATCTTTTGATGTCACGGTTTCAGGTTCGTCATGAACTTGATTTCATTGACACTGAAAGACTTGCCCAAAGGTTGGCGCGAATTGGCTTGAGCACCGAGCAGTACCCTGTTCTCGTGGACCGGATCCCGAGGAATATTTTTCGAACCGGCAGTTCATCAACATAATTTGAGGAAACGGAAGTAGGAATATTTTTCCCACCGGGATCAGGAAGGGACGCTCGCGCTTCGAGCTTTACCCACATTTGTAAGCCGTGGTCATGAGAGCGGGGTCACAGGTGATCGCTTTTGCCGAAAAAGATTCCGCAGGAGCAAAGGAGACATTGGGCGAAAAGGCCATTATAGATGGGCACGACATAAAATAGGGGAGGTAATCAGCGGGACACCAAGCGTTGGGACACTTCTGGCAATATTCTTGCAGAAGAAAAAAGAAACCTTTTGCTTTCTGGATCGGAGAGTTAGGGGATATTGAAAGATTTTGCCCTCTGTGGGCTCGGAATTGCATGAGCAGCTGAGAAAATGAGAAGTACTGCTGTCTGAAAACAACAAGGGAGGAGAGGGGAAATGAAAATTTCCGATGCAAATAAGTCAATGATGCCCGGGATAAACGGGACAAAAACGGGAAAATCAAAGGTGAAAACCGCCTTTCAGGAAGTGATGAACCAGGTGGCGGAAAGAGGAGGGAAGGAAGCCGGAGTCCCTGCTTCAGTCAATACCGCACATGCTTCTCCCAATATAACGCCGCCACAACTGATACGTGATCTCGAAGGGCAAGATGGGATTGCCACCAGGTATAGACTCATGAAAGAAGTTGAGAACACGCTGGATCTGGCTGGCTTCTACACGCAAAAGCTTGGGGATCCTGGAGTCAAGACAACATCTTTGGAACCGCTCGTAAACCATCTCGAGGCAAAAATGGAGGATCTAAGATTTCTCCAAAATAATGGAAAGATAGACGAAGAATTGAAAGCCATTGTTTCAGATCTTGATATTACGCTGGGGACAGAGGTGGCGAGATTCAGGCGAGGCGACTATTCCTGAAAAAAGCCCTCGATGGATTTATCCTACAGCGCTTTTTCGGGGAAGAGAAGGTTAAGCAATGTGTTCTGATCATTCATGTCGATTTTGAATGTGACTCCTCCATTTTTTAACAGCAGGACAGAGATCAACAGGTTCATCTCTTCCGATGCTTCCTGCATTGAGGGAATATCTCGTGGGTTCATTTCAAGGATGGCACAGAATGGTTTGGAGAGCGCAGTATCATTCATCCGCATAGAGATAACAGGACGGGCCTCCACAACACTGGTGCCAATAAAGAGAGTGCTGCTCTTATGTTTTTCGAGCTCTTCGGCCACTCTTTCCAGGAAAAGGCCCATGGCAAGATTGAAATAGGGGAGGGATGGAGTTATTGCCTTGAGCGATGGCGACAATTCCAGAGTGGTTTCAACGTTATGTTTGAAATAGAGGTTCGTTTTCAGGAATTGCATTTCCTGGTGAAGAAAGTGATTGATGTCGATTCTCTCCGGGGCAGAATCCAGTAAGTCAGCCCGCATCCCCGCGATTCTTATCTGATTGTTCAGGTTTTCAAATTCCTCGTTCATCTGAGTCAACCGCTTAGAAAGCTTTTCGGAAACGTCATCGCTAAATTCGTTTTTCTTGAGGATAAAGTGCTGCATGACATCCATTTGCATTCCAAGACTGTGCAAGGGGCTGTTGAGATTATGAATGAGCCCTCCAAGGTGTTTTCCCAGGGAAGCGAGGTGGCAAAGGCGTGCGAGATCCTGTAAGGATATTTGGAGTGATTCCATTTATTCTCCCTTTCGCTCCTTTTCCAGGCGGATCAATTTCCTCTGTTTCCTGAATATGGTTTCAATAATAGCGTCTCTGGCCTTTTCATCAATTTCGGTAAAATGAACGGCGATTGAATAGGATTCCGTGCCTGCCCTTCCCGTGGTCTCCCGTTTGTCTATCCTGATGACCTTTGCGATCAGGGTGACCTTGAACTCAAACGTGCCGGGCATAATCAGGTCTATTTTCAATGGGGTATTTTCGGGGTAGGAGGTCTCACTCAGAAACCTGAGCCCTGACCCGCTGAGTTCTACAATTTCATTGAGGGCTCTCCCAGGCTGGTCGGGTGGGGTGGTCATCTGCTCGATCACAAAATTAAGCTTTTTGTCCATCATTTTCAGGCAGCGGTAGAGCGTTTCTTCTTTTGATCCCGTGGGCACCTGGTCAATTATTTCATCAATGGGGCTTGAGAAGACATTGCCCTCCAGGATAGTGGTATCGCCCTGTTCAAGCAGGGATAACTCCTCCTGGTTCAGGACCCTTATGCGGGCGGATATGAGGACATCCGTTCGCAGGTATTCACGCCGGTTTTCAGGACTCATCTTTTCCCCCGGTGTTCCGATAGTTGGCTATACCCATCCGCACATCAGGGAAGTCCGGATGGAGTGTCTTAGGGTGATGCGATTAACCTGTGTTATAAAAAGCATAAATCAGTACCAATTGCAATAAAAATAGTAAACAACCGCAAAGCAGGAAATCGATGTTTAATATCTCTTTCCATGGATTTGAGCACATTTTGCGGGAGGAGGTTCGATGGCGGTCCAATTATTCGTGAGAATATGGCTCGAGGACCTGTACCGCGGCGTCAACCACCTTGGGATCAAATTGGGCGCCCCTGTTTTTTATGAGCTCATCTATACAATGTTTAAACGGAAGGGCTTTTCTGTAAGCCCTGTCGGAATTCATAGCATCAAAGGCATCGGCTACAGATAAGATCCGGGCGAGAAGGGGGATTTCATCTCCTTTGAGTCCATCGGGATACCCTTTTCCGTCCCAACGTTCATGGTGGTTTCGGATGACTGCCAGCTCCTGTTCATCCAACCCAAGGGGAGAAACAATATGGACGCCAATAAGGGGATGGGCCTGGATATTCTTGAATTCCTCCTCAGTAAGACGGCCCGGTTTTTTCAGAATATGGTCATCAATGCCAATTTTTCCTATGTCATGAAGGGGTCCGCTTGATTCTAGGCGCCTGCAGTCCTCGAAAGGGCGGTCCATGGCCTGGGCAATCCGCAGGGCGACCTGGGTTACGCGCTGGGAGTGCTGCCGCGTGTAGGGATCACGTGCTTCTATTGCGCTGACCAGGGCGCCGAGCGTGGCGAAGAGGTTTTCTTTGAGGCTATCATAGAGCGCCAGGTTTTCAATATTCTGGGCAGTACGTTCTGCGAGAAAATTCATAAGAAACTTGTCTTCTTGTGAGAAAGCTGCGCCGTTCCTTTTGCCTCCGATAAGCATCACACCAAAGAGTTCTTGTCTTATCCGGAAAGGAATGGAAAGAAGTTCAGGGAAAAATGATGGATGGTCGATGGGGATTTTCGCTTCATAGGTTCCATTGAAATGTATTTTTATGAAATCAGGACATATGCATCTGTTTTGCTGATGGTCAGGCTCAAGCGCAATCTGGTGACCGGGTGGAACTGAATCCAGCCCCTTTTGGGAAAGGGCAATGAGACCTTTCTTTTCCTGGTCGTACAGAAAAAAACATGCCTTGGAGGCATCACACACTTGCAGGGCCTTTTGTATGAGATAGGAATACAGGTCATCAGATCTGTTTACCCTTGAAAGAGAATCAATGATGTCATAGAGAAGGGTTTTTTCGCGTATTTTTGCCCGGAGTTCCTGATTTAACTTTTCCACCTGCCGTTTTTGCTCTAATTGCCTTTTCAGGATCCAATTTTTTTTGGCAAGACTGTGGAGACGATGGACTCTTTCCATCGAGATTTTCAGGTCCTGGAGGCGAAAGGGCTTTATAAGAAAATCAGAGGCACCGTTTCGCATGGCCTCAATTACTTTTTCCATTGAAGGATACCCGGTCATTACAATGATGCTCATGGGCCGCCCGTTGCTGTCCAGGTTGTTGAGGAGTTCCATGCCGTCCATTTCCGGCATCATGAGATCCATGAAAAGGTAGTCGTACTTTTCCGTCTTTAGGGCTTCAAGGGCAAATTTTCCATTTTGAGCCGTATGAACGGTCGAAATTCCGAGATGATAGAGATAGGATTCAAGTGCCTCCCGAATGCTGGCTTCGTCATCCACCACCAGGACCTTCAGGGAACCGAGATCGCCCATGATTTCTATTGGCGCTCTTGCAGCAGCTTCGATTTGCACAGTTCAAATTCCTTTTCAGATAAAAGACCCTTTGCCTTCAAATGTGATAAACGCTCTAGGTTTGAAATTAATGATGGTTCGCTCATCCCCTTCGTGCCCATCAGGTGAGGCGAAAGAACGTCTCCGCCGATAAGTGTTTTGCCTGGCGCTATCCCCGGGGAGAGCGATGCGCTTTTTGATGCCAGGGCATTGTGGGAGGCCATGATCCTTTTGACAAAATGGAGCTGTTGATAGGCTTCTTCCAGTTCCAGCATCAGTCTCTTGTTTTCGCGCAACAGGTGCACGTTTTCCAATGCGTTCTTGACTGCGATGCGTATTTCTTCCAACCTGAAAGGCTTGGTGATGTAATCATACGCTCCTTCCCGGATTGCTTTTACTGCTGTTTCCAGGGAAGCAAAGCCGGTGATCAGAATGACAAGGGTGTTCGGGTTAATCTTTTTTGCAGAAGACAGTACTTCGAGTCCTGTGGCTCCAGGCATCATGATATCAGTAATGATGAGGTCATAACTGTTTGCTCGGCATTTTTCAATGGCATCCAGACCGTTTGAAGAAACGGTAACATGGTAGTTTTCTTCCTGAAACGAATTCTTCAGTACTGACAAGAGAGAAGTATCGTCATCAACTATGAGAATAGAGAATTCCATTGGGGTGGATTCCGATCTCCTTTTTTCTTGAACAGGCACTTTCAATTGATGATCCTCGGCATTGATTCCTCACAGATGTTCATCGGAACAGAGGGCTCCGGACTTGAGTGATTTTGTGGGTCCTGCGAGAAGTGATAAGAAGAGGAGAGATCATGGGTGCCATGATTTTTGTCTATGATTTCCAGCCATGGATGCCGATGAGGTCAACAAATCTGCATCCGCCAAATTCTTTCCGGGTGAACACCTCTTTTTCTTTCCGTGTGACTCGAATCAATTCCTGGCTGAAGCGGTTCCCAACGGGAATGACGAGCCGGCCGCCCAAGGCAAGTTGTTCAAGGAGGGGTTCTGGAATTTTGGGAGCCCCGGCAGCGACTATAATCGCATCGTAGGGAGCATGTTCCTCCCAGCCGAGAGTCCCGTCGAAAGCCTTGAAGAGGATGTTTGCATACCCGAGTTCAGCCAGGGTTTTCCGGGCGGCTGTCATGAGAGGCCGTATTCTTTCCACGGTGTAGACTTTGCGGCTCAGTTGGGCGAGGATGGCAGTTTGATAACCGCTTCCAGTTCCGATCTCGAGGGTCTTTTCATTACCGGACAGCTCCAGTGCCTCGGTCATGAGTGCTACGATATAGGGCTGGGAAATGGTCTGTTTTTCCCCTATGGGCAAAGGATGGTCATTGTAGGCTTCTCCCCAGAGGGCTTCTTCAACAAAAAGGTGCCTAGGGACACTCTTCATGGCCTCAAGGACGTCTGGATCCTTGATTCCCCGGGGAATAAGCTGGGTCTTGACCATACGTTCTCTCGCGAGACTGAAATCAGCTTCCATGGAAAGGCCTTTTCAGAACTATTATTGGGTCACGAAAACCGTTTTCTAAACGTCTTCAGCCTTCAGCCTATATTATTATTTTATCACAAGCACATGTGCGATGTAAACCAATAGGGGAGCTTCAAGCCATCTTGACAACCTCGGTCAGCGGTGTTAGTCTCCATTGCCTGAATTCGAATTCATTCAACCGCCGGTTTTTGATTCCGTTGGTTTCTAAGAGATGGAGGCACCATGACATTTCAAGAACTTTTTTCATCCCTGCAGGCCTTTTGGGCAAGCAAAGGGTGTGTTGTGCAGCAACCCTACGGCCTGGAAGTGGGGGCTGGCACGTTTAACCCTGCAACACTGCTGCGCGTTCTGGGGCCAGAACCGTGGGCGGTGGCTTATGTGGAACCTTCCAGGAGACCAACAGACGGCAGGTACGGCGAGAACCCGAACCGTCTCTGTCATTATTACCAGTATCAGGTCATTATAAAACCATCACCCCTCGAGATCCAGGAGCTGTATCTCGACAGCATGAAGGCGCTTGGGATAGATCCGCTGGACCACGATATCCGTTTTGTGGAAGATGACTGGGAATCTCCCACCCTTGGTGCCTCCGGGCTTGGTTGGGAGGTGTGGCTTGACGGAATGGAAATCACGCAGTTTACGTATTTCCAGCAGGCTGGGAGTGTGCGCCTGGATCCGATCTCCGTAGAGCTTACCTACGGTCTTGAAAGAATAGCGATGTACTTGCAGGGGAAAGAAAATGTCTACGATCTGGCGTGGAACGATGAGATAACTTACGGAGACATTCACAAAAAAGGGGAATGGGAGCTCTCGGTGTACCATTTTGAGAAAGCTGACGTTGAAATGCTCCTGGGATTGTTCAATATGTACGAGGTAGAATCCGCTCATCTGAGCGAGGATGGCCTCGTTCTCCCTGCGTACGACTACTGTCTGAAGTGTTCGCATACCTTCAATATACTTGATGCACGGGGAGCGATTAGTGTGACTGAGAGATCACAGTACATTGACCGGATCAGACATCTTGCGAGACTGGTTGCGAGGAATTACCTGGCCCAAAGAGAAGAACTAGGACACCCCTTGCTTAAGAAAGAATCCAGGCGTCTGCGGGCAGACCCCAAACAGGCGAGCCAGCATAAGCCGGCAATAACAAATGTCAAGTGAAATCCAAATGCCTCAGTGACAAATCATTTCCTGGTCACTTGTTTCGTGGCGCAACAGGCAACGGAGCAAATAAAGAGTGGTATGAACTTCGCTTTCACTTGGTCATTTGATATTTGACATTGGAATTTTTGAATTCGGCATTCAAGACGTCACAAATGAAATCTCGTGCGTATTTGGAACAAAGAGTTGTTCATAAATTGCTCAACAACCTCCAATGACTGACTGAAACAGGATAGAAGAGATGAACGGTGAGCTTTTACTGGAAATTGGGACAGAGGAAATACCGGCCGGGTATCTGGCAAACGGGTTGAAATCATTCCTGAATTTGACGCTTGAAATGCTCAGAGAGCAGAGGGTTGCGGGTGACACGGAGCTTCATGCATACGGCACCCCGCGCCGCTTGGTCCTGATGGGACGCGGGCTTCCCCAAAAACAGGAGGACACAACCCAGGAAATCACCGGGCCGCCGAAAGCGGTGGCATTTGATAAAGAGGGGCACCCCACAAAGGCCGCGGAGGGTTTTGCAAAAAAACAGGGTGTTGCCCTGGACCAGATCTCTACTGTCAGGACTGAGAAGGGAGATTATCTTTACATCAAACGGCAGATAGCAGGAAAGTCAACCCGAGAAATCCTTGCCGAGAACTTACCGAGGGTAATAGAACGGATTCCCTGGCCCAAGACCATGCGATGGGGAAGCGTTGGATTTTCATTTGTTCGCCCGATACACTGGATTGTCGCATTGTTCGATGGTGAAATAATCCCATTCACCGTTGCGGAAATCACCGCCGGTACCATGACACTCGGGCATCGCTTTTTGGCCCCTGATGCCGTCCGGGTATCCGGTATCGACGAGTATCTCCAGGTGATGAAAAAAGGCTTTGTCATCATTGATCAAGAAGAACGGGAGAAGCTTGTTGAAGAGAAGATTGAGGATGCTGCGCGGAGAGTTGGAGGAAAGCCCGGAAAAGATCCTGAACTGCTGTCGACGGTAGCGAACCTGGTAGAGTATCCCTCCGCGGTCTGCGGACGTTTCGATGAAGCGTTTCTCCGTCTTCCAGACCCGGTCCTGATAACACCAATGAAAGAGCATCAAAAATATTTTCCCGTATACAAAGATGATGGAAGCCTGATGCCGAATTTCCTGGCTATAAACAACACGCTGGCCAGAGATGAAACGATTGTACAAAAAGGCCATGAACGGGTTTTGCGAGCAAGGCTTTCAGATGCTGATTTCTTTTTTGAAGAGGACCGAAAACGTCCGCTCAAAGCTCGACTGGATGATCTCAAGAGGGTTATCTTTCAGGCCCAGCTGGGAACGTCATTTGAAAAAATGACCCGTTTCAGAGAACTGGCAGAATATCTTGGAAACGTGATCCTTCCCGGTGCGCTTGATGATATCAGGATGGTCTCAGAACTATGTAAATGTGACCTTGTTACCCAAATGGTCACTGAATTTCCTTCGCTTCAGGGTACGATGGGAAAAGAATATGCAAAATTGGAAGGATATCCGGAAGCGATTTGTACGGCGATTCATGAGCACTACCTCCCGGAAAGGGCAGGAGGAAAACTCCCGGAGTCAAAAATCGGGGCGATTGTGGGCCTCGCGGACAGGATGGATACGATCTGCGGTTATTTTGCTCTTGGGATGGAACCCTCGGGGACTGCCGATCCCTATGCCCTCAGGCGTCATGCCATAGCCATCCTCAGGATCCTTGAGGCCTTCGACTGGGACGTATCCCTGGTTGGGTTTATACGGGAAAGTCTTTCCATCTTGAAGCGGAAGCTGGCCTTTGAGATTGATTCTATGGCCGATAAAGTAGCACAGTTTTTCAGGGAGCGGTATAAGCAATTGATGCTCAGGAACGGGTATGAAAGTGAATACATTGATGCAGTGATATCCGCCGGATTTGATCACGTGCATTATGTTAAACCGAGAATCGAGCAGATCAGAAAATACGCTCTGGAATCCGAGAAATTTGAATCGCTCGCGCTCACATTCAAACGGATTGCCAATATGTTGAAACGGGAGAAGATTGCATATGAGGTAGATCCCGGTCTTTTCCAGGAGGAATGTGAATCAACGCTCTGGAAACAATGCCGGGAGGCAGGTGAAGGGGTCAAGTCTTCCATTTCAGACAATGACTATGAGGAAGCGATGGACATTCTTGCGGGACTGAAAGGGCCGGTCGATGAGTTTTTTGACGGCGTTGAAATCCTTACAAAGGAATCTCCGGATCTTCGGCGAAACCGTGTTGCATTGCTGCAATCATTGGCCGGCCTTTTCTTGAGCATCGCCGATTTCTCCAAGCTTTCCGTATAATTTCTGGTTGCCGCTCCGCGACTCAAGGCTCCGCGGGGCGTTATTTCGGTTTTTGCGTACTTTGAAACCAATGGATTTTTGAAAGCACACATCATTCAGGTGAAAAAAACCTTTAGCGGTCGGGTTTCTTCATCAAGAGATAGAGTTCACCTTCGTGTTTCATATGGCCTGCGGCAATCTCGGCATACTGGCCATTTCCCCAGAATATGTCAGCTCTTCCGGCGCCACGTATGGCCCCACCTGTATCTTGATTCAGAACAAAGCGTGAGAAGGCTTTCCATCCCGTAATGGTACCATTCTTATTAATCGTTGGCTTCTGGCAGGAGATGAAAGCCAGGGCTCCTTTTGGAAACAATCTCGAATCAAGAGCAATGGAACGTCCCGGTGTTAGGGGGACCCCGATATTGCCAAGAGGACCCTTTTCAAGAACCCTGAAAAAGATATACGATGGGTTGTAGTTCAGGATATCCTGCACAAGGGATGGATGAGCAGCAAGAAAACCACGGATTGATTGCATGGAAATATTTTCTCTTTCGAGAAGACCGTTTTCCAGCAGATATCGGCCGATACTTCTGTAAGGGTGGCCGTTTGAGCTGCTGTAGCCGACAGAGATGCTTTTATTCCCCGGAAGAACCAAGCGGCCGGATCCCTGGATTTGAAGAAAGGCGACATCAACGGGGTCCTTCAGCCATGCGATTTCCAGGTTCCTCCCTGCAAGCACCTTTTGTGCCTCAATCTGAAGCCGGGTATAGTAGGGGACAATGGTATCACCGGAAAGCCGACCCACGATGCTCTCTCCCTTGTATTTTTCCCGAAACCGGGACAGGTCTATTCGAATAAGGTCGCCGGGTTTCCGGTAAACGGGGTACTTGAATGTCGAATCGGGGACCAGTCTGGCCTCAAAAGTCGGTTCAAAATATCCGGTGAAAAGGACTTTGTTGTTTCCGGCCCGTCCGGTTGCCCTGAAGACCCAGAAGAGTTTTCTGATCTCATTGTTAAGCTGTTTGGCCTGTTTCTTCTTGGAGAGGAGATCGAGAAGTGTTCTCTGGGTTTCGACAATCTGTTGGCGAGTAAATGTGGCCGAGCCATATGAAAAAACAGCATTTTCCGGCAGACGTTCCAGGTAGAGGAGATTCTGGTCAACGGCTGCGGCCAAAGAGCCAAGATCCATGTCATCTTGAAAATGCGGATAGAAAAAATGAACCCTTCGAAGGGTCTCTTCAGGCTTGTGGGCCTCCCTGGTCAGTGTGGGATGGCAAGCGGAAAAGAGTGTTATAGAAATAAGGGCAATGATGCCCGCAAGGAAGCGCGAAAAGCCTCCCAACCGTACAGAGCGAGATTCTTTTTTTGAATTAAGAGGAGACGGCATATACTTCCTTGAAGTTAGCCCGCATTTCT
>Ga0164318_10004965_pt1 | contig 12839 bp, 16 predicted proteins | sample GuaBasSedimGuay9_FD_113734 | JGI IMG/M metagenome (GOLD analysis project Ga0164318, IMG submission 113734) | Subseafloor sediment microbial communities from Guaymas Basin, Gulf of California, Mexico - Guay9, Core 4571-4, 0-3 cm | ecosystem: Environmental > Aquatic > Marine > Hydrothermal vents... | reverse complement strand
TGGTCATCCATGGAAGATTGACGATATTTCCAACACAGAGGCGTTATGGCGTGCATACACAAATGATAAATATGCAAAATATGCAGCTAGATGCACCACCGTTACAATCAAAATGGAGTATTTGTATCCACAGCCGTATATAAGAATGAGAAGAGGAGGGTAATATGCCTGATGGAATAGTCAGATTTGAAATTAATGTATGGTACATTCCAGATGATTTACTTCCGTCATTTATTCAATATATTGATACCCAGCTGCAGGAATGGAGAGACCATTATCAGGGAACTAACATTCAGCGTGGAGTAATATCTTGGACTGAAAGCGAAACCGAATAATAGTGGATATGATTGGATTTGTAAATAATGTAGTTGAACTATCCTGCAAATTAGATGATAGGGAAGATTCTCTTTACCCACTTGCAGTAATCTATAAATCTGACAACTCAGTTGTAGCATCGTATGGATTAAGTTCTGTAGCGTCTGGAGTATACACCACCCGACAATGGATTCCTACGACTCCAGGATACTTCAAGATAGATTATAATGTCTATTCAGACTCATCGTATACTACACTTAGTGAAGACTACAATTCTGCAAGTGAGTTGTATTTCATTACTAATGAATATAGTTACCAATCTACTCTCAATGCTGTTAAATCCCAAACCGATAAGCTACAGTTCGATGCTAATAGCTATATAAAATCTAATGTACAAGATAAAGGAGTACTCAATGACCCATCGGTAGTTGATATTGACAACCAATTATCTAGTACTCACGGAAGTGGTAGCTGGGAAACTGGTTCTGGTGGTTCAACTGCAGCCGAGATTGCTGATGCTGTCTGGGATGAACCTATATCTGAGCATACAACCGCTGGTAGTTTTGGTGCTAAAAACCAGCGTGTTGTCCCAAGCGAGAGTGTGGATGATTATAAGGCTGATATAAGTAATCTCGCATTAGAATCTACTGCACAGAGCATTAAGAGTCAAACAGATAAGATGCAATTCGATGTAAATAATTACTTAAAGGTTAACGTTCAGGATAAGGGAGTTCTTAATGATGTCTCAGCCAGCGAAATAGATTCCCAACTAACATCTTCACATGGTTCAGGGAACTGGACTACTGCTGATATATCTGGATTAGCGTTAGAAACCACTGTTCAAAGTATTAAAAGCCAGACGGATAAGCTTCAGTTCGATACAAATAATTATGTTAAATCAAATATACAGGACAAGGGTGTGCTTAACGACCCCTCTGTGGTTGATATCGATAATCAACTTTCAAGCACTCATGGAAGTGGTTCTTGGGAAAGTGCAGATGTCTCTGGATTGGCTTTGGAATCCTCTGTTCAGTCAATTAAAAGTCAGACTGATAAATTACAGTTCGATAGTAACGATTATATTAAAGCGAATGTACAAGATAAGGGTGTCTTAAACGATGTATCTGCTAGTGAGATTGATACACAATTGTCAAATTCCCATGGTTCTGGCTCATGGCAGACAGCAGATGTAACTAATTTAGCTCAGGAATCAACGGTTCAAAGCATCAAGACTCAGACTGACAAGTTGCAATTCAATGCAAGTAATGATGTAAAAGCAACTCTCGATGGAGAGCCTGTGAACCTTACTAACGATACAGAAACGCAAATAGACGACATTGATACAATCGTTAGAGATATCTCCGGAAATGTATCTTATATAATATCAAACTTTGCTTACTCATCCCAGATTCCGAATGATTTAGATAAAGTTCCAACATCTGGGGAATTGGCATTGCTGCATGGAGACGGTTCATGGACTACAGCTGATTTGACTGATATATCAAACGAAATCGATTATATATCGTCTCAAGTCACGTATATTTCAAGTCAAGTATCTGGAGGAACTGGATTAACGGCATCTGATGTGTGGAATTATTCAAGTAGAACGTTAACATCCGGAACTAGAGACTCTAGTATCGACTATATCTCATCTCAAGTAACATGGATATCATCTCAAGTCTCCGGTGGTACAAATTTGACAGCATCTGAGGTATGGTCATATTCTAACAGGACTCTAACTGCTGGAACGAGAGATAGCTCTATAGATTACATATCTTCACAAGTTGGATATATTTCATCTCAAGTATCTGGTGGAACGAACCTCACAGCATCAGAAGTTTGGTCTTATGGTAATAGAACTCTGACAACTGGAACTAGAGATTCATCCATAGACTATATATCATCCCAGGTTGCATATATCTCATCAAATCTCAAATACTCTGGTGGAGGAGGCTCTACTTATGTATATACGAGAGGTAAATCTCCATGGACTAGAGAAAAGGTCAAGCAAGTTCTCGATGACCTTAAAGAAATCAAAGATAAATTAGCTGAGGTTGGCAGAAAATTGGATGAGCATAGCGAACTGAATGATGCATTAGCCACGAGCTGTAAACAGTCTGTTCTTGATACTGTCACAAAGTCTATAGGACTGATTGGGAATCTATCGGATATAACTAAAGAGCAGTATGAGGAATTGAAAAAGAATCTACAGAAACTATCCACTGATATTAATCATCTAGACACCAAAGAAGATATTGAACTGCTTAAGCATGAATTGGAAGATATAATGTCTTTAGTTGTTAAACTCTTGCCAGATGAAGAGTTAGATAGATTGAATGGATATGAATCTTGAGAATTTAGCACTCAAAGAACTGAAGAATAGGCGTAACAAACTGATTCAGGAGATTCAGAATTTAGAACTCGAATTAGATAAGCGAATTGAAAGTGCAAAGAAAGAGGAAGAGGAAATAGCTAACAAGCTGGCTAAGAAAGTTGACAGACTCACCAAAAAACTAGAGGAACTAAAGTCTGAATATCAATCGCTATCCAAGCCTTATATTGTGCAGTTAAACGATGGGGATATTATTTCCTGCTCTGAAGGGGAAATAACTAAGGCTAAGAGTAATTCTATATTTATTCCAGACCTGATTACCACGATTAAATCATATGAATTGACTAAGAAAGAGATTCTAAAGTGGGTAGACGATGGACGTATTCCGGAGGAAGTATATAAGCAGCTAGCCAAGGACAACCAGCCACTTCCAAAACTATTGTATATTGACCAAAAGTCTGGAAGAGCTTGGGCTCAGATGCACTTCAGAGGCATAAAAGAAGAAGAGTACAAAGATTTCAAAGCAGGAAAGAAAAAGTTATGGGAGATATTGGTTGGTCATTCTGTACATATAGACCTTCGGATATCATTCCCAGGCTTGAAGAAGCTAGTTCAATACGTAATTACTGAGAATGATATCCAAGGCATGGTTAGAATGATGAAAGGAGAGAAGCGAGAAACTGCTGGTGGTGTGATGAATGTCCAGCATAGCATGGTAGTTTCAAAGCCTAGCGCTGAACCGCCTGAAGGACCAGAGAAGTTTTATAAGGCAGAAGAATTTCCTGCTATAGATGAATCTGGAGCAAAACTTGCAGAAAAACTTATCATGAAAGACCAGTCATATTGGATACCGCCTGGTGAAGTCGGTTCTACGAATTATACTTATGCTTATATGGCTTTAATATGGCTTGGAACAGCTATAACGGGAACAGAGAGACATGACTTACATGAATTATTCTTGAAGAAGACTAAAGCCAAAGATGATTTATTCAATGGAAAGTTCACTATTAAATGCTTGAAGAGGCCTGATGCTACTGCACGATGGGAAATATGGAAGGCTACATCAAATCCTAAGCCTCTGGATAGTATACAACACTGCGATATTGGATATCATTGGTTAGTTCCTGCATCTAAGGTTGATAAGTTTGGAAGAGAGGGATATAGAGAACTTAGTCAGAGACTATTTAGGAAGAAACTGTCTTAATGTATTTGTATGAACCCAGATAGTATGACAAGGAGTCGAATAGAAGATTTAGTAAGGGCATTTAACAAGGCTAATGGTGATAAGAGATATTCAGAGCGAGATTTGTTAAAATATCTAATATCGAAGATAGATATACTGGATGAGAAAATAGATGAAACGAATCATAAGCTTGACAATCACATCACTACAATTTCTGAACGATTAGCGAAGATTGAAACTACGATATCTATATTCAAGTGGCTATCTGGCTTCTTCATCTCAGCATTACTCGGTATCATAATTGTAATAGTGAAAGTACTGCTTGGAGTATGAGAGAAGAAATTAAGAAACTAACTGAAATTGGGGAAAGAGAATATGCACCTATTCCTCCGAGTGGGAGGGGAACTGGAGAACTAAATATCTCAAAGGAATATATACTTGAGCGATTGAAGAAAATATCTATTCGAAAGCCATTTGCTATGATTGTAGGTTCTGTTGCTACTCATGGGAGAAGTAATAACGATATAGATATAGTCATTAGGGGCGAGGATTTCAGTGAGAAGCTACGAGAAGCAATCGATTTCAGACTGTATCGGTTATTTTCTGATATCCTGGGTTGTCCATACGATGAGGTTAGCAGGTACGTTCATTTGCATTATAACAATGCTGGGAGCTACACCGATTATATACCTATATTCGAACTGAACTTAATGCCTATGGATAATACAGACGTAGTTGAGATGCATAAATCTATAGACTTGGTGCTCAGAGGAAATCTTGAGATAAAAGAAAAGGGAAATAGACGAATTATAGCTGGTTATGCATCGGTTGCGGTTATAGACGATGAGAATGAAATTATTCCAGTAGAGGTGTTGAAGGATGGTATTGCATCGCTACTCAAAGACCCACACTACGCTAATGTAATGCTGATGCATAAGAACATACAGATAGGAAAGATAATCGAATCATACGGAGAATATAAGACAAAGGTTGATGATAAGGGATTATTCATCGTTGCTGAGATTAGAAATGATTTAAAAACAGCTGACGAGGTTTGGAAACAGATACTTGACGGTGAGCTGAATGGATTCTCTATAGGCTGTGAAGTTCTGCTATCTCATAGAAAATGTGACGATTCTAAATGCTATACTGTCATCGATAAGATTAATATCTTTGAGGTTTCGATATGCTCCAATCCAGTCAATCAAGAATCTGGATTTGTAATAGTCTCTAAATCGAGATATCACTCTTTATACGATGATGAAGATGTATGTATTGAATGTAATAAATCTAAAGGGATAAGCATGGAGGAAGAAGTCAAAGTAACAGAAAAAGAAGAAGAGGAAACAGAGCCAAGTGAGGAAGAGAAGGAAGCCGAAGAAGAGGAGAAAAGCACAGAGGAGGAAACGGAGACAGAAGAGAAAGGAGAGGTATCCTTAGAAGACAAACTCTCAGAGCTTGAGCGTAAAATCAACGCTCTGGAGGGAGCAATTCAGGATTTAGGAAAGAAAGAGGAAGAGGAATCTGAAGAAGAGGATGAAGAGACCACAGAGGAAAAGGCTGGTGGTTTGGTTGATTCGATAAGAGCTAAAATTGATGCAATACTCAAGGATGCAAAAGGAGACCTGAAGAAAGAACTAGAAGAACTAAAAGCGATGATTGATAATCTGGGTAAAGGGAAATATCCCTATCCATATCCAATGCCAGCGAAATACCCCTATCCTAGCAAATATCCTTATCCAAGCAAATATCCATACCCATCTGGCAAATCAGAAGGTGCAGATTGGTATGAAGTTATAGCTAATGCTATAGACGACCTATATTCAAAAATCCCAGCAACTGAAGAGAAGTCAGAAGAAAAAGAGATTGAGGAATTGAAGAATGCACTAAAATCCAAAGATGACATGATAAAGGCATTGGAGAAAAAAATAGAGATAATCACTAAATCAAAAGCACCAGCCAAGGAAGAGAAGCCAAAGACTGTCGAAGAGAAAGATGATGACATAGAACTAGAGAAGGATAGCCCAATCAAAATCGAAAGTGGCTCTGTTTTTGTTGAACGTTAGTTTGATGTATATCTTTAGATGTGCATAAATATAGGATGAGGAAATATGGCATTCACTGCAATAACAGATAGAAGTGTGGTTGTACAAGAAGGAGTAATGATGGATTTCATCGCATCAGGTACAATCAAAGCAGGGCAGGGAGTAGAAGCAGTTAACGGGATGAAAGTCAAAGTTCCAACTGCATGGACAGAGGGATTCGTTGGTGTAGCTGCATATAACGCTGATGACGGAGACCAAGTACTAGTTTACGGTCCTGGTAGCATAGTATGGACTAGAGCATCGGGTACATCTGTGGCTGCTGGTAAAGAACTTGGGCTCTATGCCGATGGAGAATTTGCTCCATCATCCAACGGAAAAGCACTAGCTCTTGATACGCAAGGAAGTGCAGATGGACTCTTCAGAATATTGATACGGTAGATATATAATTGAATCATATAGAAATGCCAGTATAGCTATGTATGTCTTGATGTTGTTTATAGGATTGAACGATAAATGGGAAAATTAGCAACTCTACTGAAATATGGATATGCAGGAAATGCTGAAAGACACAGAATGCTCAAGAAAGAATCATTCAAGAAAACAATTGGTGAAGAGGCTTACAAGACTCTGCTCCAGTCTGAGGCTAATGCGATAGAAAACACCACATTAGTTCAAGAAGAAGTAGCAAAGACAATAATTGAAGGTGCAGAGCCTTTCAAAGTAATGCGTGAAGTCGTTCCAGTCATTAAAACAAAATCCTACTCAGTCAGATTCGTAAAAGGCAGTGCAGGCACATATGCAGAAGATATAGCTGAAGGTGCTGCTATACAGGTAGATACACAATCTTACTCAAAACAAGACATAACAATCAAAAAGATAGGAACAAGACCATTAATCACAAATGAACTAATAGAGGATGAACTATTCGATGTAGTTGAACTGGAACTCAAGAAAGCTGGAGCAAGACTAGAGAACAAACTTAACAGAGATGTTCTCAATGCAATGCTAAATGGAAGTAACAAAATAACAACCAACACTGTAGACCCAGGTGCTGGTAATCACATCGATGTAGCTGACATAGCATCTGCAGTAGGCAAAGTTAAAAAGCACAACTACCTGCCAGATATACTATTAACACACCCAACTGCGGAGGCTTATCTGTTTGCTGACTCCAACATCGCTTATGCTGCATATGCAGGTACAAATGAGCCTCTCACAACTGGAAGACTACCGAAGTTACTGGGCTTGACACCATACACACTGACAGTAACTGATAAGTCATCTCCAACATGGGATGACACAACTGGTGGTACAGATGTAACAGCGATTGTGTTCTCAAAGAATGACCTAGCAGTCATTGCAATGAGGAGAGATGTTACAATAGAGCAGTATGAAGACCCAATTCATGACTTGGTGGGCATTTCCTGTACAATGAGATACGGAACAGATGTGCTCAGAGAAGAGGCTGGATGTATCATATACCACAGATAAGCTTAGAATCATTTGATTCAACTTAATTATAAGAATAGCGGGGCTATTAACGCCTCGCTTATGTTTTATGTTTAGATTTAATTGAACTATTATGGTTCTTCACGGAAGAGGAATAGGAAGTTATATAGAAGGAGACCAAGCCTGGATGACTAAAACCTATGAGAGGAAGCGTAGGCGTGGTCTAAGAGATAAAACTGATTTAGATTCCGATGATTTAGATAAGTATGAAATATCTGGTAGCCAAGGCGGTGGCAGAACTAATGAGAAGACTTATAAGATATGGCAGTATCCATTTCCTATTAATCAGGCTGTAAGAAAAAGAAAGAAAATTGATATTAGAAAAGTCAAACCTGAGTTAGGTGAAATGTCAGATTGAATTGATGGAATATGGTTAGCTATACTCCGAAGATAGTAACTGAGGATGATGTAAGGTCATTCTTTACTCCTCCATTAGATTACGATGATGTAGATACAGCTGAATTGCTACTTAAAATAGAAGCTGTCGAGGATTATGTTACAGCTGTGTACTTTGATGGAGAAACGCCATCCAAGTCTGATGCACGGATACCTGTATTACTTTTGATAGCATCAAAGATTGTTCAGAGTCCGAGATTAGCTAAGAAGTACTGTACTCTCAGCAGAGAAGTGTTGGGTGATTATCAATATGAACTACCAAGGCCAGTTGCTAGAGGCACAGATGTCCAGACTAGTCCGTTCATAATAGCAAAGACTTGGGAAAAGATGGCGATTGAAATGCTATTATCTAGGTCAGAAAGTAAGTGGAAGATATATAAGGCTAATGGATAATGTATAGACCCAGTGAATTATATCCAGAGAATTGGAATAGGCTAAGATTTGCTATATTTAAGAGATATGGATATAGATGTCAAGCATGTGGAAAGTATGCTAAGGGAGACTTGCATCTCCATCATATAGTTCCTGTTCGTATGGGTGGGACTCATGCCTTTGATAATCTAATTCCATTATGTAGTGCATGTCATTATGCTGTGCATGCTAAACTTCTGAAGTTAAATGACTTACGAAAGCCTACTCGTTCACGAGATTTATAAACAGACTGCATATTCCTCACAGAATCAATTAGGTGAGTGGGAGTTTAGTTATTCCTCCTCATCTACTCCAATATCCTGTAGATTAGTCCCGCTAACTGCATCAGAGAGAATAGAGTCTGCTGGTAAATATGATGATGTTACGTATAAGTGCTTTGTAAAATATTCAACATCCATATCTCCGGGAGACAGAGTAACCTACAATAGCGAAGATTATCGTGTTAAAGAAGTTATTGCAGATTCTGAATCTCATCATAAGCGATTATATCTTGCTAAATTGTGAGAGAGACTATGATTGAAATCACTCAAATAAGAGGCAAGAAGCAAGTTATACGAAGGATGAATGAAATCTTTAATAGATTCTCATCTAAAACTCAGAATGCATTAGCAAAGGCATCTCTCCATCTTAGAGACAAAGCCATCGAGAATCTAGAACAGTCAGCTGCAGGTGGTTGGGCAGCGAGTATGGGATTAGGTCGTTCTGCAGATTCTATACGGGATAAATCTAACTGGGAAGTCATAGTGGAAAGTCCATTAGAAGTGAGACTAAGATGTAAATCAAGACATGCTGCAGTAGTGGAGTGGGGTGGATTAAAGTACAGGGGTGGAGTGGCCACAGCATTAGTTGAGAGAGCACCTCCAGCACCACCATTTCCAATTGGAAAACAGCAAGGACTACATCCTCCATTGTTCAGATATAGTTTTACAATTCAGCCTGGATATAATTACACAACTAGAGCTATGCAAGATGATAGTGTGAAAGGACGAATGCTTAGGATAATTCGTTCAGAATGTAGGCCTTACTTAGAGTGATATGTCTCTTGATGCACTATTAACAGTTAGAAACAAACTAATTTCATCTTCCGATTTAACAGCTTTAGTTCCTGCATCACAGATAAAAGTTGGTTGGCAGAAAACTATTGATTCGTTTCCATGTATAATAATTAATCAAGCAGCTGGTAATGATGTAGGTTATTTAGGCTATGCTACATCTCCGAGTGGAAATAAGGTAAGAAGAGAACAAGTTACTGTCCAAATAGATATTTATTCAAGGAAGAGTAGGCAAAATGTATTCGAAATAGCTGATGAAATAGTTCCATTAATGATATCGCTTGGCTCATCTAAAGATTCTGACGTTGATGACTTCAATGATGACTTGTCTGTGTATAGAAAAATTCAGACCTATACATTCTTTAAGTTTCATGATGATTAGATGTATGTCGTATAGATGTCCTTTTAGGTAGGATGGTAATATGCCTGGTAGAGTAACAGGAAAAGATGCAAAGGTTTGGATAGGTTGTACTAATTTAGGTACAAAGACTCACGAACTCTGGGCTATATCTGATTTCTCATTGACTATAGATAGAGGAACTGTGGAGCAGGATTTAATCGGTCAGCCTGGGAACTATGTCACTCAGGGAGCTATGTCTATAGAGGGTTCGCTAACAAATTGTAGATTTGCAGCATCTGGTAATGCAGATATGCTTAGGAATATTGTAGAACAGTCTGGAAACTATCAATATCTGCAAGTATCGGGACAGATTGGTTCTACAAACGGATTAAAATTCTACTTTGTTTCATGCCAAGTCACCGGATACGAAATATCAATAGGTGATGCTAGTACTATATCAGAGGCTAGTATAGACTTTCAGGTCTTAGATGCAAATAATGTCACCTACTCTAATGGTTTAATAACAGACGCAGCGTGATGAGATATGGCTCAAACACCAATAACTTATACGGGTAAAGATGCAAAATTTATGGTGTCTGGAATAGCTACTTCAGCTCTAGGAATATCTGATGTCACTATAACCATTAGTAGAGGTGTCGCAGAACAAGAACTAGTTGGAGAGACTGGAAACTATTTCCTAGCTGGTGCAATATCGGTAGAAGGGTCATTTACTGGATGCAATCTTACAGTAGGTGGTCTTTGTGATGTCTTGGGTGCAATGATTAATTCACAGCCTGTGCAAATCTCTGGTAACTGCGGTGCTAAGTCATTACACTTCTATTTCAAGAGTGCTATGATTACAAGCTTTGATTTCTCAATAGGCACAGCAGATGAAATAACTGAAGGTAGCATGGACTTTACATTGCTGTATCCATACAAGGTATCTAGTGTGACTGATTTGGCTGGCGGTGGAACGTATATATCTGATTTTGCATAATGTAGTCTGTGATTCGTATTAACAGGAGGTGAATAATGCCAGAGAATCAGACAGTACAGGATAAATTCAAAGAACTTGAGAAGAAGATAGAAAAGAAGAAATTAACGGATACTGCAGAACTAATAAAACAGATTGCTACTAGAGACAAACTAGAACGTGACTTTAAGGAAGATATTCTGACTGTGGAGTTTAATACTTCACCAGAAACTCGTAGAGCTATAAAAGCAAGAAGACCAACTCAGGAAGAGATGGTAGACATAATGAGATTATCTGCTGAAGCTGCTCTTTATGAAGCTGCTATGTACGATACATCTCTGAAGCCAAAAGAGTTAAAAGATGTCTACGATAAGATGATTAAAATCTACGAAAAGCTTCCAGAGTTGGCAGCATCTCTTGCAATAGACAAAACATTGGATGCAGAGTTCTGGAGAAAACATATATCATTCTCTGCACTACAGAACTTTATTACAGAGTTGATAAAAGTCACACAGGCTGGTAGCACAGTAACGCCTGAAGAACTGAAATCCTTTCGTTGAAAGCGGAATAGGTCATTTAGAGGCTGAATTGTGCAAGTTTCTACACGTAACACCAAAGCAACTCGGTAGACTTCGGAGAGAAGACCCAGATGGCATTGCATTTCTAGAACAACATATCATCTGGGAAGCTCAGCAAAGGCAGAAAGAATTGAAAGAACTTGAACGGAAATCAAAGTTGCATAAGCCACATCGCAGACACCATTAATGTAATTGGATTATGTAATTGAGAGGTTTGCTATGCACCTGCTACTAATGCACGGACATCCAAATTCTTCTAGATTCCTGTATCGCTTAGTAGTTGGTGTATGGCAAACTATGTCTTTTATGTTCTTTAGTTAGTTAAATATAGAACTGACTATAAATGGTATTTAATGAAGAGAAACACTCTGGAGATATAATAGCATCTGCAGATTGGAATGCATTTGTAGACTATACTGAAGCTATATCTGGAGTTGCTTATTGGTCGTCAGGACAGGTGAAAGCAGTTAGCGGTGCATTCTGGTCACATTCTTCCAATGCCGATATACACTTTCCATCATCTGCAATTAGAGCTTGGCTAGATGAAGTTTACGCATTATCTGGCGTTACATCTGAAGTATCTAGTCAAGTTCATTTAGTATCTGGTTTATCCTCAGATGATTCAATTTATCATGATGGAACGGAAACTTATCTTTATTTGTTAGATGTACCACAGAAAGTGTTAGCTAGCGGAAACAAATACTGGTCAGCGTATCTATCATCTCAATCTCTCGGTGCATTGGCATTTAAAGATACCGTTGACATATCTGACGATACTAATTTGTCTGTCCAAACTCCAATTAAACTAACTAATGATACGTTAGAAATAGAATTGGCAAGTGCTTCTGTTACTGGTGCATTAAAAGCGTCTGATTGGAATATATTCAATTCTAAACAGGATAGTTATAATCATGGAGAATTATCTAATGGAATTGGAATAAACTCCTTTAGTGTTGGTATCAGTGGTGCTGATGCTACAGTATCGGTATCATTTGGTAAAACAAATACTACAGTTGCGAGTGGCTCTCACTTGCATGATAGTAGATACTATACAGAGACTGAGTCAGATAGTTTATTTTATCCTTCCTCTGCTGGTTCATCGCTAAACTCATCATTTTATAATCATTCGTCTAATAAAGATATTCATTATCCGTCATCTCAAATCAGACCATGGTTAGATTCTGTGTATATGCCGTCACAGCAACTCTATATATCCTCTATGACTGATGTCGACTATAATCCTTCTAATCTGGAAGATGGGAAAGTCTTAACCTGGAATGCAACTATTGGAAAGTGGTCATCCCAAGCCATAAGCGGTGGCTCTGGAGGTGCACCTCAAGACGCTAAATACGTTGTGACTCAGCTCCATGCTGAATTAACTAATGAGGTTCATGCAAGTAGCTTGGCTGGTTCCTATATAAATTGGAACTCTGCAGATATTAGGTATGACTTGGCATCAGGCTCGCTAAAGTCTTGGTATGATACTATCTACGCTCCATCATCACTATTTAATAGTCATAGACTTGATGTATCTGCTCATCATTCTAGGTATACAGACGAAGAGGCACAGGATGCCGTTGGCAATATACTGGATGATGGAACTCAAGGTGAGGTAGTATTTACTTATGATGATACTACTCCAAAAATATATGCTACAGTTCAGGATAGCGAAATAGACCATAAT
>Ga0164318_10004964_pt1 | contig 12840 bp, 13 predicted proteins | sample GuaBasSedimGuay9_FD_113734 | JGI IMG/M metagenome (GOLD analysis project Ga0164318, IMG submission 113734) | Subseafloor sediment microbial communities from Guaymas Basin, Gulf of California, Mexico - Guay9, Core 4571-4, 0-3 cm | ecosystem: Environmental > Aquatic > Marine > Hydrothermal vents... | reverse complement strand
ATGGTAACCTGGCAAAAACCTCGGGGAATATAGTTGAGTTGCTGCATGAAAAATAACCTCAAAAAAATTGACATTAACGACTATTCATCTAGCACAGGGACAGATGTTTGACAAGAAATTATGGCTGGGGTATACAACCAAAATGAACCCCCAGAACAAACAACCAGGCTGCATTTTCTGCAACCCGCAAACCTTGATGATTCGACAAAGAAGCACCCGTTTTTACGTTATTGAAGACCGCAATCCGGTTACTGCTGGCCACCTCCTCATCATTCCCTACAAACATATTATTAATCCCCTGGATCTTGCCGCCGCTGAAATGACGGAAGCCTGGCAGCTTATTCTGCAGTCGACGACTGAACTGCAGCATCAGGATGCCACAATTACCGGGTTTAATATCGGCATGAACTGTGGGTATGACGCCGGGCAAAGCATTTTTCACAGCCATATCCATCTTATCCCCAGACGTCAGGGAGATATGGAAAATCCACGGGGCGGGGTACGGGGGGTTATCCCGGTAAAGCAACATTATTAATCATGATCATAATATCACACTTTTACGCCAACAAAACCCTAAAAATATTTGTCTTTCACCTTACAAAAAATCAACAAAAGGTTTGATTTTTAATCAGAAAACAAGGCTTTTAAAAACCTTGACCTCTCTACCATGATGCCTTATAAACTGGTTTGATACGACACATGGCGGATTGACACAGAGTGTCAGGATAACTTTAATTTTCCAGATGCAACGATTCCCAGCAAATCAATTTTGCCAACAGCAGTACCTTTAAAGACTTTTTTGGCCATGATTATTGAACATATTAAGAAGTTGTCTTGGTTCAACCAAAATCTCCCCCCACCAACCGAGCTAAAGTATCAGTAACTTGAGCCGAAAAGAAAAGATAATCCTCTATATCAATGAGAGTGAGACACCTAACCCTTAAAAAATTAGCAAGGTATCCTTGAAACTCAAACCTGAAACTCCGGACTGCAGAAGACGGTGTCAAGCTTAACTGATTGGCTATTTCTAAATTAAGCAGATATAAAAAACAAATGAAACTTCACTTATTAAGATAGTAACAAGGTCAACCCAGTGACAAGCAAATATGTGACAATATTATTGCCAGCCTATAATGAAGAACAGGCTATCGGATCAACAGTTAAAAAATTAGTTTCTAAATTCCCTGACTTTGAGATTCTGGTCATTGATGACGGGTCCACCGATAACACCCTCAAAGAGGCCATACAGGCTGGCGCCAACGCATGGCCCCACCCGTACAATATTGGCAATGGCGCTGCCGTAAAAACCGGGATCAGAGTCGCAAAAGGCGAATGGATTATTATGATGGACGCGGATGGCCAACATAATCCTGATGATGTGGAGAGGCTTCTGGAATATAAAGATCGTTATGATATGGTGGTTGGGGCACGGACAAAAAAATCTGCCACATCACTGCACCGCGATATAGCAAATAGAATCTATAACGGCTTTGCGTCCTATATTACCAAATTCAAAATTGAAGATCTTACTTCCGGGTTCAGGATGGTTCGCAAAGATACTGCCAAAAAATATATATATCTTCTACCCAATACTTTTTCCTACCCGTCAACGATTACAATGGCTTACCTCCGCAATGGCCGAAGTGTTAAATACATTCCCATTCAAACAGAAAAACGTAAAGGAAAAAGTAAAATCAAACTAATACAAGATGGGAGCCGTTTTTTTCTTATTATTACTAAAATTGCCACACTGTTTTCACCACTTCGTATTTTCCTGCCAGTAAGCTTTTTCTTTTTTTTATCAGGAACTTTATACTACCTGTATACGTATTTAACATCACATCGTTTCTCCAATATGTCAGCTTTACTTTTATCAACATCTATCATTATTTTTCTTATTGGCCTTGTCTCTGAACAAATTACGCAACTGAGATACAACAATACAGAATAGGATTCTTTGTTATGAAAACAGTAATCCTTGCAGGTGGTTTTGGCACCCGAATCAGCGAAGAAACACACCTGCGTCCAAAACCAATGATAGAGTTGGGTGGCATGCCTATTCTCTGGCATATCATGAAAATATATTCAGCTCATGGATTAACTGATTTTATAATTTGTTGTGGCTATAAGGGCTATATGGTCAAGGAATATTTTGCGAATTACTTTCTTCACATGTCTGATGTCACTTTTGATTTCACCGACAATAAAATGACAGTCCATGAAAAAAAAGCCGAGCCATGGAAAGTAACCCTTGTAGATACAGGAGATGATACCCAGACAGGGGGCCGTATAAAACGCGTAAAAAAATATCTTGATGATGACATTTTCTGTCTCACCTATGGTGATGGGGTAAGCAATGTAAATATCAGAGAACTTATTGAGTTTCATCGTAAGCAAAAGACACTTGCCACTGTTACAGCGATTCAACCGATGGGTCGTTTTGGTGAGCTTGACGTTATAAATGATAAGATTATTCGATTTGAAGAAAAACCCCAGTTTAATGAAAGCTGGATTAATGCCGGCTATTTTGTGCTTTCCCCAAAAATCTTAGATTATATTAAAGATGATTCTACAATCTGGGAGCGGGAACCTATTGAACAGCTAGCCAAGGAGGGTCAATTGTCTGCATTTAAGCATTCTGGCTTCTGGAAGCCAATGGATACACTACGTGACAAAATTGCCTTAGAAGAGTTATGGCAATCAGAGAACCCTCCATGGAAAATCTGGTAGAATAGTATTGTGAATTTCTGGAAAGGTAAAAAAGTTCTTCTGACAGGACACACTGGCTTTAAGGGGAGCTGGTTGACGTTATGGCTTCGCCATCTGCAAGCTGAAGTGAGTGGTATCTCATTACCAGCGCAGCAACCATCCCTCTTTGATATCGCTCATATTGAGGAAGAGATTACATCTTATTATTGTGACATCACTGAACCTTCCAAATTGCCAATTTTGATTCAAGCCATTGAACCAGAAATCATCTTCCATCTTGCAGCACAGGCACTTGTACGACCATCATATAATGATCCAGTCTCAACCTTTGCTACTAATATAATGGGTACGGTTCATCTTCTTGACGCCGCTAGACAATGTAACTCAGTAAAATCCGTAGTAATCATTACCAGCGATAAATGTTATAAGAATCAAGAATGGCTCTGGGGCTACAGAGAAAACGATGTTCTTGGCGGAAAAGACCCCTATTCATGTAGCAAAGCATGCGCTGAATTTGTGGTGAACTCATACCGTCATTCCTATCTTAATAAACAGAATATAAATGTCGCAACAGCCCGAGCCGGAAATGTTATCGGTGGCGGAGACTGGGGCAAAGATCGTCTTCTTCCTGACTTACTTTCATCATTTTCCAATAAAAAACCCGTGATCATCCGCAACCCCAAAGCTACCCGACCATGGCAACATGTATGTGAACCACTTAGCGGCTACCTAAACCTAGCCCAAAAGTTATCTGAAAACGGCTCTGCCTATGCCCAGGCATGGAATTTTGGTCCTTCCGACAATGCTAACAAGACCGTCAGTTGGATTGCAGATTATGTTCAGCAAAAATTGCCTGATTCTTTGCCTTGGAAAACATCCGACGAAGATAATCCGCAAGAATCGCAAATTTTAAAACTGGACAACAGTAAAGCTAGAACCCGTCTTGCTTGGCATCCCATATTATCGATTGATCAAGCATTAGATTGGACCGTAGACTGGCACCAGACATGGTTGAATAAACAAGAGATGAAAGAATTCACATTGAACCAAATTCAGGATTTTATGAACATGATGAAAGCAACTAATGGCAAAGAAAAGTAATAAATCACTCCCTCTTGTCACTATTGTTCTGCCAGTTTACAATGAAGAATTATTTATTCAGGAAACCTTTGAAAGTATTCAAGCTCAAGACTATGAAAACTTGGAGATTCTCATCTCGGACAATCATTCATCAGACGCTACAACCAGATTGTGCCATGAATTTGCACGTCGGGATCAACGCATTAAATTTTTCGAGCAATCCTCTAATATCGGGGCCATAGCTAACCAGAGCTTTTTAGCCTCTAAAGCAAAAGGTAAATACATAATCTTAACAGCCGGGCATGACAGATGGACCACTAATTACATTTCAGCCAATGTCAAGGCACTGGAAAACCATCCTTCCTCAGTATTGTCATACGGAACTCCCTGCTGGATTGATGAAGAAGGAGTGCCCTTTGAACGTTTTTCCGGCTGGTATGATACGAGGGGGCTGACTACTGTCTCACGTTTTTTCTTTGTTTTCTGGGGAAAGGCTAATCCAATATTGGGATTAATTCGACGTGACAAATTTCCGGATATGACGGACTATAATTTTGTTGGAGCAGATAATGTTATTTTATGTCTCCTCTCCCTGCGAGGAGAATTTGTTCATACCGTTAACTCTACATTTTTCCGGCGGCAAAATAGGCATCCTGAAAATCACAACGAACGTTTAAAACGATACGTTAGTGACGAGATGAAGATCAGCACCTCTTTTTTGACTTTGCTTTTTCCATTACTCCGCATGCCCCTTGAACTCTGCAAAGCCGTACTGACTTCACCGTTATCTTTTGCAAACAAATTTGCAATACTGCTTCTTCTGTTGCCTGCCATCCCAATCAAATACTTCACTGAAAAGTCAGCAAATCGCTAAACAATCTCACAGAGTTATTATTTCATGTCAACAGCCAGAGCGAAATTAAAAAAAGTTTTTGCAGTCTGTAAATATATCTATACCCCCCTCATATTTGCCTGCATCTTCTATTATATTTTTAAAAATAGTGATTTGCTGCTAGATCTTTTCTCCAAAGCTAAACCACAATTTATCATCAGTGCTGTTGTTCTTTGGGCCAGTCTACATCTCCTGGCACCGCTCTCCCCATTATTGATTCTACGGTGCCTTGGCTATTCTCTGCCCTACAAAAGGCTGCTGGAAATTTATATCGCAAGGCTACCGGCCCGATATCTACCAGGAGGAATCTGGCATACAGTTGGTAGATTAGCCGACTACCGTTCCTGCGGCATTACCAAAAAACATATTTCATTCTTGGCCTTTTTTGAAACTATTTTTCCAATTCCGGTTACCTTCTTTATTGGAGGCACTTTACTTTGGATCTATACGCCAAGAGCGCTACCATATTCATTGGAAATTTTTTCTACGGTTGCTAGTTTTATCGTCTTGTTTGCTCCATTTTTTTTATTAATATGGAATCCACTCAAGAAATATCCCCCAGCTAAAAATACTTTTTTCTATCTGAATTTGCTTTTTCTCTCTTTCATTTTCTGGTCTCTGGCTGCCAGTTCATTTATTTTCTATTTTAATTCCGTGGCATTAAACAAAACTGCTCAACAACCTCTTCTGTCATTGGCCGGGGCTTATATCTTTTCCTGGGGGACAGGATATATAGCTATCTTTGCCCCTCAGGGAATTGGAATATTTGAAGTAACTGCCGGAAAGATCATAAACCTGCCACTGAGCCTTGGTTCCTCAGTGGCCTTTTTAGCCGGATTCCGATTGATTGCTTTGCTAGCTGATTTCTTAATATATGTTTCTTTTTGGCTCAACAATTTTTGGTTTAAAAAAGATCCTTTTAATAAAGACAATCCGAACACTTAGTTTATACGTTTCAGATAGCCATCAGGAGCAACAGTAATGAGCAATTTATGTTGAATAGATTTATCGATCTCAAACTCGGGATGTGTTTTGAGATATTCCCAAACAGCGGTTTTAGGACTATTACCTGGCCCCCAAGGACGATTGGGAAACATCTCTTTGGGTAAATCTTCGACAACGGTATCGAAAACCACGCAATAGCTACCCACACTGGTCAACGGAGCATAAGCCTCAAGTTCTGCCAGCACATGCTTGTAAGTATGGTTACTATCGAGACATACTAACACACGTTGTTTCCCTGAAACCTTTGTCTTCACCTGATCGACAATATCGGGAGCCACACTTGAGCCCTGAATCATTGAAATTCGCTTGAACATGGGATGAGCTTCAATCGCCTCGTGATTGTGGGATCGTATGTCTATATCAATGCCTAAAACTTCTGCATCCTGTAAACCACCACATATGGCGTTTAGTTCAAGCATGGATGCAGAAAAAATCAAAGAACCACCATGGGCAATACCCGTCTCAATAATAAGATCTGGCTGTACAGACCAAATAAGCTCTTGCATCGCAATAATGTCTTGAGGATACTGAATGATTGGACGCCCAAGCCAGGAAAAATTATATGAGTACTTTGGCACCGTGGAAGTTTTCATAAAAACTTCCGCACTTGAGTTTAATATAGCATCTTGACCATTAGAAATGATCCGTCCTTCAACCTCTTGTTCAAAAATTTTCATGATCCACCGTGAGATAATTAAATTTATTATTTTGTAACCATGATTCTGTCCAGCTTTCTTCTATCACCCCAAAATGCCATCGGCTCATAGTCGGGGTATGGATAATAATCTAAATTAAGATTAATTTCCCAATCATATTTCTCAATCCAGTTTTCAACCAATTTCCTTACTGATATGGGAATACCGGAACAGGTATTCACGACTCCAATATCTTCACCAGAAAGAGCAAACGAAACGAGATGCTTCGCGATCTCAGCCACGGGTAGATAATCGCGTAATTGCTCCCCTCCAGACATATTAAAAACTTTATCACCTCGTTCTACTGCAGACTTCAATTGAGAGAACAAAGAGGACTCTGCCTGGCCTGCTCCGTAGGTATAAAAAAGACGGGCCCATGCCAGAGAAAACGGCCGATCCTTTTTCAGATATTCGAGTTGTCGACGTAATATATCTTTGGCAAAACCATAGGGATTATTCGGTTTAGTGACCATCTCCTCAATCAACTGGCCTGATTGCATTCCATATTCGAAGCATGTCCCCGCAACAACAAAGGTCTTTAACCCCTGAAGAACCATCTGCTTTAGGAATGTATACTGTAGCGGAAGTTCTGTCTCGAAGTGATGCAGAGATAAATAATTTGGCAATCCATGCCATGCTAAATGGATCAAGACGTCAGGAGTCCCCATTGCTTCATAAACATTGGTTGGTGGGTAGCAGATATCAATAGTAACCCATTCTCCGTTAATTAGAACAGGTAAATCCTTCTGGCCAGGACGAACAACGGCAATAATTTTTATATTATGTGGTGCTAGCTCTGCAAGCACATGGCGTCCTATGAACCCGGTGGCACCAGTAACAGCAATTTTCAATGTACTCTCTTGAAAATTCATACTATCTCCAACCTAGGTACAGCGGTAATAAACTTGCCATCCCATTGTCGTATATAATTAAGTTGATTGTTTATCTCTTCTTTTAAATTCCAAGGAAGAACTACAACATAGTCCGGTTTGTCTGCTTTCAGATGTTTTTCATCAACAATAGGGATACGACTACCCGGCATAAACTTACCTTGCTTGGCCGGGTTTCGATCGACGATGAATGAGATCAGATCCGGACGGATACCTGCGTAGTTCAGCAGCGTATTTCCTTTAGCAGCAGCACCATACCCTGCCACACTTTTCCCTTGTTTTCTTGCTTCTAACAGGAAGGCAAGGAAATCATTTTTAGCAGTATCAACCCTAGTCTGGAATCCTGAGTAATAGGCAGCTGAGTTTATGCCGGTTTCGCCTTCTTTTTGAAGCAACACTTCGACATTGTTACTTTTAGCCCATTTCCTGGAAGTACTGCGTTGTGCAAACACACGAAGACTGCCACCATGTGTGGGAAGCTCTTTCACATCAAAAATGGTAAGACCATGGGCGATAAAAATACGACTGACAGCAGTAAGAGACAGGTAGGAAAAATGTTCATGGTAAATAGTGTCAAACTGGTTTCCTTCGACCAACCTGAGAATATGTGGAAACTCGAAAGTCGCTATTCCCTTGGGTTTAAGTAGCACGGTAAAGCCGGCAACAAAATCGTTGATATCCGGCACATGAGCTAACACATTGTTTGCCGTAATTACATCAGCCTGTTTGCCTTGCACGAGCAATTCTTTTGCCAGTCGAACCCCAAAGAAGTCTTCCACAACAGGTATACCTTTTGCTCGGGCTACCTTTGATGTACTTGCTGTGGGCTCTACTCCAGTACAGGGAATGTTACGATCCTTAGCAAACTGGAGCAGATAACCATCGTTGGCGGCGACTTCAACCATATAACTATTGGAATCCAAGCCAAAACGCTCCGTCATGTCTTCCACATAGCGCTCTGCGTGATCCAGCCAAGTTTGAGAAAAAGAGCTGAAGTAGGCATAGTCTGCATTAAACAGTTCATCACGTCCAGCAAAGTCTTCGGTTTGCACCAGCCAGCAATTAGTACAGACAAGCACCCGCAATGGAAACCATTTTTCAGCAGAGCTCATGCTTCGTTCCGTCAAATAAGCATTAGACGGCGGGGCGCTGCCCAAATCCACCAAAGAAAGCTTAAGCTTCGAACCGCAATGGCGACATTTCATTGGACAACTCCACTGAAATCTGGGGTCAAATAGGAATGGGCAAGATCGCGTGGTGACAGTTCAATAATAGGCAGCGGCCATTGAATAGCCAAATTCGGGTCTTTGGCATTCAAACCACCTTCAGCATCAGGCTGGAAAGCAGCGGTATGAAAATAAAGCATTTCGCAATCGTCAGTGAGAGTTTGAAAACCATGCGCAAAGCCTTCTGGAATGATGATTGTTTTGAGGTTATCGGCAGTCAGAATTTCACCGTACCACTTAAGAAAAGTTGGGGAATCACGACGGACATCAACAGCCACATCAAAAGCCTGACCTCGCATACAGCTTACAATTTTAACTTCAGCATAGGGCGGATGTTGAAAGTGCATCCCTCGCACTGTTCCACGTTTTACTGTCAGTGTATGGTTGATCTGAACGATGGTCTTATTAGTTATTACTGACTGCAATTCGTTGAGACAAAACAATCGTTCGAAATAACCCCGCTCATCTCCTAGAGGTTTTCGTTGCAGAACATGCAATCCGATAATAGGCGTTGGAAATATTTCAAAATGGTTGCTCATTATCACCATACTAAAAAGTTCTTTTTTCCGTTCAAAACAGTTGTAAAAAGATATTCTTCATCGGCGAGTTCTAATATAACACGATTTAGGTGCTTAATGGGCAGCATAGCTATCAATATTTTCCCTAAAAGAAACCAGAAACAAAACTATTTCCCAGCAACTGTTTTTCCCCGCAAATCTTTCAACACTTCTTAAATATTATCACCGGAGATAAGGTAACGAAATGCCTGGAAAGAAAACAGCGTCGTTAAAATTTATTCAAAAATCCAGCGGAAAACCGAATAACCAGGCAACCCCGGCATATTGGTATCCGCGACCGGATCAATATTGGTATTGCTGATAGTCCAGCGATCGGTACTGCCACCAACCACAGCTTGGGCAGCAAGAGAGAAAGCCGGAGCCGTGCTGGCACTGGCAACCGTTAAGGTATAGTCCCCTTTGGCAAAGCTGTTGTTAGCGGCTCCTGTATCATTGAATCCCGGCAAAATATCGACAGTACTGGCATAACGATTATTTTCACTGAAAAACTGCTCCTGCGCCATCTGGGCCGCTTTCAAGCCGATGATGGCATCAGATTGTTTGGCCCGGTTGATATAATTATGATAAGCTGGGATAGCAATGGTAGCTAAAACCCCTAAGATAGCAACGGTAATCATCAATTCAACCAGCGTAAAACCGTTATTACTTTTGAAATTAAATATATTTTTTTTCAGCTTAAAATTGTAATTACTCATTATTTCCCCCTTACACACAGATCTTCAATTGACAGATACCTTGCGGCTAATTAGTTCCTCAGCCAAGCCCTGCATTGCTAAAACTTTCTGACGATGAGGATACCCTGGATACAAAGACAATGCCTTATTAAAATTAACAAAAGCCTCACCATTCTTATCGGCTAAAGCATATATCCCGCGATTTACCCACAACTGGGCATACTTTGAATTTAATTTGATCCCTTGATCTATAATTTTCAAAGCCTTCTCTTGATCCCCCCGTTTGTAATAATACCACGATTTAACGATATAAACATCAGGAGAGCGATTATTAAGAGTTTCAACCCGCATTAAACAGTAACTCAAAAAGTTATCTCCGGGAAGATTATATTTTTCCATCGCAAAACATATGGCCATAAAAAAGTGAAACCGACTGACAAAGGGATGAAAGAAATATTTTTCCTTGAGCGTCCCCAGTTTTTTTTGTTCGTTATTTGCCGCCACTATTCTTACAATTTCTTTTTTTATTTTCATAGATGCTCGTGATTGATCATCTTTCACCAGAACTTTTTCAACATAATGTAAAGCTAAATCAAAATTATGAAGATCAAAGAAAATTTGCGCCATTTTTTCATCTACAGCAATATCTAAATTTTCCGAATTTAGTTTCATACTTGGGTCAAATTGAAACTTTTGCTGTAAACCAGTGGTTAAAGTCCTTGCCATAGATTGCTCAAAACCTACACCCTCCGGCAAATTATTCCTGAAACAAAACTTATAACCATCCAAAAAGTAATCAAAGGCCGATTGAAACTCTCCATCGACAAGATAAGCCTGACCTAAATTAAAAAGAAACAGAGAATAAGAATTTTTTTTTGCCCATTCAGGAGATTCTTTCAGTAAAATTTCTCCCCTGTTTACCGCCTCTTTATGTTCCCCCATACTTGAAAGACTGCTGACAATATCACACGCAGCGACCCAATATTCCTCATAACCCTTAACCCCTAAATTTATAGCTTTCTCACTCTCGTTTAGTGCTTTTTCATATTTCTCTCTCTCTAACCATGCGGTAGCTAAATTACTATGTGTCGTGGCTTTATCAGGGGCCTTAGAAATACAGTCCTGCCATAAACTGACAGAATCTTTCCAAACCATATTACGAGTATAAGTTAAATATGACAAACCGGAACAGATAATAACAGCTACAGATAAAAATACTTTCATTCTATCAAGCGAAAAATTATTGTCGTTGAGATAGACATAAAATTCATACAAACCCAAAATCAGAATGAGATAAAACCCGGCTGATGGTAAATATAAACGATGTTCAAATTTCAACTCTAAAGGAATAACCGTTGACTCAATCAGCAAATTAATAAAAAACCACAATATACCAAAAGCGATCAATGGTTTTTTATTCCTTATTATCCAAGCAATAAATATAGCTAAAACAATAAATACTAATGAGAAGAAAGTGCTCAAAGGAGAAAACAAAGAGGTTGAAAGAGCTGCATCATGCTCCAAATTCAACCATCGGGGTAACGGCAATAACAACAATACGCAATAGGAAAAAACAATCCTTAACTCAGTCAATAATCGTTCAGATAAGGTGAAATGTCTATTAGCATAACCGCTCAAAAGCCAGCCTTGGGAAAATTTATAGCCTATCAAACTTACTATCAAGGCAGAAAAAATTATAACAATAATTTTATATTTTTTAAGTGCTGCGAACAACCCACTATTCTCAACAAATAACCATTCTACGAGAAAGACCATGATCGGTAATGTTGCAGCTATCTCTTTGCTCATCATTGCACATAGGAAACAACTTCCAGAGAGCAAATATAAAAATACTGATTTCCCCGAAACTCCATTACTGAGATGATAGAACCTGCCACGTAAATAACACCCAAATGAGAGAAAATAAAAAAGGGTGGCAATGGATGTCATCCGTTGAACGACATAGGTAACCACATTTGTCTGCACCGGGTTTAATGACCATAAACCAATAATTGCAACCAATAAAAAAGTAGAATAATTTCTGCCATCACCAGCCCGAACAGCCGAGTTAGCTTTAGGAAATAACATTAAAGATTGTAAAAGAAAAAGCAAAGATAAAGTTGCTAAAAGGTGAATGACGATATTGGTCACATGGAACGCTGCTAGGCTTCCGCCTCCCCATTTCAGATCAAAAACAAAGGTGAGCATGGGGATATAACGATGTACTCCAAATTTTGTTTCAGCCAGATTTTCAAGTCCGACAAGGTCGAAAGTAAATCCCAAAACTTTCGGCTCTTTAACAAAACTGTGGAGGTCATCCAAAACAAATGGAACGTACAGACTATTGGAGTAGGCTGATAGAAGCAACAGACAAATAACTAATCCTGCACCTAGTACTATTATTTTATTTTGATAGTCAGAATTATCTTTAACCATATTCTGTTATCCAAAAAGAGATATAGGGATACCGGAAAAACCGGTATCCCTATATCATACATCAGTGAAAACACTTAAGATAAATCAATCAAGACCCACTGCATCAGCCAAATTACCACTATAGTCCCATCCTGAAATTCTGCTTCCAGAAGCAGTTACAGCTTCGGCTGTAATAGTTGAACCATAGGCATCGACCAAAGCTTCAACAGTAGCTGCACTCGTTAAGGTAAAGACCCATGTAGAACCGCCTGATGAGCTATCAAGTGTACAACATGTGGTATCAGCATCACCAGCCATATTCATGACCTCAGTACCTGAAGTTGGGAACACACCTTTAAGGGCATACCTTGACCCAACATTCGTCTCAACCGAATGAATCAGCGGCAATACTGCACTGGTAAAACGGGCTTTTTGAATATAATTCTTATACATGGGGATGGCCACCGCGGCCAGGATACCGATGATTGCGACAACAATCATCAATTCAATCAGGGTAAAACCTTTTTTGCTCTTTCTGAATTTCATCATGGTCTTGTTCCTCCTTCTCTCACATTAATAAAATTGTTAAAACCTTCTAGCGATACGAACAGATAGCTGCTCCTTCACCACCTTTCGTCACTCTTACCCATAAACTTTACCACTTTTTTTCATCGTT
>Ga0164318_10004963_pt1 | contig 12842 bp, 12 predicted proteins | sample GuaBasSedimGuay9_FD_113734 | JGI IMG/M metagenome (GOLD analysis project Ga0164318, IMG submission 113734) | Subseafloor sediment microbial communities from Guaymas Basin, Gulf of California, Mexico - Guay9, Core 4571-4, 0-3 cm | ecosystem: Environmental > Aquatic > Marine > Hydrothermal vents... | reverse complement strand
TTGATATACTCTGCTGCCCTGTTTGTAAAGGAGATTTAGAACTACGGGTTGAAGAAGAAAATAAAGAGGAGATAATAAAAGGTAGTTTCACTTGTAAAAAATGTAACAAAGTTTACCCTATAGAGGAGGGTATACCCAATTTTTTACCAAAATAAAATAATTTTTTTATTTTCTTATAACCAAGATTAAACAAATTATAGATAAGAATATAGCAAAAATCATAATGATTAATATTAGTAAACCTAGGTACGGTTTTTCCTCTATTGTTTCTTGAGAACTATTTTTTTCTTCGGAATTATCTGATGGATTTTGGTCCGGTTCAATATTATCCTCATCTTCATTATCAGATGGATTGTTTTCTTCTTGTTTTATTAAAACAGTTGTAGTCTCTGTACCTGTTGCCTCCGCATTGTCTACAACAGTAAGCGTCACTGTGTATTTCCCCGGTCTTTCGTATATATGGGTTATAAAATCTTCTATACCAGTGTGATTAGTTCCATCGCCGAAATCCCAAATGTATTTTATAATCAACCCATCTAAGTCACTGCTGTTAATGGCACTAAAATAATAAATTGTCTGATTCCCATATTGATATCCTAATTCTTTAGATATATTCGCCGTTGGCGGAATATTAGAATATAAAACAAGTTGATCTGCTCTAAGAAGTGAATAAGGATAATCTGCATTATATGAGATATTACTACCAGGAGGCCATGTAAAATTTAATACAAGATTTTGTTGTTTATATGCCTCAAAAATTAGTTCCCCACAACGATACCCTTTTTCTCCATATGGTCTACCAATTTGTGTTTTCGCCCATTCTACTGCAGCGTTTCTTGTTTTTTGATCTGTATCTACGTATGCAAAGGTTATATTTGTCGCCCATAGTTTCAAAAACCAATATGGTGTAATTATAACACCTAACCACTCGTTTTTAAGAGGCCTATACAGGTATGGTGTTGCCTCAATAAATTTATTATCTCCAATATACATCGCCACATGGTCATCTGCATAACCCGGGAGTGAGGTTATCTGTGGTAGTAATCTATAGTTATCTGCTATGCTTTTAATATCTGGTTTAACATCACAGAAAAGAAGATCACCTACATTCAGATCAAATGGAATCTCCACCGAATTATATTTATTTAATTCATATGCTTTTAACACAGGGTTATGGCAACTAAAAAAAGTTAGTTGAAATAACAAGAGTAGAAAAATAAGAAATAACCATGTTTTTATCATATTCTTATATAATATATCACATAACACAATATAAAAATATTTTTCTTTTCATGTGTATAATTTTTTAAAAATTTATTTATATAAAATTTTTAATATCCCTTAGTAAATCCTTGGTTTCCTCAAGATCTTTTATATACTTTTTAAAACGCGGTGCACGTCTATCCAATATTATTGCAACACCTCTATCGTTTTCATTACGTATCAGCCTTCCAATAGACTGCAACATTTTCCTAGCAGTAGGCGCCTCGACAGTGTATTCCCAGCCTTTTCTAAATTTAAGATCATAATACCTTTGCAATCCCCGTTGCCGAGCTGTCGGTTTAGGATAGGGTATACCTACTATTACAGCTATCTCTAGTTGCTCAGCTGGGAAATCCATCCCCTCACTTATACGTCCACCCATTACAGAGAACAAAGTAGCGCCATTGTTTTCTAAAGAACCATGTTCTTTGAATTCAGAAACAAGATCCATGAGAGCTATTTGAGACATTTCTTGTTCCTCAAACAATACACATCGATGAATATTTTTTAGATCACTATTTCTCCTGAACATGGACATAATATTAAAACTAGGGAAAAAAACCATAGTATTCCTTGGGAAGGTATTACATATATTGGTGATGTAGCTGCTCATTTTGTCGATGATTTTTTTATCACGTGATATTTCATCATATTTCGTTGTTACATCCTTTACAAAAAATATTCTTCTATTTTCCATGGGGAATGGAGAAGGATAAGCGACTAATTCAGTATCAGCATCTAAACCTATAGAGTCACGGTATTCTTCAAGGGGTTCAAGTGTACCTGACATGTGAATAGATGAATGAAACTCTTTGATAATGTTGGTACCAATAGAGGGATCTAGACAGTATGCTTCAACTCGTGGGTTTTTACCATTGTTTGCATCTACGATTAGTTTAGTATATTGATTCATTTCTAGGTTAACCCATGTGTCTAGGAATACACCGAGTTTATGAAGATAGGATCGCGGTAGTTTTTCTTCTTTTTCGCGGTATTCCTGGATTTTTTCACCAAATGCGATTAAATCATTTATTATGTCGTGTAATGTTTTACTAGTGATTGATAAGCGTGATAGTATTTCTGTTTCAAATTCATGTGATGGGAGGAAAGCATCTATATTTCTATTGTTTTCATATTGTATACTGTTTTCAAGGAGTCCGTAGACGTAGGTGTCTCGTAAGTCTCTAATGATTTCTATTAAGGTTTTACATAAATTGGAGACTGTGAAGCGACCGTTGACTATCGAAGGATCACCATATTTTTCTGTTTCTAATAAGGAGTTGTTTAGCATATAAGTAGTGAGTTGGATAGAGTAGAGGTCTCTAATGTAGTTGGGTAGATTATGTGCTTCGTCAACAACTAATATGATGTCTTTTTCAGAAACGTATAGCCAGTCGAAAAGCATGTTACGTATTATGGGGTCAAAAACATAGATGTATGGTACTACAACTAGTGGGGAGTCACGTATTAACAATTTATTGATTTCATATGGGCATAGTTTTTCTTGTTCGCAGTATTCAATGAATTCTTCTGCAGTAGGAAGATGTTCTTTAACCCATTGAATAGTTTTAGCAGTTTTTTCATCATCCACTAGGAAATTCCTATAATATGTACACCCTTTTTTTGGATTATTGGATTTTGCTTTTTTCTTTTCATATGAGCAAAACCTTGAAAGTTCTTCAGATGTCCCGTGTTTAAACTCTGGATTATTCCTAGCGAGGAGGCACATGTTTGCTCTACCTTGCATGCCTACTCCAAAAATTTTATCTTTATACTCCTTATTTTTATCACGCATCATTCTTAACTCATGTATCACTTGTTGTTGTTGTGCGTTTGTCCGTGTTGTATAGATAATTTTTTTATTATTCTCAAGAGCATATTCAATGGTTGAGGTCAGGCAACAAATAGTTTTACCAGAGCCAGTGCCAGATTCAAATACAAGATTTCTATTTGAATCTAAAGTGTTTTTAATTGTTTGCATTATCGCTATCTGGTTTTTACGAGGTTTATATGGAAAAAGATTCATTTTTTGTTGAAAAACATGAATATATATGAGGATAAAAAGGGTTGCTAAGGGGGACTCTGTTAAAACTATTTTTTAGGGATGAAGATTTTAATAGTTATTCAAGTTATTTAGTTTTTTTGAAAATTGATGATGCAGCCATTTGAAAACATTAAAAAAATACTCAACAATGAAATCCCAGGTTTTTTGATTGATAGTTTACCCTGTAAATGGGAGAAAATTGGTGACGTGTTAATATTGAAACTAGATGAAGAATTGCTAAGATACCAGGATGTTATAGGAAGGGTTTATAGTAGTGTGTTAAAATGTAGAACAGTTTTGAACGACATCGGTGGTGTTTCTGGAGAGTTTAGAGAACCAAATGTAGAAGTTGTTTATGGTTGTAAAGATACTGAGACTATACACAAAGAGAATGGTATCCATTTTAAACTTGATCCTCAGAAGGTTATGTTTTCCTCTGGTAACATGGATGAACGGATTCGTATGGCAAATATATCCAGGAGAGATGAAGTAGTTGTTGATTTGTTTGCAGGTATTGGTTATTTTTCTATTCCAATGGCGGTTTATAGTAAACCTAAGAAGATTTTCGCTTGTGAAAAAAACCCTGTCGCATATGATTATCTATGTCAAAATATTGTATTAAATAATGTGGTAGATATTGTTGAACCAGTTTTTGGCGATAATAAAAAAGTCGCACCACGGGGTGTTGCTGATAGAGTTATCATGGGTTATATTGATGGTACAGAGGGTTTTTTAACTGTTGCTTTTGATTCCCTCCGAAATAATACTGGTTTTATCCATTTTCATGAGAAATATTCTGAAAAAATTGTACCAGATGTTCTTATGCAGGTTGTACAAAAGGTAGCTGTTAGGTATAATAGAAAGGTGTATCTTTTGAAATATAGAAAAGTGAAATCTTATGCACCAGGTATAGGTCATTTTGTTTTTGATTTATTTGTTGATGAAAAATGAAACACAGAATTAGGTTGTATGTTTATCATACAGGGGAGGATGACCCTCGTAAATGTACAGCTAGGAAGCTTGCTCGTTTTGGTTTTGTAAAACTTGAGAAAAACATTAGAAGGTTACCTAGGAACTTGGTTTTGTTAAACCCTTTAGCTGAAAAAAGCCTGTCCAGGGAGGATTTGAAAATTGCAGAGAGAAATGGTTTACTCGCTCTTGATTGTTCATGGAAAACTGTTGATACAAGTTTTGAATATCTAGATAGAATAAATTATTCTCGTGCTTTACCGTTTCTTTTAGCTGCGAATCCCGTGAACTATGGTAAACCATTCAAGCTTACAACATTAGAGGCTTTCGCTGCTTCACTTTATATCCTTGGTGAACAGGATTATGCGATGGATTTACTTAACCTCTATAAATGGGCTCCTAATTTTTTGGTTTTAAATGAAAAACCTCTTAATGAGTATAAATCTGCTAAAAATAGTTCTGAAGTTGTAGAGATTATGAAACATTATCTATAAACTCTTTTTTTCTATTTTGAGAATATTTCTGAAAAATCATATTTTGTATATTTTGAGTTAGATGGTATAGTATGTGTTAAATAAACAGAATAATCTTGAGGATGTATAATCCATGCAAAGGCAGTTATTCCAGGTTCTTCCTTGTCAGGGTATTTACATATATCACGGGAGTCTCCACTGTCTTTTTTACTTCCCCCTTGGTAATCACGTGTAATGTTTTTACAGACATCAAGTGTTATATTACCATAGTTTTCTATTAAAAGATCATAGGCTCTATCTGCTCTGTACATGGAGGATATATACTCTTGTGGTTGTATTGATCCTGTTAAATTTGGATTAAGCCATTGATGATGATTTGCATGCCATAGAATCCCCTCAGGTGCCCCTGTGATTTCAGTGGAATTACCAAAAACAGTTATAATATAGTTATGAGTTTGTTCAATTGATAGAATCCCTCCTTCTCTATCACACCACACAGGCATAGAGTTATCCCAGAAATGCGGCCATTTTGAATAGGTGCCAGAGGCGCGTTCTGTTCGTTTCCATAACTCAGCTACTTCTGAAACATTTTTACAAGTCATCATTGTTAATCTCTCAAGCATATAAGTTGACATACCTGGTCCTTCATCGATGTATCTTGATTTGTTATCTGTTAAAATCAACCCGGTTGCAGCAAAAGATAAACCCTCCTCGTTTATGATAGGCCATTCATAAAGGATAGGTATACCTATAAAAGCATATTTATAATCCATAGAAGTAATATCTGCAACCCATATTTTGTATGTAAAGGCACGTAAAAATAGCAGAAAAAGAATTTTGAAATAATCATCAACCTCTGTATCGACATTAAATGTTAAAAAAGTATCATGGTTTTTTGTAGCATTCCCTGTGGATAATGTTACTGTACATTGTTTACCCGTGAGAGAATCAAATACATGGCATAAAGTCATTAATTTTTTCATTTTAATGTTTAAACCAGCTGATAAACCTTTTAATTCTTCAAGAAGTAATGGGGAGTATGTTTCCATGTTTTTAATTTGTTCTTCAAAACTTTCTTCTGAAGCATGGGTGTTTTTTCTATTTAAACTATTGATTTTTTCAAGTAAAAAATATGGTAAACGAAATAGTTTTCCTACTTTAAACCCATAATCATATGGTGAAGATGCTTTAATGTACCATATTTTTTTTGCAAAATTTTTTGCAAAATAATCCATAACCGAGCTACTGAATATCCTATCACTAGCTATCATCGGAGTAAAAATTGTTAAAAACATTGGTAGACTTACCAATATTGTAACAATTTTTACATTTCCACTCTCCATCAAATAATTATTTTTTTATTACATTCTATATAAACCTTACTTTACAGATATTACCAGTATTCCATCTCCAAGGATATACATCATAACATCTATTAAGTGTTTAAAAAAATTTGATTACTTCTAACTTGTAAACATTATTGAGTTTAGCTTCGCTGGGAAAAAAGGATATATGAGACATTCGTTTGTTTTATGCCATTCTCTAATTGGCTCGTTTTCAGATGTGTCGACTTCTATTTTATCTACTGTTTTGTTGTTAATGATGAATGTATCTGTTCCATTCCATTTATCGATGATTAGTTGAACATGTGAGCGATAGGGGAACACTGGACGTATGAGGCTGAGACTACGCCATATCTCTATTTTAAACTCTCCACAATTTTTGTTTAAAACAAATTGTTTTTTATCCTCATCATAGTGACTAAAAACTGCTTTTACACCAGCAGCGAATAATATAGCTTGTTGATGACACCATAAAATAGGTTTTTTCTTATTAACTACGGTATCTACAATCCTTGATAGATCAAAACCATAACAATCATGTTGCCAGGGGTTAATAGTATTTTTTTCTAAAATACTCATGTTTATTCTATTATAGAACTCATAGGGTGTTGTACAGTTTATAAAAAAATTTCTTAGTTTTTGATAGGTGTTATTATATAGCATTTCTCTGTCATTGTTTGCAAACGATAGAATATTGATATCTATTTCTTTTAATCTAGTTTCCCAAGTATGATTTGAGTTGTTAAAGGTTTTAGCTGATACACTAAATGAGATATTGATGCATATGAAAAGTATTAGTATAACTTTTAGATGAGAAGTATTATGCATTGTTTTTTTTGTCTTAAATTTAATTTAAGATAAATATTGTTAAAATATTTTTCGACTGTTTTTGAACTATGAGTTTTATATAATTGATTGACAATTATGTGTTTCAGTATTTTATATGGGAAAAAATGAAGTCTTTGATGATGTTGTGTATTTGGTGTTGTGATGTTTTATGAAACACGAGCTTGAAACATTTTTTAAACCTAGGAGTATAGCGGTTGTAGGGGCATCTAGGGATTCAAGGAAGATTGGTAATGCTGCGTTGAAAAATCTTCTAATTTCAGATTATGAATGTAAAATATACCCTATAAATCTCAGGGAGAAAGAAATCCTTGGGCTTAAATGTTACAGAAAAATTGGTGATGTTCCTGATGAGATTGATTTAGTTATAATTTCTGTCCCAGCACCTATTGTTCCTCAGATTCTACGTGAATGTGTACAGAAAAAAGTGAAAAACGTGATAATTATCTCCTCGGGGTTCAGTGAGGCAGGGAACCATGAACTAGAAGATGAACTAAAAAGGATTATTAAAAATTCAAAAGTACGTATGCGTGTACTTGGACCAAACACAATGGGTTTTAAAAATGCTTCAGATAACCTTGACGCTTCTTTTGTTTATGGAGTACCACGGAAGGGTAACCTTGCATTGATCAGTCAAAGTGGCGCTCTTGGAATAGGAATGATTTATCTTGCTAATAGCGAGTTTGTAGGTGTTTCAAAGATAATTGGTGTAGGTAACAAAATCGATATTGATGATGACGATTTAATTGAATATTTCGCTGAGGACTCTGAGACCAAAGTTATAGGTTTATATATTGAGAGTGTAAAAGATGGACGGGCTTTTATGAATGCTATTAAAAAATGTAACAAACCAGTCCTAGTTGTAAAAGCTGGTAGAAGTAAGGCAGGAGCACGTGCAACAGCATCACATACTGGTAGTATGGCTGGTAGTGATGAAATCTATAGCGCTGCGATAAAACAAGCAGGAGGTATACGTTGTAGAGACATCGTTGAACTCTTTGACATGGCTAGGGCACTCGCTGGTCAACCACCAGCACAGGGTAACCGTATAGGTATTATAACAAATGGTGGAGGACTAGGGATACTACTTACAGATGCCTGTGAAGCAAACGGTCTCACTATACCCAAGTTGTCAAAAGAAACCTATAAAAAAATCGATAGAATCCTACCAGACCTCGTTAAACCAAATAACCCTGTTGATCTCGTTGCAGATGCAGGATTCTACAGATACGAAGCATGCACCAGGATACTGTTAGAAGATCCAAACATCGATGGAGTAATCGTAGCAAGCGTACACGGTGGATACGCACGTCCAAGAGAATTCACAGGAGCGATACTAAAAATGATACGTGAACGTAAACTACATGAGGCATATAGAAAACCTATACTAGCCACATGGGTAGGTGGAAGAGAATTCGAAGACCTAGTATGGGATCTAAAATCAGCAGGAGTACCAATTTACCCATCCAGTTGGAGAACTGCAAGGTCAATGCTGGCATTATATTTAGAAGGACAAAGACTAAAAAAAGAGAAGAAAAACTAAACAACTACCTAACCTATCCATTCAACACCAAGTTTTTTCTCCCAATCAGGTTTACTTCCATCCCATTTACTAGCAATCTCAGGTGGAACACACTTTTTACAGATACCTATAATCTTAAAATAACATGATTTACAAACAGCTCTACCACATTTCAAACAAACATGTTCAGCTTTTTTCTCGCCACATATCTCACATTTTCCCTCTGGTTTCTTAACAGGTTCATTTTTCTTTTTTTCCTTACGTATTTTAATATCATGCTGTGTTTCCTTAATCCATCTTCGTAATTCTTCGTTCATAGATATTTTCTGAGTATTTCTCATTCTAATTTTTCCCTTTCACTTCAATTTTTTTGTCTAAAAAAATAATTAAAACCAACTCTTCCTTAAATATTTTATTTAACATCGGATTCTCTAGTTTTTAACTTTTTTATGTAAAAAATTTGCGAAAAAATGAAAGAAAGGTGTAACAAACAATAAAAACAAGATATGCCAAATAGTGAAACTTTTAAAAAACCAATTATAGGTTGTTAAACCAAATATTTGTAATAAACTCGATATAAGTAAACTAAAAAAAAGCATACCCAATACAAAATCAAGTTGATCAAATGGAATCCAGTCCTCACCACGGTTTTTACCAATACGTCTTTTAAAAAAACTTTCAATGATGTCACCTAACAAAGCTCCAAAACAAATTGAAGAAACAATAGGAATCATCCATGGGAAACCAGTGAAATCATTTAACCCTATAAAAGCAAAATCACTCATGTTGATATATTTAGCAGCTACAGACAAACCAAAACCAGAAGTTATACCAATATAAGCTCCAACGAAAAAACCACGCCATGTTTTACCATCACCAAAAACACGTCGACCATCCTTCCAAGTTTTTCCAAAATCAATAGGGGTACCACCACCGACTAAGACAGCACTAGCATTGGCAATATACGCTGGTAGTATAAGCCAGAACGCCTGAGCAACTATTAATTCAAACCCCATAAAACCAATGAACATGAATACAAAATCAGTTTAAACAGTTTATTTATTTTAAAAACCCCTAAAACACAGAAATTTATTCTTTCCTACTAAGTTTTAAACCTTTATAACAAAACTTGTTAGATCGTTTAACCAGACCCTTTAAAGCAAGGTTCGAAAGATTAAAATTCTCAGCAACCATGCTACTGAACTTCCCATCTTCACCAACAAAATCATAAATCTTTTTCTCAAGTTCTTTAAACTCATTTGCATTAAGTGATGCTACAGTGAAAATTTCACTAATCTCGTTAACAGGACAACTAATGTTTATGTTAAAAGCAGAATAATAAGAACGATATTTTTTCTGCGGCTTACCATTAATTCCCTCCTCAGGTGTAGTCCATTTAGTTTCAACAAGTTTCATTTTATCAAAATACTCAAGTGCCTCAGCACCCTCCTCCCCATACTTTTCTATTATCTCACTCATAGGCTTCCAATCTACAAGGAGTTCATTAAAAACTTCTTTTTTCACTTTAGTATCAAAAGCTCTTAATAGCGGTATTAAATCAGTAGAGTCATTAACAACTTTAGTCCGCATCATATTAATCATACTCTTAATTAAATATTATAGTAAAGGTAATAACATAAAACCCCATATTTAAGATTTTTGTATATAAAATTTATTATTATTTTTTCAAAATTAAATCCTCATTTTTTTGTAATAAAAACTTGAAAAAATATTCCTCATCTCTAAGCCACATGTATTTCTAATTTTTATATTGAATATACATGTCAAAGAAAATTTATGGTTTTTTTATTAAAACCCGATCCTTTAACCACCTAAAAATCTTTTATTTCGGTTAAATCCGAGAGACGAAGAAAAAATCTCTCTTAAAAGAATTTCCTCATATAAATGGGTATGGACTTGTCGGGATTTGAACCCGAGGCCTCCTCCATGCCAAGGAGTCTATATATAGGTGAAAACAAGGTTCAAGAATATTTAGATATCATTAAGTTAAAAGGAATATCAAATAGACATCTGTATGAAGTAAATAGATATATCAGAAGATACCTTACCAATGTAAATAACATTATTAACAAATCAAATACTATAGCGTATTTTAGTAGAATAAAAGATAGTTATTCTGTGTCCTCTTATAGGAAAGAGTCGTATCAGATTTTGAAGTTTTTAAGATATCTAAAAGTACCTTGGACTGATGAAATAAAGCTACCACCTGAGCCTAATTATTATCCAAAGAATATATCAAAAGATGACATTGTATGTACTCTAAAATATTTTAAAAATTGTGAACATTTTCCTCGGTTTAAAGCTCTGATTTTACTTGGTGCTGACTCGGGTATGAGAGCTGAAGAGTTATATCAACTGAAAGTAGAGGATATTAATTTGGAAGATAGGATAGTTCATATAAATCATAATCCCAAGAATGGGCAATCTACAAAGACAAAGAAAAGCAGGATATCCTTTTTTACAGAGTATACTAAAGAGGTTCTGATAGAGTACCTTGGTTATTTTAATCATAGTAGACTAAAAGAATTGTTCCCACAGAAATGGATTGAGAGGAAATTTAAAGATGCTCCTATTCAAGTTAAAGATTTACGTAAATTCTTTTCACAAGAATGGGATAGACGAGGTGGATCAACATCTATCAAGAAGATTCTTATGGGGCATTCATTGAAAGGTGATGTCGACCTTATGCATTATAACTATCAATCTGAGGAGGATTTGAAAAAGATATATGATAGAGTGATGGATAGTATAGAGATATAAAGAATACTTATACTATTGATATGTCACATTTTTATAGCAATCTTTATGGATGATTTTTATTAAATATCGTCTAACAAGTGAATCATTTGGTAGGTTGAAATATCCAAAATATTGGGTTTTTAACCTATGCTATATATAGCAAAAAAATAGGTATTTTTTTAGCATATACAGTATAAAATGACGTAAAACAGATTTTAGTAATGAAAAGTATAGGTTTTGACATACTAAAATATGGTTTTAAGCCATTTTAGTCTACATATAGCAATAAAATGAGGGATTCAAAAACTCAGTTAAAGCATTTCAATCACAGCTTCATCTTCAGTAAGTTCAAACCATTTGTATTTTCTAAACTCTATAAAAGATACTTTGATATTATTTCCCTCTTCCAGATTAGAACCCTTTAATATCTTAACAATGAACCCTTTTATTGAATCAGTGGTATTCTTTTTTACTACTTGACAGATAAATCTATCTTTTTCATCTTCTCTATTCTCAACTTTATAATGCTTTCCAAGTTTTAATCTTTCAAATTTCTTAATTTCTTTCATTTCAGACACTAGACTAGTTCATATTATAAGTTGGGAAGATACAACAGGAAAGAAACATTCCCTATATCAATTCCCAAAGACAGCATTATCTTAAATATGTTCTCTCTAAAGGTACTGCGAAGTTAGGTGGATAAATACGATATATTGTGCATCCCATTACATCTTTTGGGATGACGGGGATGCACAACAAAGTTATTCCTCCCTATTGTAAAGGCAATGATATGGAAGAAATATAATAAGCAAAAAAAACTTTGTAGGAAAAATACACTATATAGGATTAAAAGAGATGATCTTTAGTAGGGAAGTCTATTATTATAATTACTGTTCATTTAAAATTTCAAATTACTATGGATAAATTTTTAAATGTATGAAATGTTACAGTAATATAAAGCTTAATGGAGAGAGGATGAGAAGACATTTTATTATCGGGTTGATGCTTTTGTTCATATTGTCAAACACAGTTAGGGGTGCTGATATTGAAATTCCCTATGATGGAATGACCCTTAAATGGAACTATGAACTCCATTACACCAATGATAAATACCCATCATGGAACTATGATAAAGAATCGGAATTTCTATACAGCTATAGGAAAATAGATAATTATACCTACATACAAACTGACTTAAAAGATAATTCAGAAGATAAAATAAATATATCTACTAGGACATTTATAGAGGGGGATGAAGAGGGGAAAACAACTAGCCATTGGATACCAAAGAATCTCACATTAGGCGATAAAGTGCTACTTCTTGATAATAATTATACAGTGGTATCATTATCGGAAAAAGTCTTCGTTGACGGCTTTGGTTGGATAGAAGCAATAGAACTAAAATTTGAAAACTATACAATTCCAGAAGATTTGGAAAAAAACAAAGATAAAATTTATGAATACAAATATAGTGACTCTATATATTACGATAAAGTCACACTTATTAAATTAAAGGAGATTGGTGAAACTTCATATCTATATGATGATCCTTATTTTGGAGAGATGAAAATAGAATCAAAATGGTATCTCGAAATTGTTGAAAATGGTTTGGATACTGATAA
>Ga0164318_10004962_pt1 | contig 12844 bp, 12 predicted proteins | sample GuaBasSedimGuay9_FD_113734 | JGI IMG/M metagenome (GOLD analysis project Ga0164318, IMG submission 113734) | Subseafloor sediment microbial communities from Guaymas Basin, Gulf of California, Mexico - Guay9, Core 4571-4, 0-3 cm | ecosystem: Environmental > Aquatic > Marine > Hydrothermal vents... | reverse complement strand
GGGGCCATAGAGAAAAACGACCGCGAGGGCCTTTCCCCCTCCGTCCTCTACGCCCTCGCCGCCGTGGAGGAAGGATGCTCCTTCGTCAACTTCACCCCCTCGCCCGGCACCGACAGGCCCGACCTCGCCCAGGCCGCCGAGGAAGCGGGAATCGTCCACGTGGGCAAGGACGGCAAGACGGGCGAAACCCTCCTGAAAACCGTCCTCGCTCCCATGTTCGTCATGCGCAACTTCCGCGTGCTCTCGTGGGAGGGCTACAACATGCTGGGCAACAGGGACGGCCTGATTCTGGACGATCCCGGCAGCAACGCGGCCAAACGCGCGAACAAGGACAGGGTGCTGCGCTCCATCATCACCGATCCGGACATGCACACACGCACCCGCATAGACTACGTCCCCTCGCTGGACGACTGGAAGGTGGCCTGGGACTACATCCATTTCGAGGGCTTCCTCGGCACCCGCATGAGCATGTCCTTCCTCTGGCAGGGTTGCGACTCCATGCTCGCCGCGCCGCTCGTGCTCGACCTGGTGCGTTTCGTCGCCTTCGAGGCCGCCAGGGGAGGGCGCGGGCTGCAGAAGCAACTCGCCCCCTTCTTCAAGAATCCCATCGGCGTGGACGAGCACGATTTCCACGCCCAATTCGACGCGCTGGTGGACTTCTACCGCAACTCCTGAATCCCCCTCCGTATCCGCCGAAAAAAGAAGGGAGGCTCGCGCCTCCCTTCTCTCGTTTTCGCGTTCGATCGCGGTCTTACTTGACGGGCTCCTTGAAGGCGAGCAGCAATCCCTCCGCCGTGACGGCGTACACCGAGGAATCCCAGCAGTTGGGCATGAAGTAGGTGAACTTCGAGAGCTTCCTCTTCCAGTGCACGTTGCCGTTGTCCGGGTTCACCGCGGCGATGGTGTTCTTGCCCAACAGCAGGTAGATGTCTCCCGCGGAGGTGACGCCGATGACGTAGCGCGCGTCCTTCATGGACCACAGCTTCGCGCCCGTCTTGAGGTCCAGGCAGAAGAACTCGCCGCTTATGTTGCGCACGAACACCTTGTTGCGCACCACGACGGGCGACGTCTCGATGGGCGCTCCGGAACGGAACTCCCACAGCTTCTGGGAGGAAACGGCGTTCACGCAGTAGAGGTTGGTGTCCTGCGAGCCGAACAGCACGTGGGGGTCCTCCCCTATCCGGGTTATCACCGGCTGGGCGAGAAGGCGGCCGTAGCTCTTGTACTTCCACAGAAGCTTCCCGGCGGAGCTGACGGCGTAAAGGTAGCCGTCGGTGCAGGGCGCGAGGACGTAGTCGGCGGGCTTGGGAGCGAACGGATCGTTGGGCTCCGCCACTATGTCGCCGTCCAGGGTGTAGGTCCAGGCAACCTCGCCCGTGAGCCTGTCTATCCCCACGAGAAGCTTGTTCCAGGTCCCGACGTAGAGCATGGTGGGCGTGGCGTGGATGGGCGTCGCGAGGGTGAGGTCGTAGGTCTTCATCCACTTCGTCTGCCCGCTGCGCCTGTCGAGGGCCAGTATGGTGCTGAGGTTGGTGATGTAGAGCCCGAAGGCCGTCGCCTTCGGCGGGGCGGTCAGACGGAAGCGCAGGTTGGTGGCCCACTGCAGCGCGCCTTCGAGCGAGAGGGAACAGAAGGTGTTCTTGTCGGTCTGGACGTATATGTTCCCGGCTATCTCGGCGGTGGTGTTGGCGTCGATGTAGAACTTGGCGGTGGGCTGATACCACATGCTGACGATCTTGCCGAGCTTCCTGCTGTAGAAGGGCCACTTCAGCTCGAGCTGGAAGTCCGCCGGCACGTTGTCGTAGATGAGCTTCTCCAGCGAGGTCTGCTCGTCCTGATTGGCGGATTTGTCGGTGCCGGTGGCCTTCTTGGGAGGCTCCAGGTACGGTCTCTTGCCGTCCGCATACGAGGCGCCTGCGGCGATCAACACGGCGAGTAGCAAGAGAGGAACAACGACGGCGAGCCTTCTCATCGAACCCTCCTGGGAATGTGGTGTTGCCATCACGAGTCGATACGCGAGGCTATTATAGGAACGGGCGAAAAACCTGTCAAGAAAAAAACGGCGCGTCCCCTTCCCTCGGGACGGGCCTTTTTCCTTGACGCGCGCCGTCCGCAGGGCTATAATTCCCACAAAGCGAGGAGGTTTCGATGAAAACGGCTACCATTTTGTTGATCCTGGGGATACTTGCGGGGACCGTCTTCCTCGTGGTCATCCTGGTGGTGGCCTATTTCTTCGGCATCTGGCTCCGCGCCCGCTTCAACAACGCCCCCGTCAGCTTCTTCGAGCTCGTGGGAATGAAGCTCCGCCGCGTGGACGTCAACCAGGTGGTGAACGCCCGCATCAAGGCCGTCCAGGCGGGACTGAAGGTCTCCATAGAAGAGCTCGAATCCCACTACCTCGCCGGTGGAAACGTGATGAACGTCATCGAGGCCTACATCAGCGCCAGCCGCGCGGGCATATCACTCGATTTCGGCCGCGCCTGCTCCATCGACCTCGCCGGCCGCGACGTCAAGGACGCCGTCCAGACCTCCGTGCTCCCCAAGGTCATCGAGTGCCCCGGCGGCGGCCGCAAGGTGGCGGCGGTCGCAAAGGACGGCATCCAACTCCTCGCCAGCGCCCGCGTCACCGTCCGCACGAACATCGAAAGGCTCATCGGCGGCGCCACCGAGGAAACCATCATCGCCCGCGTCGGACAGGGCATCGTCACCACCATCGGATCCGCCGAGTCCCACGAGGAAATTCTCAAGAGCCCCGCCAAGATATCCCAGGTGGTCCTCGACAAGGGCCTCGACGTCGGAACCGCCTACGAGATACTCTCCATCGACATCTCCGACGTGGACATCGGCGTCAACGTCGGCGCTCAGCTCCAGTACGACCAGGCCCAGGCCGACATGCGCGTCGCACAGGCCCGCGCCGAGGAACGCCGCGCCATGGCGGTGGCCGAGGAACAGGAAAACCGCGCAAAGGTGGTGGAGATGAAGGCGGAGCTGCTCGCGGCTGAGGCGCTCGTCCCCGTCGCCGTCGCAGAGGCCTTCCGCGCCGGGAGGGTGGGGATTTGAGGGCCTTCTTCGCCGCATTACTGGTGCTCGCAATGGGAGGGTTGTCCCTCCCGTTGTTATGGGGCGAGGAAGCGAAACCCGCCCCCGACTCCTGGCGGAAGGCGGTCGTCGCCTCCCTCGACGGGTATTCCGTCACCGGCGAGGAATTCGCCCGCAAGCTCTTCCTCCTCGGCTACCACGACGACAGGGAGATACTCATCAACCGCGTCATCGTCGCCCAGCAGGCCCGCGCCCGCGGCGTCAGGGTGGACGACGCGGAGGTGGAAAGCAGCCTCAAAAAGTATGTCGCCGAGATGATCAAGCGCGGTGAGGCGGCCGACCTCGACGAACTCCTCTACATCAGCAGGCTCACCCGCCCCGAGCTCGAACAGCAGGTGAGGATGAGGCTCGCCCTGAAAAAAATGGTCATGGCCGACCGCAAGGTGAGCGAGGACCTCGTGGTGAACGCCATCCCCCTCTGGCTGGAGGAAAAACGCAACGAATCCCGCATCGTCCGCTTCTCCCTCAAACCCGACCAGCCCCTCGTCAACTGCGCCGAGGTGAACGGCGAGCCCATCGGCGTCAAGGAACTCGTCAGGCAGATACTGCGCCGCAAGAGCGACGAGGAGATAGAGGACTTCCTCGAGGAGCTCACCAACTTCCACCTCGTCCGCCGCAAGCTCGAGGAAATGGGCAAACCCCTCACCCGCGAGGACCTGCTCGACGAGTTCCACCGCCTCAGCGAGGAAGTGAAGGAGGACCCCAAGTTCAACGGCGTGCCCCTCATGGACATCCTCGCCGCCCAGAAGACGACCATCGAGGACCTGATGAACGAGCCCGGCTTCCAGTTGCGGGCCATGATTCGCAAGGCGTGCGACGCCGCGCATCCCATCTCCGTGGAGGAACAGCGTAAGTACTTCGAGGCCCACCGCGCCGCCCTCGCCGACCGCGAGGTGATGATAAGGATAATCTCCCTCTACTACCGCGACGAACGCGGCCGCCCGAGGGAGGGCGTCACCCGCGAGAGCGTCCTCGAACAGATGAAAGAGATAGTGGAACGCCTGAAAAAGGGCGAAAAATTCGAGGACCTGGCGAAGCAGTACGCGCAGGACGCGGGCCTGAAGGAATCCGGCGGCCTGGTGGGAATGCCCCTCAAGGACGATTCCGCCATCTTCCGCTACCTGCCCGAGCTCAAGGTCATATTCAAGGGCAAGCCCGGCGAGATAATGGGGCCCATAGAGTCGAAGTACGGCGTCCATCTCGTGAGGATAGAGGGCGTGAAGGACAAGAGTTTCGAGGAAGTCCAGGCCAAGGTCCTGCACGAGATGCGCGTGGAGATACGAAAGAAATGGCTCTCCGACCTCCGCCGCGAGAAGCACGCCCGGAACATGTCGGCCCCCCAGTTGCTCGCCGTCTTTTTCGAGGGATTGCGCCCTCCGAAGTGAGGTGAACGAACCCGTTACTTTCCGCTGCCCGCGTTGTTACAATCGGACAGACGCCACCGGAGGACACGACATGAGCAAACCCCTTCCCTCGCTTTCCATCGTCCTTCCCTGCTACAACGAGGAGGCCAACGTCGAGCGCACGGTGGCCAACGCCCTCTCCGCGGGCCGCCGCTTCACCGACGACCTCGAGGTCATAATCGTGGACGACGGCAGCCGCGACCGCACCGGCGAGATAGCCGACAAACTCGCCGCCGAGCACCCCGAGGTCAAGGTCGTCCACAACCGCCCCAACCGCGGCTACGGCGGCGCCGTCCGCGCCGGCTTCGACGCCGCCACCAAGGAATACGTCTTCTTCACCGACGGCGACGGCCAGTTCGACATGAACGAAATCGAGCTCCTCATCCCCCTCATCCGCGAGGAAGGGGTGGACATCGCCGCAGGCTACCGCCTCGACAGGAAGGAAGGGCTCATAAGGAAGTTCAACGCCTGGGCCTACGGCCGGATACTCGTCCCCCTCGCCCTCGGCGTCAAGGTGAAGGACCTCGACTGCGCCTTCAAGCTCATGCACCGCCGCGTCCTCGACTCCATGGAGCTCGAGTCCACCGGCGCCCTCATAAACGCCGAGCTCATGGCCAAGGCCAAGAAGTTCGGTTTCCGCTGGAAGCAGGTGGGCGTCCATCACTTCGAGCGCAAGGCGGGCGAGCCCACCGGCGCGAAGCTCTCGGTCATCCTCCGCATGTTCAAGGAACTCTTCAAGCTCGGCGGCAGAATAAGAAAGGCCGAGCCCAAGACGAAGGGCGGGAAGGGATAGCCCCTCAGTCCCCCGGTCCGGGCCGCGTCAGCCGCTTTCCGGCCGAACAGCCGCCCGCCATGGGACAGCCGGAGCACTTCGCCGGGTCCCCGTCGCATTCCTCCTCCGACACGCCCGTCCTCTTTGCGAGGTAGAGAAGCACGTACACCAGCGCGACGAACCCGGCGGAAACTATGATCACCATCTCGAACGGCTTCATGTCGTCATCCCGAACAGGATACCACACCTGACGACCAGGAAGCTCAAAACCCACGCCAGCACCGTCAATCCCGTCCACTGGGCCGCGGGCAGCAGCCACGAGCCCGTCTCCTTCCTCACCACCGCGAACGTCGCTATGCACGGCGAGGCGATCAGTATGAAGATGAGAAGCGACAGCCCCGTAAGCGGCGTGTACTCGTCCTTCAGCCGGTCCCTCAGGGGCTTTTCGGGCTCGTCCGGCGCGTTCTCGAGCGAGGTGATTATCCCCATCTGGGCCACGAACACCTCTTTGGCCGCCGCGGCCCCCAGTAGGGCGGTGTTTATCTTCCAGTCGAACCCTATCGGCTTCGAGAAAGGCTCCAGCGCCCTTCCTATCCACCCCAGCGCCGCGTTCTCGGTCCGCACCGCGGCCGCCCGTTCGGGCGGCAGTCCCGCAACGGCCTCCTCGGGCGGCGCCGGGAAGTTGCCCAGTATCCACAACAGCACGGATATGGCGAGGATGACGGTCCCCGCCTTGTACAGGTATTCCTTCGCGCGGTCCCAGGCGTGGATGAACAGGGTGCGCAGCGTCGGTATGCGGTAGGGCGGAAGCTCCATCACGAACGGCGAGTCCTCCCCCTTGAACAGCGTGGAGCGGAGCACCCTCGCTATCAGCACGGCGAGCAGTATCCCCACGAGGTATATCGTCCACAGCATCGGCCCCTGCCAGGCCGCTGGGAAAAACGCGGGAATCACCAGCGTGTAAACCGGCAGCCGCGCCCCGCAGCTCACCAGCGGAAGAACGAGTATGGTGAGCAGGCGGTCCCGCCGGGACTCCAGCGTCCTCGTCGCCATCACCGCCGGAACCGTGCACCCGAACCCTATCAGCATGGGGATGAAGCTCTTGCCCTGCAACCCCATGAACCGCATGAACCGGTCCATCAGGAAGGCCGCGCGCGCCATGTAGCCCGTGTCCTCCAGAAGCGATATCGCCAGGAACAATATGAATATGTTGGGCAGGAACACGAGCACCCCGCCCACGCCGCTTATCACGCCGTCGGTGATCAGCGAGCGCAGCATGTCCATACGGCCGGGCTCCCACACGTCGTTTATCCACGAGGACAGACCGGCGAACGCGCTCTCCAGCCACCCCATCGGTATCTCCCCCAGCTTGAAGGTGAGCGTGAACACCAGGTACATCAGCATGAGGAAGATGGGTATCCCCGTGAGCCTCCCCGTGAGCACCACGTCTATCTTGTCCGAGAAGCGGTGCCTGGCCTCCGGCGTGCACACCACGGCGGGATGGCACGCTCCGCTTATGAACCCGTAGCGCCTCTCCGCGAGCACCACCTCCACGGTGTCCCTGAAGAGGCCCTCTATCCGCTTGCGCGCCTCCGCGGCCTTCCCCAGCAGCTTCGGTATCCGCTTGTGGATGCGCGACAGCCGCTCCGCCAGCACCTCGTCCCCTTCGAGCAGCTTTATCGCTATCCACCTGGGCGGAAGGCCGTCATCACCTCCCTCTATCCCTATCTCCCTCACGGCCTTCTCGATGCCCTCTATCTCCTTCTCTATCTCCCGCCCGTAATTTATGCGCAGGGCGGGGGAGGGCGGCGAGTGGAGCGAGCCCCTCACCACCTTCAGCAACTCCGGTATCCCCCTCCCGCGGTGCCCCACCGTGGGCACCACGGGCACCCCCAGCTTCGCCGAGAGCAGCTCGTGGTCTATCCTTATCCCCTGGCGTTCGGCCACGTCCGACATGTTGAGGGCGATGACCAGCGGCATCCCCATCTCCATGAGCTGCACCGCCAGGTACATGTTGCGTTCCAGGTTGGTGGCGTCCACCACGTCCACGACCAGGTCCGGGCGGTGATCCAGCAGGAAATCGCGGGCCACCGTCTCCTCCGCCGAGAAGCACGACAGGTTGTACGTCCCCGGCAGGTCCACGAAACGGACGGGCGTCCCCTCCAGTTCGAGGACGCCTTCCTTTATCTCCACCGTGACGCCGGGATAGTTGCCGGTGTGATGGCGCAGGCCGGTTATGTGATTGAAAAGGGAGGTCTTCCCGCTGTTCGGGTTCCCCGCGAGGCAGACCGTGAAACGGGGCTTCACGCTTCCCTTCCTATGTGGCGGGCAGTGCGGCGCGGACGATCATCTTCGCCGCCTCCCCTCTCCCGACCATGAGGCGCGAGCCCTCCAGGGCGATTATCACCGGGCCGAAGAAGGAGTTCTTGAGCACGGTGAAGGAAGTGCCGGGGACGACGCCCAGGGCGGCGAGGCGCGCGACAAGCGCGCGGCCGCCGGAGAACCTGACGAGCACCACGGACGAACCCGCTGCGGCCTCCGAAAGCGAAAACTCGTGCGGTGCGACCCTGGAGCCGGTCATTTCGAGTCCTCCTTGATCTCCTTGCGGGGAAAGGGTACGCCGCTGCGGAAAGCCGCGAGCATCTCGGAAAAGCGTTGTATCACCAGCGCGGATACCACGTGCTCTATCCCGCAGGCGGCGGATTCGGCCTCCTCCATCGGAACGCCGAGCACCTCGTGGAGGAAGTCCCGAATTATGAAGTGGCGGCGGCTCACTTTCTCCCCTATCTCCCTCCCCTGCGGCGTGAGGCGCACCCTCCCGTAGGAATCGTGCAGCACGAACCCACGTTCCTGCAGCGCCTTCACCGCCAGCGAGGCGGCGGACTTCCCCACCCCCACCATCTCCGCGATGTCGGACACCCGGGCGGAGCCGTGCCTCATCTCGAGCAGGAACACGGCTTCCAAATAGTCCTCTTGGGACGATGTGGTCTTCTTCGATGAGCAGTCCATCTCCCCCATTATAGTTTACGTTCCCAAACTTGCGGGCTTTTTTCGGGCCTGGAGCGCGCGGAGGGCGAATCGAGAAAAAAATCGAGTTTTTCCTTGACAGTGTAGCACGAATCCTATAATCGTGCTACGTATGTCCAAAGGCGGCAGAGACACAAACGTTTACAGGTTCGGAGTCTCCATGGAGCCCGCTCTCGTGGCCGAACTCGACGGCTACGTGAAGCGTTCCGGCTTCCGAAACCGCTCCGAGGCCATACGCGAGATCATCCGCGGCCACATGGCCGAACACCGCTGGGACGACCTCGAGGGCGAGGTCGCCGCCGTCCTCAGCGTCTTCTTCTCCCGCGCCGTCCCGGGCGTGGAGGAAAAGCTCGCCGCCCTCAGGAACCGCTTCGCCTCCGCCGTCCTCAGCGGCCTCGAGATTCCCCTTCGCTTCGGAAGCTCCGTCCTCGTCATGGGCCTCTACGGCGAGCGGCCCACCGTCAGCCGCATGGTGGACGCCTTCCGCGCGGTGGACGGCGTCGAGCACGCCGAGGCCGTCCTCCTCCCGCGCGCCCGGCTCGGAAGCGCTCCGGAAAGGCCGCGCCGCTCCGGCCTGAGGGAATACTTCGAGAGGGAAGACGCCCACATCGAGCCCGCCCCGGAGGAAATGGCCCTCTTGCGTTCCCGCCTCCAGGCCTTCCCCCTCTCCGGAGCCGTGGCGCTGGACGCCGGTTGCGGCACCGGTGCCTCGACCGCCCTCCTCCTCGAGCTCGTCTCGCCCGGCGGCCGCGTCATCGCGGTGGACTTCTCCTCGAAGGCCGTCGAGCTGACCCGCTCCCGCGTGGGAGCCCGCGCCGAGCTGCGCCGCGACGACCTCGCCTCCTTCTCCGTCCTCCCCGCAAGCGTGGATTTCGTCCTCTGTCACGACACCTTCGGAATACTCGAGGACAAGTCGGCCTTCCTCCGCTCCGCCAGGCGCGCCCTGCGGCCCGGCGGAAGGCTCTACGTGTTCGATTGGCCCTCTCCCCCCCTCCCGTTCAAGGCCGAGCTCCCCGCAGGCGGCCGCCTCAAGAGGCTCCTCTGTTCCGCCGGCCTCATCCTCGAAGATTGCGAGAGGGCTCCCGTTTACGCTTTCACCGCGCACGCTCCCGGCGGGTCGGGCGCTGCGCGTGAGATTTACGGCAACGACACCCGAAAAAAGGAGGAGTAATGCCAAGGATTCTGATCATCGACGATGATCCGGACGTGGTGGAATTCACCTCTATCGTCCTCGAAAAAGAGGGTTACGAGGTGGTCTCCGCGTCGAGCGCCGCGGATGGTAAGAGGGCCATCAGGGAAGAGAAGCCCGATCTCATCATCCTCGACGTCATGATGGAGCAGCCCGACGACGGATTCGTCCTCGCCCAGGAAGCGAGGGCCGACGGCATCAGGACCCCCATCCTCATGCTCACTTCCGTCGGCAAGGCGTTCGGTATGGAGTTCGGCAAGGACGACGAGATGGTCCCCGTGGACGACTTCGCGGAAAAGCCGCTCGAGCCCGCCGTGCTCCTCGCCAAGGTCAAGAAGCTTCTCGAGAAGGAGGGATAGGCATGCTGGAATCCGAACGCAACCTGCTGCGGAAGGACATCGCCGAGCTCTGTGAAAAGTACGGCCACGACCGCGCTTATCTCCTCCCCATTCTCGAAGCCGTCCAGGAGAAGTACCGCCACGTCTCCGACGTCGCCATGCAGGAAATAGCCGACGGCCTCGGCATACACCCCGTCGAGGTGTACTCCGTGGTCACCTTCTACGCTTTCCTCTCCGCCGAGCCCAAGGGCAACTTCATCATCCGCCTCTGCCGCACCATCAGTTGCGACATGGCCGGAAAGGACGCCATCGCCCGCCAGCTCGAGAACGAGCTCGGCATAGGCTTCGGAGAGACCACCCCCGACGGCCGCTTCACCCTCGAATGGACCAACTGCCTCGGCATGTGCGACCAGGGACCGGCCATGATGGTCAACGACGTCGTCTTCACCCAGCTCACCCCCCGTAAGGTCCACGAGATAATCTCCGAGTGCCGCAAGCAGTTCGGCCCTTACACGCTTCAGGAAAAGGAGGCTCGGTAATGGCAAACAGGCAAGGCCCCATCATCTTCTCCGCCATTGAGCCCTCTGCCGGGCTCAAGACCGCCCTCGACAAGGGGCGTCCCGGTACTATAGCCGAGGTGAGGAACTCCGGCCTGAAGGGCCGCGGCGGCGCCGGCTTCCCCACGGGCGTCAAGTGGAACCTCGCCGCCAGCGCCAGGGGCGACAGGAAGTTCGTCATCTGCAACGCCGACGAGGGCGAACCCGGCACCTTCAAGGACCGCGTCCTCCTCGCCGAGTACGCCGACCTCGTCTTCGAGGGAATGACCATCGCCGGTTACGCCGTCGGCGCGAAGGAAGGCATCCTCTACCTCCGCGGTGAGTACGCCTACCTCCGGAGCCACCTCGAGGGCGTCCTGGCCGCCAGGCGCGAGAACGGCCTGCTCGGCAAGGGAATCCTCGGCAAGGACGACTTCGACTTCGACATCACCATCTTCATGGGCGCGGGCGCCTACGTCTGCGGCGAGGAAACCGCCCTCATAGAGTCCCTCGAAGGACACCGCGGCGAGCCCCGCAACCGGCCTCCCTACCCCGTCACCCAGGGCTACCTCGGTTGCCCCAGCATCGTCAACAACGTCGAGACCTTCGCAGTAACCCCCCACATCCTCGCGAAGGGCGCCGACTGGTTCAAGGCCGTCGGGACCGACCGCTCCACCGGCTCCAAACTCTTCAGCGTCAGCGGCGATTGCGAGCGCCCCGGCGTCTACGAACTCCCCATGGGCATCACCGTCGCCGAGCTCCTCGAACACGTCGGGGGCGAGAACGCCAAGGCCGTCCAGATAGGCGGCGCAAGCGGCCACTGCGTCCCCCGCAAGGACTTCTCCCGCACCATCGCCTACGAGGACGTCCCCACCGGCGGCTCCATCATCGTCTTCGGCCCCGGCCGCGACATGCTCGCCGTCGCCAAGAACTTCATGGAGTTCTTCGTCGAGGAATCCTGCGGCCAGTGCACCCCCTGTCGCGTCGGGAACGTCAAGATACTCGAATGCATCGAGATGCTCGAGGAAGGCCGCTGCTCCATCGAGTACCTCAACGAGATAATCGAGCTCTGCCGCACCATGCAGGTCGCTTCCAAGTGCGGCCTCGGCCAGAGCAGTCCCAACGCGTTCCTGTCCATAATCGAGCACTTCCAGGACGAAATCCTGGGTCGCGTCCACGTTTGCCGGTAAGGAGGAAGGAATGAGCGAAAAGAAAGAACCCATCACGTCTCCGACTAACCGGGCGCCGAAAAGCCAGAAGCCGCACCGGGTGGACGGCGGCGACGATCCGAACGCGATCGGGGCGCAGGTTACCGTCACCATAGACGGAATACAGACCAAGGTCCCCCTCGGCACCACCATACTCGAGGCAGCGAAGAAGATAGGCGTCAAGATTCCCACCCTCTGCTACCATGAGGATCTCTGCATCGCGGGCGTCTGCCGCCTCTGCGTGGTCGAGGTCGAGGGCCAGAGGACCCTCCAGGCCGCCTGCGCCTTCCCCATCACCGGCCCCATCGTGGTCCGCACCTACTCCCAGAAGGTGCGCAAGGCCAGGCGCCACATCATAGACCTGCTCCTCTCCGAGCACTACGGCGAGTGCTACTCCTGCTTCCGCAACAACAACTGCGAGCTCCAGACCCTCGCCAAGGAATACGGCGTGGACTACTTCCGCTTCGGCCATCCCGAGGAGCCCCGCTTCGAGATAGACCGCTCCAGCTACGCCGTGGTCCGCGACAACAACAAGTGCGTCCTCTGCCGCCGCTGCGTCAGGACCTGTATCGACATGCAGGAAGTCGGCGTCCTCGAGGCCGTGAACCGCGGCGATCAGACCGAGATAGCCACCTTCATGAACAAGCCGCTCTCGGATGTCGTCTGCATCAACTGCGGCCAGTGCATCAACCGCTGCCCCACCGGCGCCCTGCGCGCCAACGACCCGACCGACGAGGTCTGGGCCGCCATCGACGACCCGACCAAGCACGTGGTCATCCAGACCGCCCCCAGTCCCCGCGCCGGCATCGGCGAGTGTTTCGGCCTGGAGCCGGGCCAGCCGCTGACCTTCGAGATGAACACCGCCCTGCGCCGCTGCGGGTTCGACAAGGTCTTCGATACCAACTTCTCCGCCGACCTGACCATCATCGAGGAAGGCACGGAACTGCTGTTGCGGTTGTACAAGGCCCTGGTCGAAAAAGACCCCGACGTCGCCCTGCCCCAGTTCACCAGTTGCTCGCCGGGCTGGGTGAAATATCTCGAACATTTCTATCCGCAGTACATCCCCAACGTCAGTTCCGCCAAAAGTCCCCAGCAGATGTTCGGTGCCGTCATCAAGACCTACTACGCCCAGAAGGCGGGCATCGATCCCAAGGACATCGTCACCGTCGCGCTGATGCCCTGCTCGGCCAAGAAGTACGAATGCAACCGCCCGGAAATGTGTGACTCCGGCTTCAAGGACATCGACTACGGCCTGACCACCCGCGAACTGGC
>Ga0164318_10004961_pt1 | contig 12846 bp, 16 predicted proteins | sample GuaBasSedimGuay9_FD_113734 | JGI IMG/M metagenome (GOLD analysis project Ga0164318, IMG submission 113734) | Subseafloor sediment microbial communities from Guaymas Basin, Gulf of California, Mexico - Guay9, Core 4571-4, 0-3 cm | ecosystem: Environmental > Aquatic > Marine > Hydrothermal vents... | reverse complement strand
TTTGAAAAACGTAAGATTAATATATTCGTTTGCAATATCATCTAAACCTTAGGTTAGCAAATTTATGGTGGAGAGATAATGGTCGAGTTTTGTCCAAAGTGCGGCTCAATACTTGTTCCTGTTCGGAAGAAAGAAGGCTTGTTTCTAGTTTGTAAAAAGTGTGGTTATGAGAAAAAGGCATCAAAAAGTGCAGGATACAAGAAAAAAGAAAAAATTTCTGAGGATAAAAAGAATAAGCTTGTGATTATAACATCTTCTTCTATTACATCTAAAGAAAAATTACAAGAAGAAAGAGAGTTGTTGCAAGAATACTATGAGGTTTTTCTTGAGACTATGGAGGGAGAAGAAGGAGGCGGAGAAGAATAATATTATTTTTTAGATAAACTTTTATCTTTAATTGTTTCTTTTAAATCATTCGATCTAGTGTGGATGACTATGAGGATTGCAGTTGTTGACTCTTCTTTATGTAGACCTACGAAATGTATGAAGGAATGTATCCGTTTCTGTCCAATAAATAGAAGCGGAGCCAAATGTGTATGGATTGATGAAAAAGATAATAAAGCAAGGATATCCGAACAGCTATGTGTTGGTTGCGGGATTTGTATTAAGAAATGTCCATTTACTGCTATATCAATTGTGAATCTACCAGAAAAATTGAGTAAAAATCTTGTTCACCGTTATGGTCCTAATAGTTTTGAATTATTTAGACTTCCTATTCCTAAACCCGGTAAAATAATTGGTATAATAGGCGGGAATGGTGTAGGTAAATCTACGTCATTGAAGATTCTATCTGGTATTCTAAAACCTAATTTGGGAAGATACGATGATCCTCCTTCATGGGATGAAGTAATAATTAGGTTTAGAGGATCTGAACTACAGCCATACTTTGAAAAGTTGTCAAACAAAGACATCAAAGCTGTGTTAAAACCACAAGTTATTGATAATATCCCTAAGTTTGTTAAGGGGACTGTTAGAGATATTTTAAGTAAAATTGATGAGAGGGGTTTATCTAAAGACTTAAAACAAGAACTTTCTCTTGAGAAAGTATGGGAACGAGATATAAAATATTTGAGTGGAGGTGAATTACAAAGACTTGCTATAGCGGCAACTTTAGTAAAAGATGCGGATATTTATCTAATCGATGAGCCATCTAGTTATTTAGATGTTAGGGAACGTTTAAGAGTAGCTAAGGTTATTAGATTATTGACAAAGAAGAAAAAATATGTTGTGTTAGTAGAGCATGATCTAGCTGTTTTAGACTATCTATCAGATATCATACATATAATTTATGGAGAACCAGGTGTTTATGGAATAACAAGCTTACCACGAGGAGTTAGAGTTGGTATAAATGCTTTTTTACAAGGTTTCCTAAGAGAAGAGAATATAAGAATAAGAGATTATAAAATTGAGTTTAATATAAGGCCTCCTGGTCGTGAATCGATCAAAGAAAATAAGTTGCTTGAATGGTCTGATATATCAAAATGTTTTAAAGATTTCAGATTAATTGTGAAGGCAGGGGAAATATATAGGGGTGAAGTTATAGGAATATTGGGACCAAATGGTATAGGAAAGACTACTTTCGTAAGAATGCTTGCAAATATTATAAAGCCTGACAATGGTTATATAACATCTACATGGCCTGTAAAGATGAGTTATAAACCCCAATTTATTTCCCAGTTTAATTATGATGGAACACTCAGAGATTTCTTTAATGAAGTAGGTATCAATTTATCATCTTCTTTTATAAACAGTGAGTTAATTAGACCACTAAGGCTTAATTTATTGATGGAGAGGTATGTCACTGAATTGAGTGGTGGCGAGCTTCAAAGAGCGATGATAGCAGCAGCTTTAGGAAAAGAAGCTGATATATATCTCTTAGATGAGCCTATGGCTTATCTGGATGTTGAGCAACGTTATGCAGTTGCAAGAGTAATAAGACGGTTAACAGAAGAAAAGAGAGCTGCTACCTTTGTTGTGGAGCATGATATTGTTGCTATGGATTTTGTGGCTACATCTATAATGGTATTTGTCGGAAATCCTGGAATTGAAGGTTTAGGATATCCTCCTACAAGTTTAAGAGAAGGTATGAACATGTTTTTAAAGGAGGTTGGGATATCATTCAGACGTGATCCTGAGACTTTGAGACCAAGAATCAATAAAGAGGGATCATGGCTTGATAGATATCAAAAAGAAGTACTGAAAGAGTATTATTATACTAAGGTTCTTGAAGATAAATCAAAATAAGATACGAAAGACTAATATACGTTTTTGTCTATAGAAAAACGCAAAAATATTGCTGTGCGGTGGGTCGATATGTCTCTGGAAGGTGTAATATTCATTGGGCAAAAACCAACACCGAATTACGTATTAGCAGCTGTTACACAATTTAGTCAGGGTTCGAAGAAAGTGGTTTTAAAGGCTAGGGGTAGAGCTATATCAAAGGCGGTTGATGCTGCAGAAATCGTTAAGAGATTTCTTGGAGATAAAGTGGATATAGAGAATATTAGTATAGGTAGCGAGACTGTAGGCGAACCAGGTAAACAAAGAACTGTATCAACGATAGAAATAACATTAGTACACAAATAATATTCTAAAAACTTATACGATATTGTTTTTTATTCTTTTATTATTAATTTTTATCTAGTAAAATTATGACAGTGTGAGGTTTATTGAATGAAACTGTATCCAATAATTGAACCCGTTATACTGGAAGCAAACAAGGCTTTTATCGTCAAACTAATTATTGAAAACGATGAGGAGGAAGAGTTTAATATTGTTCCTTTGATCGAGTTAGAAATTGGAGGAAAGACAAGAATGATCTTTGTTTCTGAGGCATTTAATTTAAAGCCTTTGGAAAAGAGAGAATTATCTATGGAAATGAAGGTTCCGAATATTGAAGGTATAGGGAAGATATATTTTATTCTTGAAAGTAACGGAAAAGAGTTAGTTCGTCGGGAGAAACCAATAGCTGTGATAAAAAATTATAGAGATAAGCCTCTTTTTATATCTTTTGTATGGCATCATCATCAAGCACCTAATTATCTTCCTGATGGTAGTTTTCATAGCTTATGGGCTTTTAAACATGTGTATGAAGGAGATTTTTATGGATTTGATAAAGGAGGTCCTTATAATATCCATAGGTTAATGCATCAAGAAAATCCCAGTATAATTGATAATGATCATTTTTCACCCTCGCTACTAGAGCAATGGTCTATTGTATTAGAAGATACGAGCAGATATGAAAAATCTTTAGGATCTCAAAATTTAGGAAAAATCAAAGAAGTCTTAGAGTTTTTTCAAAAGATGGCACGTAACAAAAAAATTGAATTGCTCGGAAGTATGTTTGCGCATTCAATTCAGGGTTTTTTAGTTAGAAAATTTACCCTTAATGGCTTTGGAGAATTTATAAAAGAATTACTTAAGTGGGAGTGGACAGTTGGGTTAAAAATTTCAGAGAGAGTGATGGGGGTCAGGCCTCGAGGTGCTTGGACTCCTGAGATGTTCTGGTCCATGGAACTTCTTCCAATATATAACAGTCTGAATATAAAGTATACAGTTCTATGTGAGCAACACTTTAGATTATCTGGTGGAGATAAAGATACAATATATGAACCGTATATTTTAGAAGATCTCATAACTGGAAATAAAATAACGATATTTTTTAGAGATCTAGAATTGAGTAATTGGATTAGCTTTAAAGTTGATTTCATGGATGAAGAGGAGGCCGATACATCAGCACGTGAATTTATAATTAAACTCTTTGAGAGATATCTTAAGTATCCGGGAAAGATATGTGTTATTGCACTGGATGGAGAAAATTGGATGATTTTACCACAACCAAAAAAATATTCTGCTTATTTTCTTGGAAGAATATGGAAATATATAGGAGAATTAAAAGGTATATTTCAAACAATTGCTCTTAGTGAGTATTTAAAAGAGAATCCAGCAGAAAAAACTCTATACTATATTCCATATGGGTCTTGGATATCGTTAAGCGAAAAACAATGGATAGGTGGCGTAAAAGACACTTTATGGAGGAATATTATTGAGAAAATACCATGGATAGAAGCTTACTATATGATAATACCTGAAACTAAAAGGTTAAAATTGCTTTATGATGAGAATACACCCTTGTACAAGATGATGAAGGCTCTATCTATATCTTTAGACAGTGATTATTACTGGTATGCAGAGGAAAAAGTTTATCAAAACGCTATAAATATGTGGTTGAAAGAAGCATATAGAATAGCTAGGCAGCAGTTATCTAAGATAGATATAAGTATTGTAAAAGAAAGAAATGATATTGTCATAATAGAGATCCAAAATCGAATTGAGCATGATATAAAGCTGAACGTCGTTTTGAAACATAGGGATGAAGTCATAAGAAACATACATGTACTGATTCCCACACTGAAAAAGGAACAAATATACCTGCCTATAATAGAAAGTAAGGGTTGCGAAGTTGGGATTTATGCCTCAAAGGTATTAATTGATTCCTATAAGATAAATTAGTACATTTTTCTAATGTGAAGATTTACATTGTAGTCTAGTTTAATTTTAAATCCTAAAAGTTCCTCAACTTTTTTCTTTTTTCTATTTGAAACTCTATAGCCAAGGATATCCGTCATATCTACTGAGATAAATTCACCAAAATCTGCTTTGTCGAATTCATTCCTTATCTCTTCTCCCATACTTTTCATTTTTTCTGTTAATATTTTTGCTTCTTTGTAACATTTCCCTTGAGCTCTTCCTCTGCATACCTTTTCAGAAATACAAAATGGTCCTGCAGTACTGAATATTCTTGGAGATATCGCATATAAGCCAGCCATAAGTGCATAAGTAGCGTTTCTTATTTCCCATTGTGCATCAAAACATGTACGTTGGTCTATAACATGTAAGAGCTCCTCTGCATTCATTGCTGAAGAGATATGTGTTTTGGTAGCTATAGGAAGAGCAAATCTAGCATCTTCGGCGGGTATACCGTATTTAAGTAGTTTATTATAAGTTTTACCTTGCTCTAATATATTTCTTATAAAATCTACTATGATTTCTGGATCTTTCATTAAGATCTTAGGCGGTATCACAAACCATGGATCTCCATTTTCTAACTTTGTTTCAATCTTTGTAAATCTTAAGCTTTGTTGAACATGTGCAGCTATTCTATATCTAACCCATTGATGCGTAAAGCTTCTCGAGACACCTTTAAAAGAAATTATATAGTATGGAAAGTCTAAAATGCTACTCAGTTTCATTTTCCGAGCTAATTTAAACATTTTTTCAATATCTTTTTCTTTGATTATCTTTTCATATTCTGGAGCCGAAAATATAGATATGGATGACCAAGCTATTGTAGCTGTTATTTTTTCCATATTCGGAAGATAATTAAGAATATAGACATCCACAATAATCACTGAAATATTTTAGATAAGCCATTATATTAAAGTTAAAAATCTATTTTTATAGATGATTAAATATGATTGATTACTCTAATCTTCGTAAACAGGCTTTATTGCTAGCTTTAGAAGGAATAAAAGCGGCTGATCCAGAACAAGCGGTTAAAAGATGTATGGTAAATCGAAATGATTCTATAGAAATATGTGGAATAAATTTCTCCAAAGTTTATAATTTTTATATTATTGGTGCTGGCAAGGCTAGTGGAAATATGGCTTTAGCAGTGGAAGAAATACTGGAAGATAATCTGGTTAGTGGTATAGTAACAGTTCCTGAAGAAATAGTGTCTAGATATAGTTCACAAAAAATAGAGTTTTTAGGGTCAACACACCCATATCCCAGCGATAAAAGTGTTTATGCGGCAGAGAGAATAATAGATTTTGTAAAAGAACTGCCAAGTAAAAGTTTGTTAATCTCTCTTTTTTCTGGTGGAGGATCAGCTCTAATAGAAAAACCTGTAGATAATGTTACGATAAAGGATATAGCTAAAACAAGTTCTTTGTTAATGAAGGCTGGCGCAGATATATACGAACTAAATACTGTTAGAAAACATTTGTCTAAAATTAAAGGGGGATGGCTAGCTAAACATGCATTTCCGATATCAATGATTTCTCTCCTTATATCTGACGTTGTTGGAGATAGGATTGATGTAATAGCTTCTGGACCTACAGCACCCGATAAAACTACTTTTGAGGATGCTTTAAGGATTCTCAAAAGGTATAATTTAGAAAAATCTGTACCTAGAAATGTCATAAAATATCTATATGATGGGGTTAGGGGACTTAATCCTGAAACGCCTAAACCAAATGACAGAATTTTTGAAAATGTTAAAAATTTTGTCGTTGCTAGCAATATAGTTTCATTAAATGCTATGAAGAAAAAAGCTGAAGAAATGGGGTATAAAGCTATTATTCTAACTTCAAGAGTTTTAGGAGAAGCAAAAGAAATAGGAAAACTTATTGCTGGAATAGGAATAGAAGTTTATACAAATGGGAATCCTTTAGCTCCACCAGCTATTCTTTTGGCTGGAGGTGAGACAACAGTTACAGTAAAAGGAGATGGAATAGGAGGCAGGAATCAAGAGTTGGCTCTTTCAGCCGCCCTAATGTTACAAGAATATGAGGGGATTGTAATAGCATCTATAGGTAGTGATGGTAGAGATGGTCCGACAGATGCTGCTGGAGCAATCGTCGATTGTAATACTATAAGAAAAGCATATGACCTAGGTCTTAATCCAAGGAAATATTTAGATAATAATGATAGCTACAGTTTTTTCGAAAAAGTGGGGGGATTAATAAAAACAGGTTATACTGGAACTAATGTTAATGATTTTATTATTATTCTAGTAAAAAACTCAAGGGAACAAAAAAGAGGTTAAAAAACGTTTAAAATTTTATATTTTTCATTATCTAGTTATATTTTTATCTTCTTTGACGACTAAATCTCCTTCTACTAAACCCAGGTCTTCTTCTAGACCTAAAATTTTTGACTTCTTTTTCAGAAATATTATTTTCATTATTTACTGTTTCTATTTCTTTTTCTGCATCCTCGATTTGACCAAAACGTCCGACAGATAACCGCATTGAGCCTTTATAGACAGTAACATAACCATTCTTTATCGTGATTGTCGATCCTTCTCTTTCCTTCACTTTGTCTATATCTTCATCCCATAAGGATAAATAAACTGTGCCTGTTTCATCTCCAACTAAAGCGTCCGCAACTCTATGCTCATTTCCATCTCTCCTAGAAAAAACGGTCTTTTCTTCATTTACTTCTAAAACCTTTACGGTTATTGTGAACCATTTCGATCCAGGATTTAATTCTTCTACCTTTTTTTCTACTAATTCTTGATTATTTCCTAACATTTTACTCTCATGCACTTTTCATGTGCACAGGGTAGTGAAAATCAATACTTATAAATTTTTCGTTTATTTTTCTCTTTGGTTTCTGAAAATCAATTACTAATACTCCATTTTTGTAAGATATTGATGCATCTTTTAAAGAAATAATTTCTGGATCAATAGCTAAATGTTTTTCATAGATACCTATTATACTGTGAGCCCTGACTGTAAGAATATTATTTTTTTCATATATCTTAATTGTCTCTTCAAAAGCACCACTTATATCAAATAAAAGTCTAATTGTTTTATCTCTATAGTGTATTTCCGTGTATGGTTCGATTACACCACCCCGTCTAAACGAGCTATATTCCCTGATAATATCTTTGTTCTGGCGAATCTTAAAAATTTTCTCAATAAAGCTTTTAAAGAATTGCATTATTAACACTAATATTATTAATGATATTAAGCTTAAAATAATTTACATTAATGATCAGTGACGTATATGTATTTCAGCGAAATATTGTTTTTAATTTCACTGATATTAATGATAAATTATAGTTATTTTTCACTTTTTCTAGTCCTTTATGGCTCAAGAAAAAATAACCGGTCTATCGATAAAAAAAGGATTAAGTATCCTAAAGTATCTATAATAATCCCTTTAAGAGATGAACCCTCGAGATTAATTGACGGACTTATCGATAATATCATGTCATTAAAGTATCGCAAAGATAAAATTGAGATCATTGTTATTGATGACAGTAGTGATACATGGGAAAAAAACAAGAAGTTGTTTGAATCACGATTAACACAATATACATTAAAATATATTCATAGAAAAGAAAACAGAGGTTTTAAGCCAGGTGCATTAAACGATGCTTTGAAGATATCGTCTGGTAAAATATTGGCATGTATTGATGTTGATTCGAGACTTCCGAAAACTGCACTAATAGATGCGGTTTCATTACTGGAGAGTGATGATACTTCATATGTCCAGTATATTACTCGTCCTATTATTAGAAATAAGATATCTAAGGGGTATTCAATATATATTGAATTTAGAAACTCTGTTTTTCAACCAGCATTTGATAACTTTGAAAGACCTCTAATTATAGGGTATGGTTTTTTTATTAAAAAAGATGTTATAGAAAAACTGGGAGGATGGAAAGAGAATGCTTTAGCTGAAGATTTAGATCTTTCAATGAGATTAAGTAAAAACGGATATAAAGGAAGATTAATAAAAGACAGATATGTTCTGGAGACAGCTCCATCTCTATATACTTCCCTTAAGAAACAACAAGAAAGATGGATTTTTGGAGCTTTTCAAACTTTTATAGGTGTATTAAAAGAAACGAAGTATTTTGCAGATAAAAAGATATGGTTGACATATGTAGTGCTTACTTCTATGTTTTTGAGTTTGGCATCTAATTTTATCATATCTTTAGTACCTATTTTTTCCTTTCTATTGAACGAGAAAATAAATATGTTTTATTTTGTAACTCTAACGACTATTAACAATATAGCCTTGGGACTTGTTGGTATAAAAGTTATTATTTCACTTCTACGTTATCAATCATTGAAGGATATCATTGTTGGTTTTATAATTGGAGGTATATTATATAACACGTTATCTTTAAAGACATTGATATTGTTTTTTAAAGCTCTCTTTAATAAACAAATGAGATGGGTAGTTACGATTAAAGCCGATTCATATAAAAATATGTGTGAAATAGACTATGCAACTATTTTTGCTGCATTACTTTATGGGCTAGCATTTTTTCTCTCTATTTTTAAAGCTAAAATCTTCACATTATGGATGTTATCATTGTTTGCAAGTACAATTTTTTCTTTGTTTTGTGAGATTAAAAATAGGTGATGGATAGATGAGAAAAGAATATCCACTAAATCCCTTGGTTGGAGTTAGTGCACTTATTAAATATGTTAATGATATACTGATTGTAAGGAGGGCATATGATCCAGCTAAGAATTTATGGAGTCTTCCAGGGGGAATGGTTGAGTTAGGAGAAAGCTTAAAAGAAAGCATAGTAAGAGAAATTGAGGAAGAGTTAGGAATAAAAATTATTCCTTTATGTCTTTTTGACGTAGCTGAGTATATTGAGAATGATATATCAGGAAAGGTAAAGTACCATTTTATAATCCTTGTGTACTATGCTGAAATCGATAAACCAGATAGTATAACTTTATCTGACGAAATAACTGATGCAAGATGGATTTCTCCAGAGAATGCACTAAAACTTAAATTGACCAAGAGTACCAGAGAGATCATTAAGAAATTTATCTCGAAGAAATTATCTTGTATAGATTCCTAAGTTCTCTTTTAAGTCTCATATTTATTCGTTCATTTATAAAGGAGGATCCTTTATCTAGCTTTAACAAAGTTGAGACAGCTACAACATGAGAGCAGATACCTTTATCTTTAAATCCTGGACAAGTACATATTAGTTCACCATTTTCCACTTTTACTATATGTCTGTTCTTTCTACCCATTACGTAAAACATATAGTCGCTGATTTTTACTACTCTTCCATCTTCAAGAAGCCAGGCGGCTTTATTAATCATCCTTGTATACATATTTTTTGATGGTTCTTTGGTCTTCGTTGTAGCTGTCAAGAATCAACACCATATCCTTTATGGAAGATCTTAGATATAAAGTTAGTTAATACATATTTTAAGTTTAGAAGCAATTAATATATTCTATCATATTGAATATATAAAATATGACTAAGATAGTTGTATTATCTGATACTCATGACAATCTTGAAGCTGTTAAAAAAGTCTTGAAATACATAAAGGAAATAGATCCTAGTTTTATAGTACATTCAGGGGATATAATTTCTCCTTTTTCCTTGAAAATGTTTAGTAGCACTGGAAAGAAGACTTATTTTGTTTATGGTAATAATGATGGAGAAAAAATATTATTGTCAAAGTTGGCTGAGCAACTAGGTTTTACAATAGAAGAACAGCCATTATTTATAGATCATGAAAAGTATAGAATAGTTGTTCTCCACGGCGTGAATGGAAAGGATAAAACAAAGAGATTAGTTAGGGCTCTGGCTAAGAGTGGTGAGTTTGACTTAGTTATATATGGACATACTCATGAGGCTGAGGTCTTACATATAAATGGGACTTTGATAGTAAATCCTGGAGAATTATCAGGGTATCTGAGTGGTAAATCAACTTTTGCGATAGTGGATCTCGATAAGAAAGAGGTTAAGATAAAAGAGTTATAATCTAATTCTTTTCTATTATCGTTATCATTATGTGTCTTCTTCTAGCATTTGTAAATTGGTTTTCTAAAAAGAATACACCATTATTTTCAGGGATTATTAACTTTCCATTTTCTACAAGTATATTTAATGATGTACTAATTAATGAGGAACGTAAATGAGCATAAGCATTACCTGGATGTTTCCACCCATAAACTGGTATAAGGTTCCATAATTCTTTTTCTATTTGTTCTATAACTTGGTTTTCTCGGGGTAATATGAGGAGAGCACCAGTTGAACCCTTAGAAAAAATATTAATGAATCCCTTTTTTACATTTTTACAAATATTCAGTATTTTAGGAGTAATGTCGAAAAGCTTTGTAGGTCCATACGTAATTATAAAAAAATCTTTTTGTATAGTTTTTCTCATAAATCCACCTTCTCTATGGCTATTTTTCTAATTCCTTTTTCTTTATTTAAATCGATGAGTACTACTTGTTGAAACGAGCCTAGAAATAAATCATTATTGTATAAAGGTATTATAAGAGTTCTATGAAATAATGATAATTTAACATAGTCATTGTTAATAGGCATATTTTCTAGGAGTTTGCCAAGATCATTTATCAGATTCGGTTCGTATTCAATCATTGTTAATGCACAAAGTTGATCGAGGGCTGAAATAATGATTAATCCATTTTCTATTTTGTTTTTATCGATATACTTTTTTACAAAATGAGTTATATCGTAGGCTCCTTTTCCATAAGATTCTATCTCGTTTATCTCTACCATAATACTCATCTCATAGATATCTTCAAAATATAAATATGTTAATAAGATTTTTCAGTTGGGTAAGTTTACATCATTGGTCTGTGCCGGAAGTATTCATCATCATTTTTTACATTAATCTATGTTTATATAATATTACTGTTTTTTAATGATGAGAAACATGGGGTTAACTTATCAACATACTACCTGGAATGAAAATATATATTCCCATGGTGAAGTAAAGGTTATTTTTTCTGGTAGGGGTAAAGTAGATAATTCAGAGAATGTAAAGTTGTTTTCGTTTCCAGTTGATCCGCATCATCTTGTCGTTAGGGGAGAAAAAATAAGGGGTTTACTTTGTGATTTTTCGTCTAAAAATATATGTGATTTTTATATTTTTTTAAAGAAGAGAAATGTTAAGAAATTGAAGGTAAAAGTTATTTTTAGAGGAAAGATATCCAGTAATTGGATAAGCTTTGAGAAAAAGATATATAGAATAAAAGTTGAATGGAGTAATAGACATCTTCACGCTATAACTTTTCCTTCAAAATATCAGATAGTGAATGTATTTCCGAAAGGATATAAACTGGATAGGAATAGGAATGGGGTGACGATATCATGGCTTTGGAAAAAAGGTTTTTCAGGAGATATAATTGTAAAGTTTAAGTAATTTCTTTTTCGAATATATTTATATTATACCAGTCAGTAATAATATGGCTATTAATAAATCATCTATAGCCTATCGGGGTCTTCTATGGGTATAGTAACTATTAAAAAAATAAAGGAAGTTAAATTAAGAGATGGCATATTAATACAGGGATTGCCAGGCATTGGATTTGTAGGTAAAATAGCTGTTGATTATATACTTTCTGAGCTAAAATTACCTAAAATAGCTGAGCTATATTCTGATGGATTATTATTACCTGTTGGAAACGCAGGTGTGTATATAAATGATAAAGGAGTATTTACTATACCGAGCTATAGGTTTTATCTACTTGAGGGAAAAGAAAGAGACATAGTCTTTTTATCTGGTGAAGTACAGCCTGTCAGCTGGTCGCAGTATGAGGTGGCTGAGAAAGTATTAGAGTTTTTCATGTCGATGGGTGGGAGAGAGGTTGTGGCTGTATGTGGAACCACGGCCAGAGAAGATAAAGTAAAAGAAGTATATTATGCCGCAGATACGGAAGAAACAGCTAAATGGTTAGACAGCTTCGGATTTAAGAAATCTATTGGCGGTACTATTACTGGAGCATGTGGTCTTTTACCAGCTATGGCTCATTTAAAAGGCATAAAATCATATGTATTGATGGGAACAACTCTTAGCGCCGATCCAGACCCCGAAGCAGGAAAAGTGATTGTAGAAGCATTAGTTAAAATGTTTGATATTAATGTAAGTCTCGAGAATTTGAACAAGATAATTGAAGAAATTAAAAACAAGAAAAAAGAACTGGAACAATCTAAGGCTCTGTTAAAAAAGGAGCAGAGAGAGAGCCAGCCACCTTACTATGTATAAAGTTCAGTATTGTCACCAAACATCATTTTTTCAGTATTGGAGTCATTCATCA
>Ga0164318_10004960_pt1 | contig 12848 bp, 11 predicted proteins | sample GuaBasSedimGuay9_FD_113734 | JGI IMG/M metagenome (GOLD analysis project Ga0164318, IMG submission 113734) | Subseafloor sediment microbial communities from Guaymas Basin, Gulf of California, Mexico - Guay9, Core 4571-4, 0-3 cm | ecosystem: Environmental > Aquatic > Marine > Hydrothermal vents... | reverse complement strand
AATTTTTGTGTTTTTATAAACTACCAGGTTATGAAATTTCACTTGTTTTATATACTTATTAGAAGAAATGTATTTCATCGTTTTTAGCATATCATTTTCCGTTTCACCCGGAATTCCCATAATTAAATGAACACCAATATTCAAACCTGCTTTCCCGCAAAGATTTATAGCCTTATCAGCATCTTTAAATGTATGGGCTCGATTGAGAAATTCCAGACTCCTGTTATGAATTGACTGCAATCCGAGTTCGATTGTTATAGGAACATCAAAAGATTTCAGCAATTGTACGACTTCTTCATTCACATAATCTGGTCGAGTGGAAACTACTAAGCCCATAATCTCGGGATGCATAAGTGCTTCAGAGAATTTTTCTCTCAGATATTCGATTGATCCTGCTGTGGATGTTTCATCTTGAAAATAGGCGAGTAGTGCTACATCACCACAACTTTCTTTGATACGTGGAATTGCTTCATGCAATTGTTCTTCAATAGTTTTTCCTTGAGCTTGATATTCACCCGTAAAAGTCTCTGCATTACAGAAAATACAACCACCTGTTTGCTGGCGATGCGGACAGGTAATTCCTGTACTTAAACCAACTCGAAAAACTCTCCTGCCAAACCTCTGTTTAAGGTAAGTGGAATAAGTAAATATTCGATATTCCAGTCTTTGATCCATACTTTGCAAATTTGCTGAGAAATGTGTTAGTGTCAATTTTATAGTTAAAACAGTTTCTTCTCATTAGAGAATTTCCCAAATCATTATTAATTTTCGTGTTCTCTGTGTCTCTGAGACTTTGCAACAGAGAACTCTTCCAACCTGTTATCCTGCTAACTATTTCCGTACACAGTGTTCGGAACCGAACACCTGTTTTACTCAACAGCTATATTGTTATTCCTTTCTTTTAAGTTAGTTACGCGTTTGGCATTTGGTTTGCTTCATTTGCTATTGAAAAAGGAGTTGAAAATGATGGATAAAGAAATCTCTGCTGATGTGATAAAGAAAAGAAAGATAAAATCAGCAATCAAATATATTGTAATCGTTGCAGCCTGCATTTTATTATTTGTAGTCTTTAAAGCACTTATCAGTCCCAGCATTGATGGTGCCAGGATTCGAACAGCAATTGCTGAAAGAGGAGCAATCGAAGGAACGATCACAGCCTCTGGAGTAGTAGTTCCAGAATTTGAGCAGGTTATCATCAGTCCGTTGCAATCAAAGATTGATAGTATTTTCCACAAAGCAGGAGATCAAATCCGAATTGGTGAACCGATTTTAAAACTAAACAACGAATTTACCTTGAATGCCTTAGAGCAACTAAAAGATGAATATCAATTGCAGAAAAACAAAAAAACTCAATTACAGCTTGCTATGGAGCGTACTCTTATCGACTTGAATACACAGTTGCAGATAATGGATCTTCAGGTACAATCTTTTGCCAGCAAACTGGAAGCACAAGAAAAAATCTACAACCTGGGTGGGGGAACAAAAACTAATTTTGAACAAGCTCAGCTGAACCTTCAGATCGCAACTCTGGAACGTCAGCAATTAGAAGACCGCATTGAAAATCAAAAAAAAAGTTTGAAAGCCGATCTGACCGAATTGGATTTGCAGCTTCGCATTCAAAAGAACCGCATCAATGAGCTGGAAAGGCAATTGGAATTAGCCAAGGCAAAGGCGGTACGAAATGGTGTGATCACCTGGGTGAACGATAATATCGGAGCTAATGTAAATCAGGGAGAAATTATTGCCCGAATTGCCGACCTGGAAAAATTCAAAGTAGAATCCAAAATATCCGATATTCACGCACCAAAGCTGATTGTGGGGAATCCTGTAAAAGCACGTATAAACGATATTGACCTAACAGGAGTGATTTCCAGCATAAAGCCAACGATTGAAAATGGAATAATAAATTTTATTGTGGAATTGGATGATAAGACAAATGAGCTCTTACGTTCCAACCTGAGAGTAGATGTGTTTGTGATCACTTCTACCAAAACTGATGTTATCCGTGTGGCAAACGGACCTTACATAAATGGTTCCGGCAGACAGGAGATCTTTGTAGTGCAAGGCGATATTGCTGTTCGAAGAACCGTGATGGTCGGTGACACTAATTTCGATTGGGTAGAGATCGAAAGCGGCATTGAAGAAGGTGAAGAAATTATCATCACCAGTATGGAAGATCACATCCACCAAACAGAAGTGAAAATCAAACGGAAAAAATGAGATCGTTAACGCAATTGAACAATCTCTTAGGAGTTAAAATGAAAAATGCTGTAATAATTCTATTAATTTTATTCAGTCTCCCCCTTCTTTTTTCGGCAACTATCGAAGAAGCCCGGAAACTTTATGAAGCTGAGAAGTATGAAGAAGCCATTGATGCCCTGAAACCGCTTCTAAAACAAGAAAAGAATAATTTATCCTTCAATAGGCTGATGGCAGACTCTTATCTCAAATTATCTCAAAATCCTGATACTGGTATGTTGAAAGCAGTAGGTTTCATCAAAAAATCTAAAAAATATTTTGAGAAAGTAGCTGAGCTTGATCCCAAAGACCTTGAGTCACGAGAGAATTTGGCTTTTTCATATTTCTTTCCACCCAGAATTGCTGGAGGGAACAAGAAGAAAGCACGTCAATATCTAACAGAGATAAAGCAGCTTTCTCCCAAAAAAGGCATGAATATTGAAATTGAATTTCTAATTTATGAAAAGGAATATGATCAAGTAGAAAATCTTTGTAATCAATATATAAAAGATTTTCCTGAAGATAGCGATATTTACTATTCTCTGGGAATGATGTATCAGGAACAGGAAAATTATGAAAAAGCATTCGATACATTTGAAACACACATTCAAAAAGATCCGGCTGCCTGGAATTCAATGTATCAGATTGGGCGTACTGCGGTTTTCAGTGAATCTAATTTGCAGCGGGGAATTGATTTATTAGCAGCTTATATGAATCATGAACCTGGTGAAGACGGTCCTGGTTTGGATTCAGCATATTGGCGCATGGGAATGCTTTACGAATTGCAGGGAAAACCAGATAAAGCAATATCGGCATACGAATCAGGCCTTAAGGTAAATCCCGAAAATTCCGAATGTAAAAAATCAATAAATAAATTAAAATAGGAGAAATTGAATTATGATCCAATTAAACAATATCGACAAGGTTTACGCCACTAACACTATAGAAACAACAGCCTTGAAAGCAATAAACCTGCATGTGGAGAAAGGTGAATTTGTAAGTGTGATGGGCCCGTCTGGCTGTGGCAAAAGCACTCTGCTTAATATTATCGGATTACTGGATTCAGCCACAAATGGAGAAGTGCTGATCGATGGACAATCAGTACAAAAATATGGCGACATCAAACTGGCAAAACTACGAAATCAGAAAATCGGTTTTGTTTTCCAAAGCTTTCATCTTATCAATGATCTTTCTGTATTAGATAACGTGGAAATCCCACTTTTGTATCGTCGGATGAGTGGTGCAGAAAGAAAAAGAAAAGCTTTGGCCGCTTTGGAAAAAGTTGGGCTGAAAGCACGAACAAAACATTTTCCCAATCAACTATCTGGCGGACAACGGCAGCGCGTGGCAATTGCGCGTGCTATTGTGGGAGAACCGGAACTGATATTGGCAGACGAGCCAACGGGAAACCTTGATAGTGTAATGGGTGCAGAGATCATGGACATCCTTATGCGCTTGAACAAAGAAGAAAATACAACGATCGTAATGGTTACACACGACGAACATCTGGCAAAACAAACTCAGAGAATAATCAGATTATTTGATGGAAGTCAGGTGGGATAGAAGAAAACTGGAGAATGGAAACAGGAGATAGATAATGAATGAAAGAAAAGAGCAGCATTATCCAAAATTTGTAGATCTGATTGTGTGGCGGGAATCTATCAAACTCTCAATCGAAATTTACCATACTTTGAAGAATGTAAAAGATTTTGGCTTGCGAGATCAAATGCAAAGAGCTTCAGTTTCTATTCCCTCAAATATCGCTGAAGGTTTTGATCGAAATACCAATAAAGATTTCATTCAATTTTTATATATTGCCAAAGGATCTTGCTCAGAGTTAAGAACTCAACTTTACATCGCTAAAGAAATTAATCTGATTCCAACTGAGAAAGTTGAAGAATTGATTGAGCGGATAAAAAAAGTTTCTGCGATGCTTTACAAATACATTAAGACCAGAATCGAGCGATTCCAGGTATTCATCATGTTTATAAATCCTTACTCCCTGCTCCGTACTCCTAACTCCCCCTTAAAAGGAATGATCTATGTTAAAAAAATATATTAAACTTTCACTTAAAGTCCTGCTTAGGCACAAATTCTTCACTTTCGTAAGTTTGTTCGGAATTAGTTTCACCTTAATGATCCTGCTTACTACAACTGCTTTCTTAGATCATATGCTTGGACCAGCCTACCCTGAAACCAAATTAGATCGCTCGCTCTATGTTCTGGACATGGAAATAAAGGGACCCGAAATCTCACGGCGCGGCTCGATAAGTTACTATTTCCTGAATAAATATGTGAAATCTTTAAAAACACCAGAGGCTGTGTCTATCACTAGTTTCTTTCAAAAAACCGTTACATATCATGATGGTAAAAAATATAAAATTGCCATGAAATTTACCGATGCTGAATTCTGGCAGATCATGGATTTCAATTTTGTCGAAGGACAAGCTTTTACAAAAGAAGATGTAACAAACATCAATCAAGTCTGCATCATCAACCAGGCAACAAAAGAGAAATACTTTGGAAATGAATCTGCAATTGGTAAATACATCGAAGCCGATTGGAAAAAATACAAAGTTGTTGGAGTGGTAGAAAATGTACCAATTATCAGAATTCTGGCTTATGGAGATGTTTGGGTTCCCATCACCAACACCAAAGAAGACATTGTGTCTTATTCTATGGATGGTGATTATCAGGCAATAATTTTAGCCAAAACTAAAAAAGATTTTCCTGCGATAAAAGCTGAATTTCAGAAACATCTGGATCAAGTTGAATTCCAGGACGATACTTACGATTCAATTAGAGGTGGAGCAGACACTATTTTAGAGTCAACCTCACGTGAAATGTTTGGATTTGACGATTCAAAAGCTCATCTTCTTTTTATCATTGGAATTGGTTTAATGATCCTCTTTATGATGCTGCCAGCTATGAATCTGGTAAATATTAATATAAACAGAATCATTGAAAGATATTCCGAGATAGGAATCCGTAAATCTTTTGGAGCATCATCAATTACATTGGTTGGTCAGTTCATAGTAGAAAATATCATCCTTACTTTAATTGGCGGATTCATTGGTTTGATCATTACCTTTATTGTATTAACGATCTTTAATACTTCCGATATAATTCCTTACGCAAACTTCGTTATGAATTTCAGAATATTCGGTTATGCAATCCTGATAACACTGCTTTTCGGTTTATTGTCCGGTGTCTATCCAGCCTGGCGAATGTCTCGCCTTAAGCCGGTTCAAGCTTTGCAGGGAGGTACAAAATGATGAATCTGAAACATCTTTTCAAACTCATGTGGAATCGTCGCAAGATGAACCTGCTGATGATAATCGAGATTTTCATTTCATTTATCATTATCTTTGTTCTGGCTCAGAGTCTGGTTAAATTTGCTGTTTATTATTCTGAACCACTTGGTTTTGAATACAAGAATATCTGGAATTTGGAAGTAAACTCAAATAACATGGAAAACACTGAAGCACGCAAAGAAATTGAACTGATCAAACAGGAAATTAAATCTTATGCTGAGGTGATCGAAATATCTGAGGCATATGCGATTCCATATACTTCGGTAGATATGAGAACAACAGTGGAACTTGATGACAAAGAGATCTTAACGAATATGATGCTGGGTGATGACAATTATGCTGAAGTGTTGGGTATAGAATTAGTCGCTGGCAGATGGTTTGATGAGCAGGATAATGCTTCCAATTATAAACCCATCGTAATTAACAGAAAATTGAAAGAGTATTTCTTTGGAGATGAAGAAGCAGTTGGAAAATTCCTGGGACAGCGAGATGATCAGCGCTTAATAATTGGCGTAGTCGATCAGATTAAAAAACGAGGTGAATTGAATGATTTCGGTAAACTCCTCTTCAAAAGGATTAATCCGGAAAATCCTGACAGCTGGATTGGTGAGAGTATCTTAATCAAAATGAAACCAGGCACTAATATGGATTTTGAAGAAAAATTGATGCGACGGTTATCAATAATCTCCAATAACTTCACTTTGGAAATGAGAAGTTTGGAAGCTATGCGTGAAAGATCGTTCGACAAATACTCTTCTATTGTTTATATATTTGCTTTCATCAGTCTTTTTTTAGTTATCAATGTTTCACTCGGATTATTTGGAGTTCTCTGGTATAATATCAATTATCGTAAATCGGAGATCGGAATTCGCAGATCATTTGGTTCCACAGCAAGAAGTATCTACTCTCAGATCGTTGGTGAAACCATGGTCATATCTACTTTCAGCCTCATCTTAGGAAGTTTCATCGTATTCCAACTTTATGTGTTCCTCAGAAATTGGTTACGTCCGGATATTTTTTATGCATCATACATTATTTCAGTTCTAGTGATCTACCTGATCACAGCAATTTGTGCATTCTATCCCAGTAAATTGGCAGCAGATATCGAACCGGCGGAGGCTTTGCACGATGAATAAAACAGGAACTCGTTACGAGGTTTGTCTTCGTAACGTAATTTCAAACTTTAATGTTCCCAAGATTCCGAATAATTTCGGAAGAAACAAGATTATATTAAATAAGGAGATAACATGTTTTTAAATTATCTAAAAATAGCCTTAAAAGTAATGACAAGACACAAGCTGTTCACCTTTATCAGCTTGTTCGGGATCAGCTTCACATTGCTCATCCTCGTACTCATTACATCTGCAATAGATCATACATTTGGTCCACACTATCCCGAAACAAAGCTCGATAAAACTTTGTCGGTAACTATGGGATTGCTGGAATCAGATACAAATGGCACCTATTCCGGTCCTTTATTCAGTCCCTGGTTTTTCAAGAAATATGTAAAGAGCCTGAAAACTCCTAAGACAATATCATTATCATCTTTCCATAATCCAATCCAGGTATATAAAGGTGAACGAAAGATCAACATGGGAATTAAATACACCGACAGTGAATTCTGGGAAATTCTGGATTTTGATTTCCTGGAAGGTAAAGCGTTTAATAAGCAGCAGGAAGAAAACATTGAATATGTAGCTGTTATCAATGAAAAATTACGAAACGAATATTTCGACGGACAGCCCTGTGTGGGAAAATACATAGAAGCAGATGGTGATAACTATCGTGTGATCGGTGTTGTGAGAAATGTTTCTATCTTGCGAATTATGCCTTACGCAGACATCTGGGTACCAATGGGTCACACAAAAACTGATCTTAACAAACCCTGTATTACCGGAACTTTCCCTGGTTGGTTCACCATGCTGCTGGCCCATAATAAAAAAGATTTCCCCAAGATCCAGTCAGAATTCCAGCAGAAGCTGAAGAATATTGAATTCCCGGAAGGAAGATTCAATAAACTGCTTACCAATGCATCCACTTATGGCGAAGCTCTGGCTCGTCAGGTATTCCGCAAGGAAACTGGTAATATCGGTCCTTTCATGTTCATTCTTTTTGTTCTGATGACGATCTTCATGATCCTTCCGGCAGTTAATTTGGTGAACATTAATATGAGCAGGATCATGGAAAGATCTTCGGAAATCGGCATTCGTAAATCATTTGGAGCTTCTTCCATAACTCTGGTTGGTCAATTCATCATGGAAAACATCATTGTCACGATTATTGGTGGCTTGTTAAGTTTGGTTTTGGCCGGTATAATTCTGGGAATTGTAAATCAAAGCCATATTGTGCCCGATATGACATTCACCCTCAATTTTAGAATATTTGGAACCAGTATGTTATTTGCTATATTCTTCGGATTCCTGTCCGGTGTTTATCCAGCTCTGAAAATGTCGCGATTACAACCGGCAGAGATCATTCAAGGAGGTAACAAATGATCGCCCATTTCTTTAGAGTTATCTGGTTTCGTAAAAAAGAAAATTTCATGACTTCATTAGGAATTTTTATCTCCTTCATCGTATTGTTTCTGGTAACTTCCTTCCTGGTTTACACAGCTATAAATTACTTCAAACCAATTGGTTTTGAATATAAAAATGTTTGGAAGATCACCATGGATTGGAAAGATTCCACCCAGGAAGAAAAGTTGGAAGTATTCCGACAAATAGAGAACACGCTTAAAAGTGCTCCAGAAATTGAAAATTTTGGATATTCGGTTTCTTATTTATTTGCACCTTCAGTGATGAGTATGCTTGATTTCGAATATGAAGGTTTGGAATTTAGTACAAATCTTCATTCCGGCAGTGATGATCTGAATGAAGTACTGGGAATTAAAATACTGGAAGGAAGATGGTTCGATGAAACTGATAATGCTTCCAACTATCAACCAATTGTAATTAATTACCTGGTTCGAGATGAAGCCTTCCCGAATGAATCAGCTTTGGGAAAAATAGTAAAAATCGGTGAAACCGATTATCAAGTTGTTGGTGTGATCGGTGAATTCCGTAAAGGCGGTCGCTTCACAGGTTCATCCAAGTTGACTTATAGAAGGATCTCACTGGAAAATGGAACTGAGTTTGCTCGTTTTACCAGAGAAGCTCTGGGTAGCCGCATACTTTTAAAAGTTAAGCCAAATACCAGTGTTCAGTTTGAGCAAACTCTTACCAAAAGACTGGAAGAGATCAATCGGGATTGGCAATTCAAAGTAAATCCGCTGGAATCTCTCAAGAAATCTGCTGATACTCAGACCTTGATCTTGCCTGTAATTCTTGCAGTGGTCTGTGGTTTTCTGATCATCAATGTTGGTCTTGGATTATTCGGTGTGATCTGGTACAATACTAATCGACGTAGAGCTGAGATAGGTCTGCGGAGAGCGCTTGGATCAACAGCCAATAATATTCTTAGCCAGATAATCGGGGAAGCTTTGGTTCTTTCGACTTTGGCAATGATCTTTGGAAGCTTCTTCGCTTTACAATTTCCAATTCTGGGATTGCTGCCCATGTTCGATACAAAAGTATATACGATCGCCTATATTATCTCCATCCTGGTCATTTATATTTTAACAAGTTTATGTGCCTGGTATCCCAGCCGGATCGCCGCTTCAATCGAACCGGCAGATGCATTGAGAGATGAGTAATGAAATTAGAAAGAAGCATTGCAGCTCCCCTTCGCAGGGGAGAAAATCGGCTTACCGATCAGAGGGGTTTGGAATTAATAAAAAAATGAAATCTAAGACTGATAATAACGAACCCCCTTCAATTCCCCCTTTCAAGGGGGCTAGAGATTCTTCCCGAGAACAACGTGTAAGAAATGTTAAGCCTTCGCAAAGCTTCGGGTGCGCAAAAAAAGACAATTTAATCAAATTTTAGGAGTTATAATGAGTCTAATTAAATTATTATCAACTGTATTTTTAGTTGCAATACTTTCATCCTGCAGTTATCATTCAAACACATATCCCACGGAGTTGAAAAATCCCGAAATTCTTACGAAAGATTTCCTGGATGGAAGTTCAACAATATCTGTAAGGAATGATGAAATTGAATTTCCGAAATGGAGTTTTCGAATTTTTGGAAAGCGTATTCTTCCTAAACTGAACTCTGAACAAATCCTCTATGTTCGAGATTTGGAACGATTGAGAAAATTGCATAAACATCAGCAAAAGATCTCAAGAATAAGAGCCAGGAACGAAGCAAAAATACAAAAACTAAAAGTAAAGAACGAAACTGAGATTTCAAAGCTTCAGAAAAAAATCGACGAAATAAATAACTTTCCTGATGAAGAAGAAAGTTTCAGTTCCAGTTTTGGAATTGGCTTATATACACATAAATACAAGAAAAAAGGCTTCGATTACATCTATAATGAGAAAACTTTATTCTGGGGCGTAATTAAATGGGGAAAACGAAAAGCGTGATAATGCTTTTCTTTAAAATCATAATCTTCTTAAGCCTGAAGGCTTGACAAACCCTTGTGCGTTTTCAAATTAAACATGGAGGTCTCAAATTGCCTAAGATTTTGATAATTGATGACGATTTTGCAGTAAGAACATCTTTGAGTCTGATCTTGAAGCAGAACGATTTTGATGCTGATACCGCAGAAGGACCTAAGCAGGCAATAGACATTCTGCGCGAAAATAAATTCGATCTTATCGTATTGGACATGAACTTCACGATGGAAACTTCCGGTGAAGAAGGTTTGAAGTTACTGAAAGAGATCAAATCGCTACTTCCAACAATTCCTGTTATTTTGATAACTGCCTGGGGAAGTATAGAATTAGCCGTACAAGGTATGAAACTTGGAGCTCTTGATTTCATCACTAAACCTTGGAATAATGAGCATTTCCTCCAATCTGTTCGCACTACTCTACATCTTTCAGGGCAGATGGGAAAAGCAGAAACACTCTCTCGAAAACAATTAGATGAAATGTATAATTTTGATGATCTAATAGGGCGTGATCCTACTTTTTTGAAAGCTTTAGAAACCATAGGTCGTGTAAGTTCATCAGAAGCATCCGTTTTGATTTTGGGAGAAAGCGGAACAGGGAAAGAACTTTTTGCCGAAGCTATTCATCGTAATAGCGGCCGAAAAAATCAGCCGTTTGTGAAGGTTAATCTGGGTGGTATCTCATCTTCTCTATTTGAAAGTGAAATGTTCGGCCATGTTAAAGGTGCTTTTACCGATGCAAAAAGCAGCCGTATTGGACGTTTTGAAATGGCAAATACAGGCAGCATTTTTCTGGATGAAATCGGCGAACTGGATCTCAGCAGTCAGGTTAAATTACTGCGTGTGCTGCAGGATCGCTGCTTTGAAGTGCTTGGTTCCAGTAAAACAAGGACAGTGGACATTCGAGTTATTTCTGCTACCAATCGTAATTTAAATGAAATGGTAGCCGAGGGTGAATTCCGTGAAGATCTCTTTTACAGGATTAACCTGATCGCTATTTCGATTCCTCCGTTAAGGGATCGTCCTGGAGATATTCCACTTCTGGTAAATCATTTTGTAGAAAAATTGAGAAAAACCTATAAACGACCAAGTTTACGTATCAGTAATTCTGCCATCGAATGGATGAAGAGACTTTCCTGGCCAGGAAATATCCGAGAATTAAAAAACCTGGTGGAAAGAGTAATTCTGGTTTCCAATAAAGATGTGATTGATCTTGAAGATTTTACTACAGAATATCAATCCGGTCCTCAGAAATTTTCTAAAACTTCAATTCCAGAAGTGGGAAGCATGACCCTGAATGAAGTTGAAAAAAATATGATTGTAAATGCTTTGAAGCATTATGACAATAATATTTCTAAAGCTGCCAAATCGCTTGGACTTAGCAGAGCTGCACTTTATCGCCGCATGGAGAAATTCGGGATCTCGTTATGAGAACAATTGAGAATCTAAGGAATTTGCTTGTCACCCAGAGTTACCGGCAATTGCCGGATTTATCGAAGGATATAATTCTAAAATCAATTAAAGCAATTCGATACAATGCTTCGTGTCTATTCAGTGTGGCACTTATCCAATTAAAGAGAATTCTTGAAAGTATTAATAATTCACAAGTTCTGGCAAAAGAATAATTATGAAATTAAGTACTAAATACATTTTATTTGTTACTCTGATTCATATAGTACTCATTATCCTGTCTCTCTTTTTGCTGCAGAATAAAATCTACTTCTTCCTTCTGGCAGAAATTTTCATCATCTGCACAATAGTTATTTCAGTTATTCTCTACCGCCAGCTCATTCGCCCTATCAATACAATTACATCTGGTATTGAATCGATCGAGGATAAAGATTTCAGCATGAAATTCGTTAAAGTCGGTCATTATGAAATGGACAAATTAATCGATGTTTACAATCAGATGATCGACCAGCTACGCATGGAACGTGTTAAACAGCAGGAACAGCATTTCTTCCTGGAAAACTTGATAGAATCAACACCTTCAGGAATCGTTATCCTCGATTTTGATAATCGGATAACTTCTATAAATCCATCGGCAGAAGAATTTTTAGGAAACAAAGCAGAAGTAATGATTGGAAAAACATTTTCTGAGATTCCTGGAAAATTAGCTATTGAGATGAGCAAAATTGAATCTGATGATCCAGTTGTAATCCCGATAAGTGGAATGAAAACTTTCAGATGTCAGAAAGCCAGTTTTGTGGATCAGGGATTCAGCCATAACTTTATCGTAATAGAAGAGTTAACTGAAGAGCTATTGAAAACAGAAAGAGCTGCCTACGAAAAGGTTATCCGCATGATGTCTCATGAAATCAATAACTCTATCGGTGCTGTAAATTCAATCCTGAATTCCAGTTTAAATTACCAGAATCAAATTGAAGAAAAAGATAGAACCAATTTTGTTGAAGCGATGGAAGTTGCAATCCAACGAAATGAACATTTAAATAAATTCATGCGGAATTTTGCTGATATTGTACGCATTCCACAACCTAAGAAAACTAAGATTGATCTGCATGAGTTATTAAAGTCAGTACAAATGTTAATCTCTTCACAGATAAATAAAAAAGAAATCGATTGGAAATGGGAACTTGCGGAAAATAAATTTTTAACTGATTTAGATGTTCATCAGATAGAACAAGTGCTGGTAAATATTCTCAAGAATGCGATTGAAGCTATAACCCAGAAAGGAGAAATTATTATTCGCACCGAAGATCATCCCAAAAAACGACTTCTGATCTTAAACAATGGTGATAAAATATCAGAGGAAATTCAGCAGAGATTGTTCACTCCTTTCTT
>Ga0164318_10004959_pt1 | contig 12848 bp, 15 predicted proteins | sample GuaBasSedimGuay9_FD_113734 | JGI IMG/M metagenome (GOLD analysis project Ga0164318, IMG submission 113734) | Subseafloor sediment microbial communities from Guaymas Basin, Gulf of California, Mexico - Guay9, Core 4571-4, 0-3 cm | ecosystem: Environmental > Aquatic > Marine > Hydrothermal vents... | reverse complement strand
TTACTCTTTTTTTCCATTTTATCATATTCTTAAAGTAGTTTTAAATGCTTTGTTATTTTGTCTATTTTTTCTTCTTTTTCAGGTCCTATGCCTAAACATGTAATGGTTCCCGCCTTAAGCTGAGTCTTGCCCGCATCTCTTATTATGCAGCACGGCAGCCCACTTTTTTTCACCTTCTTATATATTTCAAGAAGCTCTTCTAAAGAGCCCACCTTTAAAACAACTTTTTTAGCACCTTCCCTTTCCCAGTTTTCTAATATTTCTTTATCAGCTTTCTTACAAGAACACAGAGAAGCATGGGCTATTTGTGCGGCTGTCTTTCCCAAAGACATCTTAAGATCTGAACGCACGATTACAACTTGTTTAAACATATGTAAAAATTGTTTAAGTGGTTAAAAATTATTTACAACGTATTCTATGGCAGACCTCTTATATCAGTATTAAGCAATATGTCTTGAGCACCCACACATTTATAGCATGGTGGTTCACAGTCTATTGATTCAATAGATACTTGTTCCAAATCTGGCTCCACATTCGGTATAACATAAGTTACAATACTTTCGGATGGGCTGTCTACGGTAACATCTGAAGTTACACTTCTGTTATAATATTTTAAAACAGCTCTAAATCGCAGATCAACATCTCCATAGTTATAAAGAACTAGTGTCAGGTTTTTAGAAGAAGAATCATATGTACCGCTTTGAATAACAACACGGGCATTTGTGCATCTCTGAGCATATGCTCTCTGTGTTTGTGTGAATTGGGAGACCCAAGCTGCAAGAATTCCACCAGTAATCAAAGTAAAGGCTATCAACATTATAACTGCAACTAACGGAGAAATACCTTTTCTTTTCATTTACAACCCCCTTATATTATCGCTTAATAACACATCTTGCGCGCCTGGGCACTTGTAACACGGTGGCTGACAATCTACAGATTGTATGGTTACCTCTTCTAAGTTTGGGTTTACATTCTGTATTGTATATGTTACTATACTGCCCGCCTCAGAATATATAATATCATCTGTTTTAACAGTAACGTTTTCAGTTCCAATATACTGTAAAATCGGCACAAAAGTCAGATCAACATCCCCGTAATTGTAAATAACTAGTGTAAGATTTTTAGAAGCGTGGTCATATATACCACTTTGGAGAATAACCCGGGCATTTGTACATCTTTGTACGGCAGACCTTTGTGTCCTAGCAAATTGGCTTACCCAACCAAATAATATCCCGCCAACAATCAAAGTAAAGGCTATCAACATTATAACTGCAACTAACGGAGAAATACCTTTTCTTTTCATTTCAATTACCGCTTCTAATTAAATTATGATGAATTTATAATAAATATTTTCACGTGTTTCTTAATATGTATAACTTAAGATTGCATCGTTATACTATCACTTTTTGCTGAAACAGCATTGCATACACTATTTGTGACTTTAACTTCAGTTAGTGAGGAGCCTAGAGCAGAATAAGATGTTAAATTAACAGTTATGTATGCGCTTTGCTCTCTTTTCAGCCTATTGGATGATGTAATTGAAGGACTTACTGATAACTCACTCGCTGAAGAATTAAACGTTTGCGTTGTCGTTCCATTATCTAATATGACACCGAACCCATAAAGCTCTCTAGAATCTTTATTTGTTATTTTTATTCTAAGTATTTTTGATGTTGAATTGTACGTCACGCTGTCTATCTGGTAATTAGTGTCTAAAACACACGACAGAAGTTCAGTTGATGTTTGCTCCATAACCCAATTTCTAACCCAACCTGTTGCTAAAACACCAAGAGAAATTGAAATGGCTATTAAAAGAACAACAGCAATTATAGGAGAAATACCCTTCATCTGCATATTTTATAATTGTTACTTTCAATTTAAATATGAACATGAGCTAAAAGAGTTGTATTTGAAATTGTGATGTCAACGAGAATATTGTATATCCTATTATTATAAAAAGTATAGAATGCTTTATACCTGCTATTAGACTCCCTTCAGCCATTTTCCCGGTTACGAGCCCAGAAAAAAACCCTTGTATGAATATAAACCTTATAAAACTTTCTGTGAAAATTTCAGTGGGCATTGCAGTGGATTCACCAAGCGCTACTCCAGGTATTTCTTTTTGTGGGGTTAGTGCTGGTATTAAAAATATCTGAAGCACAACAAGAATGAATATGAAAACAAAGAATATGAGATAAGTTGTTGCTATTTGACCTCTAACACTTGCAGTTCTCTCCCTTTTTATCCTTTCTATTGTAATAAGTGACGTTCCTATTGCATTCAACGTGTCTGATATTTTACCACCTACTTTATACGCTTCTATTATTGTATTGACAGCTCTTGTTATCGTTTTCGATCCTATTTTTTTTGTAAAGTTTTGGAGTGCTTTCTTGAATGGTATCCCCCAGTTAACTTGAGATGCTAGCTCGTTAACATAGGGACTTAAAGCAAGATAATCTCTTTTTGAGCAGTGTTCTAAAGCCATTGGCAGTGTCATTCCACTATCTATAGAATCCGTCAAATCCCTTATGAAAATAATAAATTGTTGTTCAATTTCCTTTTTTCTGGTGTATTCCCTATAAAAAATAAGAATCGGTGGTATAACAACTATTAAACCACCTATCACATTGACTATCGGTGCTAGAAGTGGTAAAGCAGGTTCGATAAAAGTAAAATTTATTAAGAGAACAAAAATACCTATGCATATGTATATCACTTCGTGATAGTATTTAATAAATGTCCCATAAAATTTGAGCATACAATTAATTATTTCTTGTTTTCCAGACTTATATATCACTTTTTACCCTTGAGTTTTGGCAGTCTCATTAGAAAACCGCATTTCTCACACTTTACAGAAAAGGGTCTCTTCCAAGGTTTAACCATATGTGAAGAATGTTGACATTCAGGGCATGTATAATCCACTTCGGCATCATCGGAACCAACCCTTACAACAACAAGTATTTTACCCTTTTCCTCACCTTTCTTGTTCTGCAGCACCCTCTTTGTTATGTATCTGAATTTCTGCATATTTGAAATTAACCTAGAACTTATTTAAATTATAACATTCTCAGACGATTTTAATACTATTTTCATGAAGTCCTCGGCGGCCACGGTGTTTGGAAATATTTTTTTGGCCTCTTCCACCAAAGGTCTGACATCCACATACCTTCTTGAAAAGTGAGTAAGCACAAGTTTTTTAACTCCCATCTTTTTCGCCAGTTTCGCGGCATCTTTAGCCCCTGAATGCATTCTTGTTTCCTGTTCCTCTTCAAATGTAGCATCTGTTATGAGAATATCCGCATTTTCTGATATTTTTTCAAGATTTTCACATGTCTGAGTATCACCAGAATAAACAACCTTAACACCCTTTCTCAATATACCAACGTCCTCTAGTTTTATAGTTTTTCCTTTGAACTTCAAGATACCATCTCTTTTCAGCTTACCAACCAAAGGGCCTTGTTTCAGACCATATAGTTTTTCTGCCTTTTTTATATCAACATTCCATCGGTCATATTCTTTGAAGCAATACGCCACAGCTGGTACAGAATGTTTTACAGGTATTGATTGAATTTCAAACCTTTTCGTTTTAAAGATTGTTGTTATTTCCCTGCCTTCGTAAGGAACATTCTTGGCAATAACTCTGAATCTTGGTCCCCAGTAGTCCAAATCAAGAATGTCGTTAACGAATCTCTCTGCATCAGGACCGTATATATAAAGGTTTCTCCTTCTTTTTTCCAGATTCATCGTTTGCATTAAACCAATTATACCTGCCCAATGATCAGCATGCCAGTGAGTAATATATATCCTGTTTATTTTCATAAAACTCAACTTGGCTATCATTAACTGTCGTTGTGTACCCTCCCCGCAATCCCATAAAAAGCTTTCGCCTTCGTAACGCAACCATATGGCTGCATGGTTACGTTTCTTTGTAGGTATACCACTTCCTGTACCAAGAAAAACTAATTCCAACATAATAGATAATTGTATTCCAGAAAATATTAAATAGAGTAAATTTTATAAAAATCTTAGATAAATGATAAGAATGACGCGTATTAAAATAAAAGAAAAAAGATGGGACAAATCCTTTGAGGAAGAAATATACAAAGAATGGTTAAAGAATGGAATTTATAGGTTCAATGAGAAAACCAAAAAACCAGTTTTTTCTATTGATACTCCACCACCGTATGTCAACACACCGATACATATAGGGCATGCCACAACGTATTCTCTAATGGACATGTTTGCGCGGTTTAAAAGAATGATGGGGTATGAAGTGCTTTTTCCGCTGGGTTTGGACAGGAACGGGCTTCCGATAGAAATGGCAGCCGAAAAAAAGTTCAATGTGCGTCTTTCTGAAGTTGGAAGAGAAAGGTTCCTGGAAATGTGCAAAAAAATACTTGAACAAACAAGCTCCAAATCCATAGAATACTTTCTTAAACTTGGAATAAGTTTTAATTCTTGGGAAAGGGGAAGCAAAATAGGTGATATGTATTATACTGATTCAGAAGAATACAGAAAATTGACACAGGAGACATTCATAGACCTATGGAACATGGGCCTTATACACGAAGACGAGAGAATAAACAACTACTGTCCAGGATGTCAAACAACCATAGCTGATGCTGAAGTAGAATATGCGGAGTTACCAACAACCTTCAACTACGTTAAATTCAAAGTCAAAGAGACAGGAGAAGATTTAATAATAGGAACAACAAGACCAGAACTAATAGCTACATGTGCAATGGTTATCTTCAACCCAAACGATAAAAAATACAAGCATCTCGAAGGAAAAACAGCCATAACACCCATTTTTAACAAAGAAGTTCCGATAAAATCACATCCCATGGCAAAGATGGAAAAGGGAACAGGACTTGTTATGATGTGTTCTATGGGCGATCTGAGTGATATAAGGTTCTTCAGGGAAATGAATTTAAAACCAGTAATAGCGATAAACAGAGACGGCACAATGAACGAAAATGCAGGGTTTCTAAAAGGTCTGAAAGTGAGAGAAGCGAGAGAAAAAATGATAGAGGAGCTCCGGAAAAGGGGATTACTTGTTAAACAAACAAAAATAGTACACAGAACCCCCATATGTGAAAGAAGTAAGCATGAAATAGAGTTTATAGCCATGCCTGAATTTTATCTTGAGCAAGTTAAATTCAAAAATAAATTAAGAGAAATCGCGAAAAAAATAAATTTTTACTCAAATAAGAGCAGACAAATACTTCTGGACTGGATAGATTCGATAAATATAGATTGGCCAATATCGAGAAGAAGGTATTACGGCACAGAGATACCGTTGTGGTACTGTAAAAAATGCAAGAAAATTATAGTACCACCTAAAGGCAGATATTACAGACCATGGAAGGAGGATCCGCCTATAAAAGAATGTCCTGATTGCGGGTCTAAAGAATTTATCGGAGAAACAAGAGTTTTTGACACATGGTTTGATTCATCAAACACACCACTTTATATATTGGGATACTCACAGAATCCGGAATTTTTCAAAAAACATTTTCCATGCACACTAAGACCACAGGGAAAGGAAATAATAAGAACATGGCTTTATTACACCCTTTTGAAGGGTTATCTTTTAACTAAGGAAAGTGTTTTCAAAGATGTTTGGATAAATTATCACATATTAGATGAGAAAGGAAAGAAAATGTCAAAATCTTTGGGTAATGTCATAGACCCGGGTGAAATTCTTGAAAAATACGGCGCCGAGCCTTTCAGATTTTGGATAGCAATGGAAGGCGACTTGACAAAAATAGATTTCAGATTTTCTCTGGAGAAGATAGAAGGTGAGTCCAAATTTTTAACAAAACTTTGGAACATAGCAAGGTTTGTTTCACAGTTTGAATATAAAAAGAGTGAAAAGTTGATAGAAACTGACAAGTGGATAATAAACGAACTTAACAAAATAATTTCTTATACAAGAAAGAGATATGAAAAATATGACTTTCACAGACCGACTGTAAAACTGAGAAATTTTATTTGGGAAATATTTGCTTCTCATTATATAGAACTTGTTAAGAACAGAGGATACAATGAAGATTCAAAATTCACAGTAGAGGAACAGAAATCTGCCTTGTACACATTAAATTATGTTTTAGATACTGTATTGAAGCTACTGGCGCCTGTAATACCGTTCATAACATATAAATTATACAAGGACCTTAGAGGGAAGAACATACACAAGGAAGACTTTCCAGAAGTGAACGAGAAATTTGCTAAGTTAAAAACGCATTTCAGGACCGACGATATTGTAGAACTAAACAGCACAATATGGAAATTCAAAAAAGATAAAGGCCTTTCTTTAAGATCAGAAATTAAGAAAATAACAATTCCAGAAAAATTCAAATCTATAGAAAAAGACCTAAAGGTAACACACAATATAAAAGAAATAAACTACGGGAACAGGATAAAGATAGAAAGCTAAACCTTTACCATTTCTATGAGGCTTTCCCTCAGTACACCCACTTTTTTTGTTCTGTTTTTGAGAGCGTAACGTTTATTCAAAACAAATATTTTTCTAACTTCAAATCCCAAATCTTCAGCTATTTTAGATATGATAAGATCGCATTCTACGTTTTTGTCGATGTAGGCATTAGCAACAACAAAAGCAATGGGAGAATCGAGTTTACAAACCCTGTGAAGCTCTTTGAGTACAGCATGCATATCCTTAAAATAACCTTCAGAAGATTCTGAATCAATAAAATTTGGAGAGGATTTCTTACTATAGTATTCAATAAAAGTATTCTCTATCTCATACGCGCGTTGATAGTCTGGTTGACCTAAATACGGAGGAGATGTTATGATAGCGTTCACAGAATTGTTTTTTAATGGAAGCGACCTTGCATCGCCAAAACCAACGTAAGTTTTCGTTTTGAATATCTGATTTTTTGTGAAATATTTATATTCACGTATCATCCTTTTCAAATTTCTTTTCAAGGCAACTTTGAATGGCATTGTTTTCCTTTTTCTGAATTTTATCACAGCACCATCCCTGTAAGCGAAGCTCACACTCATAGCAGCGTTTATGAGAGCCAGTTTCAAAAAACCCCTAACATAGAAGTCACCTATTTCATTTATCTTTTCATGATAAAAGAATATTCTTTTGAGTGTTGTAGAATCAAATGCTTTTTTTAAGATTAGTGGAATTGCATAATTTTTTACATCAGAAAATTTCATTTTCAACAGATTTTTTATATGTTCTTTCAAAACATCAATGTCATAGTCCCGTGTTTTAACAACAGCTGAAAAAACAGATACTGGAAGAACATCGAACCCTACAGAATTCACTCCCATTTCCTTGCACGTAAGCAAAGTTGTTCCTGCCCCGCAAAATGGATCAAGAACAACACCATTTCTAATTTTATATTTTTCCAATATTTTAACAACCAAACCTCTCGAAAAAGCTTCTTTGTAGTAGAACCAATTGTATACAGGTAGTTTTTTGTTTTCATAAAAAGTGGCAAGTTTCCCTAACTCTGTTTTGTCAACAAGTAATTTTTTGTATTTTTTTAGCTTATGGTCATCATATGTAATCATAATTATAATCAATTAGTATGTATTTGCGACATACCCAATAATATCAGTTTTCTTATTGCAGATCACACACTTGCCATAATTTGTTTTTTTAAGATCTGTGCCAAAAAGTTCAGCACCTTCATCTATCGCTTTTATTTTATCCCAGCACTCACCTGATCCGCACCAATAAACTTTCGCTATGCATTTTTTATCCAAAACAGTTTTAATTTCTTTTTCATTCTTGGCAGTTTTTATTGAAGATTCTAGCATCTCTTTAGCTCGTTTCAAAAGATTATCTTGAATATCAGATAATGTTTTTTCCAGTTTCTTAAAGATGTCAGCTTCTTTCACCATGAATTTCTCTCCAGTATCTCGTCTAACAACGGTTAATTTTTTGTTTTCCACCTCCTTTGGGCCGAGTTCAATTCTTAGTGGCACTCCTCTTAATTCCCAATCATAAAATTTACTCCCTGGGGTTACGTCATCCCTCAGATCAATTTCAACATTAAATTTTTTGGAAAGTTTTCTCCACATTTTCTTAGCTTTATCAATAACCTTTCTTTTAGTGTCATTGTTGTAAATTGGAATCACAATTATCTGTATGGGTGCTATCTCTGGTGGTATTATAAGACCTTTATCATCCCCATGAACTCCTATAACAGCTGCCAAAAGTCTCGCTCCATTTCCAGTACAAACCTGCCACACATATTTTTTCTTTCCGTCCTTATCGATAAATTTTATATCAAACTTTTTGGAATACGCCTGACCAAGATTATTAATAGAACCGTTTTCAAGTACTTTACCGCTTGGCATCAAATTATAGTATTCGATTGCACCAACAGCTCCAGGAAATATCTCCCACTTTGGTTTATTTACCCTCAGAGGATATAAAGCGCACTTCTTCCAAATCATATCGTACAACTTCACGTGAAGCTTTACTTCCTTCTCAGCGTCGTCTTTTGTTGCATGGGCAGTATGTATTTCATGCCAAAGAGTTATCTCTCTATCCCTTATTATCGGCCTCGTGTGTTTTGTCTCATATCGAAAAGAAGACACGTTTTCGTATATTCTAAATGGAAGATCGTTGTAAGAACGTATCCATATACTAAACATGGGGTACATTGCTGGTTCGCCAGTCGGTCTAAGAATGTGATCCCAGTCCTTTTCACCTGCCCCTTTCACCCAAAATGCCTGATCTTTAAAACCCTCCCACCAATCTAGATTCTTTTCACAGTATTTGATTGGAACAAACAGAGGAAAATACATTTCTTTTATTCCAACATCTCTAAAAAGTTTATCCCAATACCTCTTTATATTAAGCATGATTTCGTATCCGTAATTCATCCAAACAAAAAAACTCTTTGAACCATACCTTTTATCAATTATCCCAGCGAGCTGCAAAATCTGGTTATACCACTCAGAAAACTGCGATTTCCTGTATTTCAAACTTAACCCTTCTTTACCTTCTCTTTTTTCCATTTTATAAACTTGTCGTTTTAATTTAAAAATATGAAAATTATCAAGCGAGGAGCAGAGGCTGTACTATACCTTGTTGATAATAAAGAAAAAACAATATTAGTGAAGGAAAGAGTGAAGAAAGGATACAGAATAAAAGAGTTAGATGAAAAAATAAGAAAAATGCGAACAAAAAGAGAAATTAGGCTTTTAGAAAAGGCATCAAGAGCAAAGGTAAATGTACCTCAAATCTTCGATCATGATAAGTTTAAAATAATAATGCAATGGATCGACGGAGAAACACTAAAAGACGCATTAAACCACATGAAAAAAGACGAGAGAACAGAAATTTATAAAAAAATAGGAAAATCTGTGGCATATTTACATTCTTCTGGCATAATACACGGTGATTTAACAACATCAAATATGATAATGGCGGGCGGCGAGATATTTTTCATAGATTTTGGACTGGGTAAAGTCAGCACAAGAATAGAGGACCAAGCTACTGATTTATACCTTCTTTACGAAGCGTTCAAATCAACACATTTTAAAATACTTGATGAAGCATGGAGTATGGTTTTAAAAACTTATAAACAAAATTATTTGAATGCTGATAACGTTTTAAAAAGAATAGAAAAAATAAAAACCAGAAGAAGATATAAGTAATAAAGGTGAACTATGCCAACAGACGAATGGATTCCCAAAACAGAACTCGGAAAGCGTGTGCTCAAGGGAGAATTTGAAAGTTTAGATGAAATTCTAAAGAAAGGTTATGTTATTTTGGAGCCGGAAATAGTCGATGCTATGATACCTGATTTGAAACAGGAGATAATATATATAGGTGGAAGTCCGGGAAAAGGTGGCGGTATAAGAAGAACACCAACAAAAAGAACAGCGAGAATGCATAAGTCCGGTAGACGTTATAAATTAACAGCATTGGTTGTCGTCGGTAATTGTGATGGCATAGTCGGTATAGGAAAGGCAAGTTCCAGGGAACACAGAACAGCTATAGAAAAAGCATCCCTACAGGCCAGGCTGAACGTAATAAGGGTCAGAAGAGGATGTGGAAGCTGGGAATGTGCTTGTAACGAAAACCATTCCATACCTTTCAAAACTAGAGCAAAAGTAGGCTCTGTTGAAGTCGAACTGATGCCAGCACCAAAAGGTGTTGGGATCGTTGCCAACAAACCAGTAAAAAAGATTCTTGAATTAGCAGGCATAAAAGACATTTGGATTAAAGCGCTTGGAAAAACCGAAACGAGAATGAATCTTGCTTCAGCTGTTTTTGAAGCATTGAAAAATTTAAACAGAACAAAGGGTGACTTATAATGTACGCAGTTGTAAGATTAAGAGGATCTATAAACACAGAGAAAAAAATAAAAGATACTCTCAACATGCTTAACTTAACGAGAAGAAACCATTGTGTGTTAGTCCCTAAAAATAAAAGCTATGAAGGCATGCTTATGCGCGTTAAAAGTCACGTGACTTACGGTGAGATAAACAAAGAAACACTCAAAGAACTTGTGAAAAAACGCGGAAGAAAACCTGGAGATAAAAAATTAACAGAAGAGGAAGCTGAAGAAATTGCTGAGAAAATATGGAAAAACAAATCTGTGAAAAATACTGGTATAAAACCTGTTTTTAGGTTATCACCACCATCCAAGGGACTTAAATCAATAAAAAAACCATATCCCAAAGGAGACTTGGGTTACAGGGGTAAAGAAATAAATAAACTTCTCGAAAGAATGATTTAAGGTGATACTATGGGTAAAAGAAAAAAAATAATCAAAAAAAGAGGAAGCAAAACATGTGGGCATGGAATGAAGAAAAAACACAGGGGAAAGGGTAGTAGAGGTGGAAAAGGAATGGCAGGCCTAAAAGATCACAAAAAATTTTACATGCTCAAATACATGCCCGATCATATAGGTAAATACGGTTTCAAAAGCTTGAAAAAAAGAAAAATTATACCAGAGGAAAAGGCTATAAATTTAAGAGATATTGTAAAAATTGCCAGCGGAAAAGAAATTGATGTTGTTGAACTCGGATTTGATAAAGTTTTAGGCGCTGGAAAAATAGAGAAACCTCTTATAATTAAGGCAAAAAGTTTTTCTAAAAAAGCCGAAGAGAAAATATTAGCTGCTGGTGGGAAAGCTATAAAGGTGTAGATAATGATAGAGGAAGGATATATAAAATTTTTAAAATCCCTCCCAGGAGTAGAAAAGCCTCTTGGAAGAGTCACATTTAGAGATAAACTTAAATGGACGGCTCTTGTTTTGTTCATCTACTATGCAATGACACAGATATCGATTGTTGGCATAGCACCCCAAAGCTTTCAGCAATTTCAAGTTTTCCAGATTATTTTGGGTTCGAGATTCGGCTCGTTGATGACATTGGGTATAGGCCCAATAGTAACAGCCAGTATAATACTACAGCTTTTGGTTGGGAGTAAAATTATTCCATGGGATTTGTCTTCTGAAAACGGAAGAATCCTATTTCAGGGAACTCAGAAATTGTTAGCAATATTATTTTGTTTTCTCGAAGCTATGATATTTGTCACTATGGGAACCATACCACCACTATCTCCTGATTGGACATTTCTCGTTGTAATCCAGTTAGCAATCGGAGGCGTACTTGTAATATTTATGGATGAACTTATTTCAAAATGGGGATTTGGCTCCGGTGTTAGCCTTTTCATAGTGGCAGGTGTCACATCTACAATAATCCAGGGTATGTTGAATCCATTCGCTGCATGCGTTACGGACGAATTCGGCGGCGGTTGTCTAAGTATTTTTGCACAGCCCAGGTCAACAAGCATAACATTTCCATCTGCTAATAACCCGCCGCTTGGGAGAATTCCGCAATTCATATTCTATCTAGGAATGGCGGATATACAAAATGCTATGTTATCATTAATACCTGTGATGGCGACTGTGCTGGTTTTTCTTTTGGTCATATATATTAATGCTATAAAGGTTGAGATACCACTGGCTTTTGGCTCTGTAAGAGGTTTTGGGAGAAGATGGCCGCTCAGATTCCTGTACACATCAAATATCCCGGTTATACTTGTTGGAGCACTTTTAGCAAATTTTCAGTGGATGGCGAGATCATTATCTGAAAAAGGTTTAACTTGGTTAGGGATGTACGACGCTAACGGAGCTGTTACAGGGGGTTTGGCTTTTTATTTATCTGCTCCAAGAAGCGATGCACTTTCTGGGTTTGCTATAAGTATAGGATTTTTTGTCCTTTTAGGCGTGGTGTTTGCCTATTTCACCAAAAAGAAAGCATGGAAAACAGGCATTATTTTTGCAATCTTGGGGGGTATATTCTGGTACCTAGCGGCCTTATCAACAGGTGCTACATCACTTGTTTCAATACCAGCAGCAGATATGATGAGAGCATTAAGCTATACTATGTTTATGGTTGTAGGCGCAGCCATATTTTCCGTCTTCTGGATGATGACTTCAGGAATGGATCCGCATTCTGTCGCTACTCAAATATATTCAACAGGTATGCAAATACCTGGATTTAGAAGGGATATAAGAATAATAGAACGTGTTTTGAATAGATACATACCAGCACTTGCTATATTAGGCGGAGCATCTGTAGGTTTTCTGGCGGCATTTGCTGATTTTACCAATGCATTAGGAACGGGAACAGGAATATTACTTTCCACGATGATAATACATCAACTATATGAGGAAATAGCAATGCAACACATGGAAGATATGCACCCTGCTTTGAGAAAGTTCATGGGAAGATGATTTCTTTATATATACATCAAACCAATTTTTTATATACATGCTCAAGTTCTCGGTCATGGTGAATAGATGAAAATAATACTAATAACAGGAACAGAAGAAACA
>Ga0164318_10004958_pt1 | contig 12849 bp, 13 predicted proteins | sample GuaBasSedimGuay9_FD_113734 | JGI IMG/M metagenome (GOLD analysis project Ga0164318, IMG submission 113734) | Subseafloor sediment microbial communities from Guaymas Basin, Gulf of California, Mexico - Guay9, Core 4571-4, 0-3 cm | ecosystem: Environmental > Aquatic > Marine > Hydrothermal vents... | reverse complement strand
CATTACTTCGTTATCATGATAAAATAGATTATAAAGCAGATGGTACTTTTTCTGAAATAAGTAATGAAAATAAAATAGAAATTTATGATGGAACTACTAAATTATTTACTGGATATATAACTCAAATAACTGCTGATTCTTCTGAAAAAATAAATATAGTTGTACAAGATGTTAGATTTAAAATAGCAAGAAAGTCTATGGAATTGTGGTATGGCGGAGCTTATGATATAGAAGAAGGAGATATAAATATAAAATATGAAAAAAATATAGGTACAGCGGTAGAAGAAGTAATAACTGAAATTGGCAGTTTAATTAGTGGCCATGAATCTCTTACATTTGGGACTTCTTTTATACCTGAGTATGTTAAAAGACAATCAGATTGTGCTTCTTTATTGACCGAATTAATAATAAACACTGCTAATGCTGGTTGGTATATAGATGAAAATGAAAAATTAAAATATTATAAAATAGGACAAGGACCAGTTAAAAATTTATCTTTAAGTTCTATAGATAGTAAGCGACATATATATGATATTATTGTAGATAATGTAGTGTTAAATAAACGAAACAATAATTATGCTAAATCATATGTAGTAAAGTTGGGTAAATATATAAATATTGAATGGTCTCAGTTATATTTGGGAAGCAGTGCAACTTCTTCAGGTGCTTTAACTTCTGCTCTTAAAAATGTATATGCTAAGAGTGAGGGTACTGATTTTAGATTTCAAACTTTTCATCTTTCTCCTTCTTTTGACCATCATTATGTTGGGAGTAGAGTTCAAGTATATGCTTCTTCTTGGACTGAATCATTACGAGTACATTGGTTGTTAGAGTATTTTATAACTGGCCAGTGGTTGGCTAATTATAAGGAAGAGGATTTAGATGATATTGTAGTTGGAACGGGAGAACCTAAACAAACTTTATATTTAAATAATTATGGCAAACAAACTATTAATTTAAAATGGGAAGAAAAATCTAAAGCAGAATTAAAAAAAATGGGTTATAATGGTACTTCTGTTGAATATCAAGAAGCACAAGATAGTGATAGATTCTTGGTTAAATATTATGATGTTAATTATGATTATAGTTCTTTTGCCAAAGAAAAAGCTGAATTTGATTTAAGCCAAGTTTCTAAATTAAAAACCACTGCTACAGTTACTTTGTTATTAGATGCTTTTAATTATTATAATATAGGATTGGATAGTTTAATTAATTTAACTAATACTTTACAATCTAATATTTATAATAATAATAATGGATTTCCTTTAAATATTGGCAGTATTACAATAAATTGTTCTAATAGAATAGTTACTTTAAATTTAACTAATTATGGTAAAGATTGGTATGCAAAAAAGATAAATTATTTGCAAAATTATATTCCTATTAAAATTCAATCAATTCAAAAAAAATATCCTGTTTTTAGGCATGAATTTGGAGGTTCTTGGGAAAGTCATGAGTAAAATAAATAGAAATTATCAAGAATCCCATAAAATTAAAAAGAATTGGGAAAGCATTCAAAGGCTTGTTGCTTTAGAAAATCAATTAATTAAGCGAATAGCTTTGTTAGAAGCTAAAGCTGAAAGGTTATGGAAAGAAATTAACAAAGTTTCTTCTAAATTTTAATTATGTTTGAAGATTTTACTGTATTACATTATTGGAAAACTAAACACAAAATTAAAAAAATTTGTGAAATGATTACTAGGTTAGGGATTGAAATAGCAGGAGTTTCTGCTACTGGGTCTTTACTTCGTGGTAATCGTTTTGCTTCTTTGTCTTCTAAATTAGAAAAAATAGATAAATCTTTAGAAAATGCAAGTAAAGAAATTAATAAAATAGATGAACAATTAGAAGAACAAGTAAGAACTTCAAAAAAAGCTGATTTAATTATTAGTTCTATAACTTATGAAACTAAAGGCGGTGTTATTGTATTTTACATTACCGTTAAAAATGTAGGAACTGAAATAGCAGGGGCTTCTGTTACTGAATTATTAATAGGAAATAATAAGAAAATTTATTCGATTCCTTCTTTAGGTGTAAATGAGAGTTATACTTTTAATGCTTATCAGGCAAATAGCGGAACAAATATACAAGAATTTACTGTAGTTGCTACAGCAGATAAATTTAATCAAGTAGAAGAGACTAATGAAAATAATAATATTAAACGAATTACAGTAGAAGCTAAAATAATACCAAATAAAGCGTATGTAATGGTTCATTGTCATAATCCTGAAGGATTTGAAATTAACAGTATAGAAGCACATGATACTCCTTGGGGATTTTATAGGCCTTATGATGCTAAATTTGTTGTTAATGGCCATTTGTTTTTTGGGGCTGCTACTGAAGCAGAACATTTAAGAGTTATACAAATACCTGCGAATGTTGATATAGAAATTATTGGTAGTTTTAATGGTATGCAGAAATATAAAACTGTTAATTTAGAAGAAGGTGTTACTGAAATTGTAGAATTTGTATTTGAAAGAACAAATTTTAATTTATCTTGGGATTTATCGGCTTCTTTTCATATTACAAGAGACCATGGGACTCCTTCAAATCCTTATACTGAGGAAAAAAATGGATGTAAGTGGAGTGGTTATGTTATGTCTTGGCCAAATGTTGATATTTTTGATGGTGCAGCAGATGATTCTATATCTTTAAATACTAGTTCTTTTGAAATTATTTCTCATAAATATTTATTAGAAGCTTCTTCTGGTGATTCTGTTCCAGTTGAACCTGATTATTGGTTATTGGAATTAAATGGTGGTATTATTGATGATTATTATTTAGCATCTGTAGCAATAGATATTCTTCCTTGTTCTACTTTTATTAAATGGTATTCTCAATTTAAAACTACTGAAAATTATCCTGTTGCTGTATTAAATTCTGAATCTGCATCTCAGTATACATTAATTTTTCAAACTGATGGTATTTACGGTCATGCATATTTTCCTGCTAATGTTCATTATACTCAGCTTTCTTTTATTAATGATTCTGAAAATCATTCTGATAAAATATCTTATACTCATCCTAGATGGCCTTATCCTTGGCATGTATATCCTAATTTAAATAGTTATGCTCATCGGTCAGGTACTTTAGATGTTTTTAAATGTTCTTCTGTTCCTTATAATATAGATGGTAAAGCAATATAAAAAAGCCACTAAATAAATAGTGGCTTTTAATAATATATATTATATTTATTTGTTATTATTTAATTTCGGCGTGCGGTTTACCTCCCCCTCCCCTCCTCCACCCTTCTACCCCTCTATTATTAACTTCTTTCCCAATCTCTCTCACTACCCTGCTCAATTTATTATTCAAAAAATCAAAAATAAAGACGAGCGACTTATTATTATATCTACCCATAATCATAACGCTAATAATTTTAGACATTCCATTAAACCCCATCACAGCATTTACGACATGATTATAGGCATTAAAGCCTGACATTATTACAGTTCTACCTTTCAAGGTATAGGAGAAGTTTTTAATCAATTTATCAGGCATTCCATTCCACCCGCTATGAGTAGGGGGTCCTACATTATAGACAGTATTATCTACGAAAGTAATTATACCCATATTAATTCTCCTTATTTTTTATATAATCTATACAAATTAAGGCCCAATATACTCTTTATAAACATAGCAATTTTTAATATAACCTACCCAATTTAAGGTTATTTACCCCTAACCCATAGATAGACCTACCTAATGGATAAAAGGGCTTTATTTTGGCTTACAGAGCCTTTAATAAGGTAATATTATATTAGCTAAAGGCTTTAATTTAGATACTACTCTATATTCTTTATTAACTATTTTAGTCCTAAATTTAGTATGTTCAGGTTCTTTTTTTCTTTTTTTTCTAAAGGATAGGGTTTGGGTTGGATTACCTTCTAAATGAATTACATAAATAGAAGGGAAGTATTTTTTAAGATAACCGGCATATAATCCTTCTATTATAAGATAATTAAGTTTATCTGATTCATATACTATTAAATCATTATAAGAATATGTATATTTATTAATTAATTGAAGATGTAATTCTTTAGCAGATTTATTGAATTGTTTTATAATGTTTTTTAATAAGGGCCAATTTATTTCTGATAAACCTACACTTTTAAGTCCTTTATTCTTTCTTACTCTTGTTCTGTCGCAAAAATGAATTTTATAGTATTCGTCTAAAGATATACCTAAACTTCTTTTTTTATGTTCGTATAATAAATCCTGAATACATTCCATAAGCTCACTTTTCTGACTTCCCGAAACACCCTGAATAGCTATAATACTTTTATCAGGAAATTTTAATATAATAGGTATTAAGGATTTAGCCCGTTTTTTATCTTTTGAAGATATTATTATTTTATCGCCTATCATGATATTTTATTCTTTCTAATATAAATACTAATTTTAATATTTTATATATAATTTTTTGTTTATATTTAGTAATAAAAGTAAAGTAATAAATTACCTTATGGATTTAAAATAAACAATAATTTATTCTATAGTATCTTCTACTTCTTCTTCTAAAGCTCCTTTAAAATTAATTCGTTTCCCTGTTTTCATATCTTTGAAATACCATTTCTTACATTTAATACATTGAAATTTTTCTATAAAATAACTTTCTTTAACATCATTTACATATACACGGGAAGCATCAACTGATTTGAATTCATGTTTACATTTCATATAATTCCCTCCTTTTATTTTCCATTGTCAGCCCACCCTGTAACAATAATTTGATAAGAAACAGGTTGATTAGAATCATTATTAACAATAGGTACTACCTCTGTGTGTCTGTTCTACTATTTTTAATATTTTTTGAGTCCCTTGCATCAAAACTTTAAGTTGTATATGTTTCATTTTTCCTTCTTCCAATTACTAAATACTTTACATAATTCAGGAGTATAAGTAACCCAACCATTTATTTCATATTTTTTTCTAAGTATGTTTCTAAAAAAATGATACATACGTCTTCTATAATGTTGATATTTAACAGATTTATAATCTTTATACATTGCTTTAATATTTGAAATGTAAAATACTTTCCAATTAGTTTGTTTTAATTCATTAAAAAATGATTCGTGTTCGGAAAGCTTCAATTCTTCATCCCATTTATTTTCTAACAAACATTTAGTTTTAGCTATAAAAAAATTTTTAATCATATCACAAGGTTGTAAAAAAAGAGATTTAAATTTTACTATTTTTCTTCTTGGAATATCTAATTCCCAACCTTTCCCTTTAATAAATTTCATATCCACTTCCCAAGGCACTCTTTTTAATAAATTAAACCCTACAATACCTGCTTCATTATTATTTTCTAAAAAATCTATTACAGGTTGTAAATTATATTTTTTTGTAAACATAATACTGTCAGCAGTAATTATACAGTAATCTATATTTTGTTCTTTAGCCTTTTGAACAAGAAAATTTCTTGAAAAGCTAAGACCGGAATCAAAAGGCAAAGGATAATACTTAATCTCTGACCTTAAATTATTATAATATTGTTTTTTAGTTTTTGTTGGGTTTTGGTCTCCTATTAATAAGACATAATTATCAGACCAATTATCTAAAATAGATTTTACAGATTCAAAAAGTAATTTATCTCTCATGAAAGTTGTAAGACAAATAGCTATAGTTTTCATTATGGTTCAACTTCCTTCCATCTGTGACCATATAAGTTTCTTAAATATATTACTACAGGAAAAGGAACTAATAAATTTAATCCTTTATAATTCCAAGGTTTGGTTTGGCTTGGTAAAGGATAATATTTTATATAACTTTTATTTTTTATCTTTTTAGCTTTATTAATATCATTAACTCCTAAATGTAATTCTTTAACCTTTAAATCTTTACTAACTACAATTCTCCTACAAGCTTCATTTAATAAACAAATCTGTATATTATTATTTTGTAATTTTTTTAATATTTTTAAATTTCTTTTAGTATATTTATCATTAAATTTTAATTTTTGATTATCTTTTTTTATTGATGGAATGGATTTGGTGTGATTGTAATCTTCAATAGATAAAGTTATTACATCTTCAATACCATTTAAATTATATTTTTTTAAAAATCTTTTCCAACCTATATTAGCATTAGAACCTTCAATTTTCCAAGTTCTAAATTTATTATATTTTGCATCATAAATTTTGGGTTGATGTTTTACTTTTACTTGGTCAACAAAAACTACTTGCCATTTACTTTTTGAAACTCGATATAGATAATCCGAATGTTCTGCAAGAGGTAATTCATTATCCCATTTAATTTCCTCTAAACATTCTCTTTTAGCTAAAAAGAAATTTAACACAGATTCACTATAAAGATAATTTAATTTTGGCTGTAAAAATCCAGCTTGATATGTGTTAAAATTTGTATTAGTTTTTAAATAATAAAATTTATTATTATTTTTATCCCATAAAAAATTATGAACATACCAATCTCTATCATCTAAAGAACCTCCACAAATTCCAATATTTTTTTCTTTCAAAAGAAGTTGTATAAAATAATCTAATCTTGTTTTTTCTGTAAATAGAAAATCATTATCTATAACCAAAATAAAAGGCTCTTTACTTATTTTTACTAATTTATTTCTTGCATAACTTAAACCACAATTATAAGGCAATTTAATTATTTTATGGCCTTTCTTTTTTAATTCACTAAATGCTTGGTCTTTTTCTGAATCATCTTTCCATTGGTCTCCTATATAAATTTGATACCATCTTGAGTCTAAATGTTGTTCTATACTTTCAATCTCTTTAATAGTTTTTTTCCATCTCATAAAAGAAGGGATTATAATAGCAATTTCTTTATGAGGTTCTATTTTAAAATTAATTTTACATCCCCAAGTCGGGTCAGGTATTTTCCATTTTTTGCCATAAAGTTTTTTAAAAATGTTTTCAGGCTTTTTTGGACATTTAAACGAAATTCCCAAAAAATTAATATGTTTTAAAGGATAAATATCATTTTTATTAAATAAAATTTTATGTTCTATATCCCATTTATTTGTTTGTTTATTCGGTCTATAATAAAAAAGAGCCAATTTATCATTTTCATTTTCACTAAATATTAAATCTATATGAGGAACTTTTTCATTTTTTAAACATATAGATAATTCTCTTCTCCAAATATATTTATAATTAAATTCTGAATTATTATCAAATATTTTTCTTACTTTCCAATAATCTTTAGCTTCAAGAACAATATCAATATCTTTTTCATCCCAAGCTATAAAATTTTTATCTCTAACAGCCCCCAACAAAGTACCATAAAATAAATAAAAATTTATTTTATTAATTTCAAGCAAGTGTTTAATTCTTAATAATAAGTTTTTTTGTTTCATGATTGTTTACTTTTTAAATTCCAATACAAATACACTAAAGGTTCTTCCTCTATGTTTTGGGTCTAATTCAATATACATTATTTGTTGCCATTTGCCTAACTCTAATTTTCCATTTACAATAGGAATTAATTCTCTATTAGAAATTAATAAAGCCCGTAAATGACTACAACCATTTTTAGGTTCATCTGGAGGAACTGTTCTTAACTCTATCATATCATGTTTATATTTTTTCTTGGATGTTGCTATTTTTTCCAAAAATTCATGTGTATCTTGTCTAAGCAAAAACTCATCTTCTAATAATTTAACTGCTGTAGTAGTATGTTTGGTATATATTAAAATTAAACCTTCTTTTATTTTTAATTTTTTGATAATATTGTTGATTTTATTTGTAATGTTAGTTAATTCTTCATTAACTTTAATCTTATAAGTAAAATTATAATAATTTTTTATTCCCATAATCATACTCCTTTTCTTTTAGGAATTACATAATAATAATCTTTTTTTATTATTAAATGAGAACCATTTTGAAATTCTCCATTTAATATTTTTAATATAAATTCGCCAACCCTTTTAGGATTCATTAAAGTATTTTCATCTTCATTAGAAAATAATTTTTTCCTCATTTTAGTTTTTGTTCTAGCCGGATTTAAACTATATGCTTCTATTCCTTCTGATGTTAAAGATTCTGTAAAACTAATTAACGCTGCTTTAGAACTTGAATATGCACTCCAATTACTTCTTCCTTCAAATGCAGAAGTAGAACCAACATTTATTATTGTTTTGCATCCATAAATTAAAGCATATTTAGAACAAAGAAAAGCACCTTTAATATTTATATTAAAATGTTTATCCCATTCTTCTGAAGTTATATCTGTTATTTTATTTGGTTTAATATAACCAGCAGAATTTATTAAAATATCTATCTTTTTGTCTTGCATATAGTTATGTATTTGTTTTTCATTTGTAACATCCAATTCTAAACGAGAAGGAGAATAAACTATATAAAATTTATTTATTAACAATTTTCTTATAGCTCTTGCTATATCTCCTTGTCCCCCTGTTATAATCACACTTTTATTTTCCATATTCCATAATCTCCCGTCTCTTTTTATATAACAACAAATTAAAACTTGGTAATTGATTTAAATAAGTTAATTTTAAACCTTCTTTCCATGTAATTTTCATCATTTTTATTTTTTTATCCCACATCTTAAAAAATAAATTGGCATCATCAGTTGCATTTTTTATTTTTTTATTAAAGTATTTATGAGCCATATATATTGTTTTAAAATAAAAAAATTGGGGCATTAATAAATTATATTGATTAGTTCTATCTATAAAATCATCTAAATATTTATTGTCATAAGAAACACAAGAAGTATTTATTGCTTTTATTACTGACACCACTGCATCATAATCGTCTAAATATTTAAATCCTTTTTTAATTATTTTTTTTGTAACAAAGGGTCTACAAGCATCTGTTATTGCTATATAACCATTAAATTTTTCTTTATTCAAATATTTTAAAGCATTAAAAACACTAGCTTGTCTAGTATTGCCTCCTTTTATTATAATTATATTTGAAATATTATATTTTTTTATAAGGTTTAAAGTATATTTATAATATTTTTGTGGTATTACTAAAATTTTATCAAAATTAGAAAATTGTTTTAAAGTATAAACAAATAAAGGAATATTATAAATTTTAACAAATTGCTTTGCTGTTCCAAATCTAACACCTTTCCCTCCGGCTAAAATAATTACTTTTAATTTTTTCATTTTATTTTTTTTTATTGTTTAAACAAAAATTTATAAACTGTTTTTAAACTTTTTATATTCAATTTATCAACAAATATAATCCAAAATAATAAAGGTATTATTATTATTATCGTTACTGCTACCATTAAACTAATTAATAAATAAATCATAATTCTTGTTCTAATTTTTTTCTAATTTCTTCTCGTTTTTTATCTTGATTTATAAACTGTGGGTTGTTTTTTAATTCTTTGAGAAATTCAACATAAGTTATTTTTTTAAAATTTGGTATATGGGATTCAGGACAAACATTAATAATAGTTACACCTTTTTCTTTTTCAAAAGGTTCAAATAAAGAACGAGGGCTATGATTATCATAATAACTAACAGAATATAATTTATCATAATTTTGTAAAGTTTTATCATTTTGAAAATAATGAACTAAATGATTTCCTTTATTATCTTTATTTTTATCAACAGTTCTCGACCAATCAAATCCACAATTGCCACTCCAACAACAAACATTATTATGCCTAACAAATAAAGTATGATTTTTTACAGTAATATCATAAACAAAACCCGTATATTTTTGTTGAGTTATATGTTTTCTGCTAATTAAACTACCAGCATTAATATGGCTTATATTTCCTTGTTTTTGACTTTTATTAAACCAAACAGACCAAAGTTCTCTACCTAATTTGGGAGATGGAGATATTTTACAAATTCGTCCTTTTCGTTTGGCCATATTAGCATAATATCCGCATTTGTATATTATTTCTTGAATATCATCTGCCAATTGTTTTGAAGTAGTCCAATAAAAACCTGTATTTTTTTCTTTTTGTCTTTTATCCCAACGACCATCTCCAAATATCAAACTGTCCAATAATACTTTTAAATAATTTTTTGATAATTGTTTAAATAAATGAGGAATATATTTTTGATAACTTAAACCCAAAGGTTTTAAATAATCTACTAAATCAACAGAATAAACTTCCCAACCCCTTTTATGTTTACTGTAATTAAAAGGTAATTTTTTTAAAATGGCTTCAATATATTTATCTTTTTCTTCATTATGATTTTGATAAATCATAACAGTATAAGACCTTTTTCTATCTTTTCTGATACAACAACATCCTTCGGATAAATAAAGTCCCAAAAATTTAACCCAAGATTTCATAGGAACTTTAATTTTTTTATTATTAGGAAAAACAAAATATTTTATATCTTTGCCTATCCAATTAAAAGTTCTAGGAATATAATCATCATGAGTAAATTCATGCACCGTTTTAAAATTAATTTCTTTTTTCCGATTTTCTAAAACAAACCTGTGATTGGGAGTAGTTAATAAATCAATTCCATGACTTTTAATTTTATTCATTTTACCTTTATAATAATATTTTTGTTGAGCCCAAATATTACTCCATTCAATATCTCCATTATTTTTTCGAGTTAAAATCTTTTCATTTCCTCTTAAATCTTTAAATAATTTCCAACCTTCATCAGTAAAAACCTCTGTTTTATCATCAAAACATAATCTAATTTCAGTTGCTCCCAAATTAATAGCTACATGAATAGAAAATAAACCAGTTAAAACAGACCTATAAATTCCTCGTTTAAAACTGCCTTTTCCAGGATAATCACTTTTTGAAACTACAGGAAATATATTTTTAGTTTTAGAAATGTCTGTATATTTCTTACAAATAACTAAAGGCAGTTTTTTAATTTCTTCTTTATATCTTTCCCAAAATTTAATATCTACAAAAGTAACTAAAGTAGGATTAAAAAATCTAAAAGAAATGTTAGTACCTATAACAAACTCATGTTCAATTAGTTGTTTTAATCCTAATTTTATTCCTCGATTAATACTAAATCCTCCACCTAAAATAATAGCTCTTGACATTTACTTTACCTTTTTTTCTGAAGATTTAATTTTTGAAGAATTAAGTTTTTCTATTTGAGTTTCAAGTATTTTATTTTTACTTTCCATTTGATGAAATAATTTTTCAAACCATGTTTGTCTATATTTCTTATCCATAAAATCATGCCAAAACTGTTTTCTCTGTTTTCTATTTACAAACTGCTTATTTAACCAATCAATAAAAATTGATAAATCTTTTAACCCTTTAATAGTTTTTTTCTGTTCTTCAGACATCTTAATAAGCTGTTTTTTTTGCTGTTTACGCCTATTATTTTTAACTATCACAGCATCAATTTTTTTTCTAAACAAAAATAAAACTACGCTCACTATCGTTACGAAAATTGCCACAATGTTTAAAATCATCTTTGCCTCCTTTGATTTTTTTGGACCTCTGCCAAACAAGTACTACATAAATAAAATTGTTCTACTCTGCCATTAGCCATTTTAGCTATAATGTGTTTAAGGTGTTGAATGGGTAAAGTTATTTTGCATTTACGACATTGTTTGTATATCATTACTTTTTAGCAAGGAAACCACTACTTTTAAGTAGTGGATGAATTGCCCATTTTAAATTTATAAAATACTCCCAACTTGTGGAGTAAATAACCCTTTCCCATAACATACCAAGTTTACTTTTTTAATTGCAATACTTTTCTTAGTATCTAAAAGAACTCTTGAACCTCTACAATGAACCCCTTTAACCAAATGTATTTTGTTGTTGTATTTAATTAAATCAGCAGGATGTAAAAAATAATGTTGTCGTCTAATAGCAGGTTTAAACCCTTTGCGATTTATCTGTAAACTCCGATTGTTTCTACGAACTTGCTTAATAATATAAGGTTTACATCTATCTTGGTTAGTTCCTTTAGCAATGATAAATGCGTCATTTACATGAGATTTTTTAATTCCCTGCTTAATACGGTTATTTTTTGTAATATAACCATATGTGTATTCACAATTTAAGGCATTAGGTATTTTTCGTTTAACTATTGACATAAAAGTTTCAGGTTTGAAATTTTTAATATTCTTTTTAGGAATAATATCGATACCTTTATGATGTTCGCTATGACAGGTTTTGCATACTGTTAGAAGTTCTTCTGGTCTATCGGTTGCACCTTCTTTTTTACCATTGATATGATGAACCTGTAAAACAGGGTCTTTCTTTTTACCATAACAATGCTGACAGATGTAATTATCTCGATGTAAAACATATTCCCGAATATTCCAAAAACCAAGTTGTTCTCCTTGTTGATATTCTTTGCCTTTAATCTTTGGATTTTTTATTTTCTGAATATCAAAATTTGCAACCTCAACAATAACTTTTGTTATTGGCAAAAGTTGCTTTAATTTTTTAACAATTCTTAAATGACTATCAAGTTTATGTTGAATACTGGGAGCAAGCCAACCCTTTGATTTATCTCGATTGTTAAATCGTGGTTGCCTATGCCATAGCCTATTTCTTCTTTGTCTCCTATACATAACCCTTTCTTGCAGTTTTTTAGATACATTGGTTCTCAATTCAATTTCTCCCGATATAAGCTCTTTCTTACTTGTCCTTGCCGAAAATCCCACATATTTATATCCTGTATCTATACCTAAGATAATCGGCTGTTTTGTTTCTCCTGTGGCATATTTTAGTTGTATTGTAAATGGTTTTCTTGATACAACTTTAGCTTTTCCCTGCTCAAGTAAATGCCGTGCTTTTGCAGGTGTGGTGGGCATTAGGGATTTTTTGTGCATGTTTAAAACAGGTACTCTCAAGTCCTGTTCAGTCTTGCCAGACTGTAGGTTCTCTTCGGAGTTGTTAGAAAAAGTTTTTAAATTCTGCAACACTTGGTCAGAT
>Ga0164318_10004957_pt1 | contig 12854 bp, 9 predicted proteins | sample GuaBasSedimGuay9_FD_113734 | JGI IMG/M metagenome (GOLD analysis project Ga0164318, IMG submission 113734) | Subseafloor sediment microbial communities from Guaymas Basin, Gulf of California, Mexico - Guay9, Core 4571-4, 0-3 cm | ecosystem: Environmental > Aquatic > Marine > Hydrothermal vents >... | reverse complement strand
TAGAGCTAAAAGAATAGGAAGAAAAATAGTTCCTGTTTCACAAGTATATAATAGAAATATTGTTTTTGACCATTATATAAAGCGTAAAACAAAGTTTAGCGAGCTTAAAGAAAGTGTTTTTACGAACTAAGAAATCAATTATATCCTGCTACTTATTACTAAAGCTTGTTTTTATCTATTATTATTGATGTATCGCCTACAGTAATATTTGAAAAGTATCGCATTTTGCGACACCTTTATGATTAACTTCCTCCACATGTTCCAATAGCAATCGAAGTATAGCAGCACAAGGCATATAGCAAAGATAGTAGAACTATGCTTACTAATAGTATTAGCAATAAGTATGATGTGAATTATACTCTGAATTTTGCTGTTTGTTATGAAATACTTATTTGTTCTTGCCCTAAAAGTAAGTTAATAATAATATTGTAAATACATTTTCAGAACAAGACAGGATAATAAAAATAAAAAAAGCCTAACTGACTGAAAGTCAACTAGGCTTAGTACTCGAGGCGGGACTTGAACCCGCACGCCCCAAAGAGCACAGGATTTTAAGTCCGGCGTGTCTACCAATTCCACCACTCGAGCAACTTTTGGTAGTAATTTTTACAAAAAAAGCGGTAAACCGCTTTTTTTGTTTGAGCGAAAGACGGGATTCGAACCCGCGACCCTGACCTTGGCAAGGTCATGCTCTACCAGCTGAGCTACTTTCGCAATTGTGCAAAGAACTTTTATCTCTTTTGCGGTTGCAAATATACATCTCTTTTTAACATAACAAACCCTTATTTTAAAAAAAAATAGTTTTTTTTGAGCAATAATTTTCTTGTTCTTTTTATACCTTATATATCAGGTTTTTATATCAATAATTTTAATAATAGTAATATGGAAAATAAACAATATTGGATAGATAACTATCTACTCATAAGTCATCAATTATAATCATATAAGACTTACAATCATATCTTTATAACTACAAATATTCCATTATCTGTGATTTACTATAATTAGCATGTATTAATTATTAATCTACACTTTATCTGCAACTCACTCACACAACCCAATGTAAAGCTTGTCGTAACTAATAAAAAAAGCTTATAATAGGATTTAATAAAGACTTATAAAAGATTTTCCAATATTGTCAATAATATCACTTGCAATAAGGCTTTCAAAACCATTTTCGATGGCTGAAATATCTCCTGCCAAACCATGAATATATACTCCAAGTATAGCAGCTGTTTGTGGATCATATGATTGTGCCAACAACGATAGAATAATTCCCGTTAGTACATCGCCACTACCAGCTGTTGCCATACCTGGGTTACCAGTAGAATTATAAAAATGTTTGCCATCGGGAGTTGTAATACTTGTATTAGCACCTTTAAGCACAATAATTACTTTATGCTTTATACTAAACTGCTTTTGTAATTCAATGCGCTCTTCTGAGTTATTTGACTTTCCTGTCAATCTTTCAAATTCTTTAGGATGAGGTGTTAGAATACTTCCTGCTTTTAAAAACGAAAGCCATGTTTTATTTTCCGACAAAATATTTAAAGCATCTGCATCAAAAACCATTGGAGTATTTGCATTTTGTATAAGTATTTTAAGAGCTCTATAACTTTCCTTATTCAAGCCCAAACCAGGTCCAACACCAATTGCATTATAATTAAATAATAAATCAATGCCTGAAAAATAATATGCATTCTTATCAATACTAAGCATTGTTTCGGGGCTAGAAATCTGTAATATATCAACAGCACTTTTTGGAATATGAGTAGTTAATAAACCTAAGCCTGTGCGCATAGCCGCTTTAGAAGCCATAACAGCAGCCCCCATTTTAGAACTACTGCCAGCTATAAGTAAAGCATGACCATAGTTTCCTTTATGAGAGAACTTATGTCGAGGTTTAAGCATTTGCACCACATCCTTTCTTTCAATAAAATAAGCCTCTGCAGGCACCATTTGCTGATACATTTCTGAAATACCAATATCAATATGATGCCAAACACCTATATATTTTGAAGCTTCAGCAAGGAAAAAAACTTGCTTTGGAAAAGCTATACTAAGAGTATTATTAGCATGAATAATTTTAGGGACTTTGGTATCAAATAGCTTATCGCCCATTAATCCAGATGGAATATCAATGCTAATAACCTGATTATCTAATGAGTTTATGTAATCGATAATAATTCCCACAAAACCATTAATCTCTCTACTTAAGCCTGATCCAAATATTGCATCAATAATTATTTCATTATTCTCAATATTAAAACTGTTATCGGCATTACTTACAGTTTTTATTTCTCCTTTAAATTTATTTAAATTTTCCTGAAAATCAACAGAGTAGCTCTTGGTATATTCCACAATAAGTACACGCACATTATGCTCTTTTTCCTTTAGCAAACGGGCAATTGCAATTCCATCACCACCATTATTACCCGGCCCTACAAAAATTACGAAGTCTTGTTTCTGTATATACTTCTCAAGAATCCATTTTACACAATTTTGCGATGCTCTTTCCATCAAATCAATGGAAGCAATAGGTTCATTAGAAATTGTAAATTGATCTCCTTTTCTTATATTATCAATACTTAATATCTTCATCTACTATTATGGTTTAAGATTATTCCAAAAGTAATAAAATATAATTTCACATTTATTAATATCACAAATAAAAAAAATAACGTACTTTTGACAGCAGAAATACTTCAGCACATTATATTGAATATTACAAAGAAGAAAATAAACAAGCCTGTAAATAAAAGGCAAAAAACGATCAAAATATTATGGGATTATTAACAGGAAAAACTGCCCTAATTACTGGTGCAGCACGTGGAATTGGTAAAGCGATTGCAATTTCTTTTGCAAAAGAAGGAGCAAATGTAGCTTTCACAGATTTAAATTTGGATGAAAACACTGCCGCTACTGAGGCTGAGATTATAAAATTGGGAGTAAAAGGAAAAGCTTATGCATCCAATGCAGCAAAATTTGACGATGCTGATCAATTAATAAAAGATGTAAAGATTGACTTTGACCGTATCGATATTTTAGTAAATAACGCTGGTATAACAAAAGACAACTTACTTATGCGTATGCCCGAGGCAGATTGGGATGCTGTAATTGCAGTAAATCTAAAATCTATCTTTAATATGACAAAAGCTGTTCAGTCAGTAATGCTTAAGCAACGTTCTGGTTCTATAATTAATATGAGCTCGGTAGTTGGCTTATCAGGCAATGCTGGACAATCAAATTATTCTGCTTCAAAAGCTGGTTTAATTGGATTTACAAAATCAATAGCTCAGGAATTAGGTTCTAGAAGCATAAGAGTAAATGCTATTGCTCCAGGATTTATTGCTACAGCAATGACCGATAAGCTTCCTGAAGATGTTCGTAAGGAATGGGTAAAAACAATTCCATTACGTAGAGAAGGACAAGCTGAAGATGTAGCTAATACATGTATCTACTTAGCTTCTGATTTATCAAGCTATGTTACAGGGCAAGTAATTAGTGTTTGTGGCGGAATGCACACTTAGAATTAAATGTAAAGAGTTGAAGGGAAATAGAGAAGGGAGAAGTAAAAAAGTTAAGAAAAGGATAAATCCCAATTCTTAGTTTTTTTTACTTCTCCCTTCACCTTTCTCTATTATAAACTTATTTACTTCTCCCTTTACCTTTCTCTATTCTCCTTTATGTTACTTAACCTCTTTTACATCAAGAGCATCACGTAAGCCATTACCTACAATCATAAAAGCTAATACCATAAACATGATTGCAATTCCAGGGAGAATAGCCAGATATGCATAATCAAGAATTATATAACCATAATGTTCTTTTATCATAATTCCCCAAGAGGGCGTTGGTGGCTGTACTCCTATTCCAAGGAAACTTAATCCTGCTTCTATAAGTATTGCTGAGGCAAAATTTGCTGCCGAAATAACAATCAAGGGGCTCATTACATTTGGGAGAATATGCTGAAAAATTATTCTAAAATCTGTATAACCCAAAGCAACACCAGCTTCAACAAACTCCTGCTGACGAATACTCATAACCTGACCACGGACAACACGAGCAACCTCCACCCACATTGTTAAACCTACCGCTATAAATACTTGCCAATAACCTTTTCCAAGTGCCATAGTTATTGCTATTACCAATAGTAATGTAGGAATGGACCACACCACATTAATAAACCATACAATAATATTATCGAGCCAGCCACCAAAGTATGCAGCAGTTGCTCCCAAGAAAATTCCAACAATCAGAGAAATAAGTACTGCAATAAATCCAACACTTAAACTCACCCTACTACCAATAATTAATTGACTTAAATAGTCTCTACCAAATCTATCAGTACCAAGAAAATATTTGTGACTTTCAATATTATTCTTAGCAATACTTATAATATCTGACCTAGATATTTCAATTGTGGAACCATCACTTTTACTAATCTTATAAATGGAATTTTTACTTTTAACAACAGGAATTTCTTTATTAAGAGAAAAGGCAATATCTGTAATATCGTAAGTGCTTTTCAATCCATCATTAGGTTGCATTCCGGTATAACTCTCTATAAGAACTTTATCACCAACAATTTCAAAACTATAAATAGGAATACTCTCATCGGTTTTATTGGCTCCAAAAAGCATCTTTAAAATAATATTTGGTTGCTCTATTTCTCTATTAAGCTCTCTATGCAAAATCGTAACCATAAAACCTGGTTTTTTAGTAGCAAGCTCAAGTTGTTGATCATTGGCAAAAGGCGTTTGGTCAGGAATTATTAGGTAGCCCAAAATAGAAACTACCACAGCAAGTACTATATAAGTAAATGCCGCCATAGCAAGCTTATTCTTCCTAAATCTCGCCAAAGCAAGAGCAGATAATGAACCCGAGGATTCGTATTTTTTCTTTCTAAATATGTTCATAAAAATAAAATACAGTATTGCTTTGCAATAAAAATACTATCGCAAATGTACGTTAATTTTTTACCCTTAATAATTATTAAATCTCAAAATAAATCCGTGAGTTTATCAAATATAAATCCTATGCTATCTTATTTCAATAATCGGAATCAACCAATTTTTCTGCCGATAGTTTTATCATTTTATAGACCTCTTCGAAACCCTCATCTCCACCATAATATGGATCAGGAACAGAAATATCCTGCCCAGGCATTGATAATTCCATAAAAAGCACAACTTTATCTCGCTCCTTTTTATTTCTTGCTTGCGCAACAATATCAAGATAGTTTTGCTTATCCATAGCAAAAATCATATCATACTCACTAAAATGAGCAGGAACAAACTTCTGTGCCCTTTCATTAGAGATATCAATATCGTGTTTACGTAATTCTACTTGTGCACGACTATCAGCACCCTCACCTATATGATAAGCGGCAGTTCCTGCAGAATCAATTTGTATATTTATACCACGATTGCTAAATTCTCGTGCAACAATACCTTCAGCCATTGGCGAACGACAAATATTACCAAGACAAACCATTAAATACTTTTGCATCCTTATAATTTATAATTAAGTAACAAATTTACATTTATTTTTCACTATAAAAATTACTGTTAATAAAAAAACTAATATTAATAAATATATAACATTGATTATTAGTATCTTTATTGTGAACTTTTAAAAGGCTGTATTATGGATTTTGTTAGCGGAATAAACAGAGATCAGATTGTTATGGTTGATTTTGAAGCCAAGGTAGAGACTGGCTCTTGGGCAAGAAAAATAGATTTATTAGTAGAAGCACTTCCCATTTCCGAATTGGGATTTAATAATAGTATAAATAAGAAAGGTCGTCCACGCTACCGCAGTCAAGATATGCTTAAGTTAGTTTTATATGGTTATCGAAAAAAGATATTTTCCAACAAGCAACTTGAAGAAGCTTGCAGAATAAATATTGAAGTCATTTGGCTCTTACGAGGCTTACGTCCCTCTATCAGTAAAATATCCTCTTTCAAAAGAAATAATTGTAAAGAAATCACAAGGATTAATCTTTTTTTTCTAAGGTTAATAAAGGAAATGAACCTAGTTGATGGTAAAATAATAGACACTGACTCTTTTAAAAGTAGAGTTAGTCTTAATTATAAAAAATAATATAAAGAACAAAGCTGCAATTAATCTTTATATTCCGAAACTAATAATAAAACATAGGACTCCCAATTATACTGGGTGTGGGTCAAACCAACAAAGATAAATTCTTTCTAATTCAAATATTCTTCGTTAAAAATTGTTTCCGTAGCTACCGGCAAGCTAAGCACAAATGACTATGCAAAAGAATTTTTGCCTAGAGCATGTGAAATATATTCCAATTTATTTATCAGCAAGTTTGAATCACAATTGGTATTAGTAAAAAGCCTACAAACAAGCAGTAGTTTTTCATAACTTTGCCAACCGAAATTATTATAGAATTATTATGGCACAACAACCAAGCATACCAAAAGGAACAAGAGACTTTTCGCCTCAAGAAATGGCAAAAAGAAATTATATATTCGATACCATAAAAGATGTTTTTAAACTATTTGGCTTTTCTCAAATAGAAACCCCTGCCATGGAAAACCTATCATCATTAATGGGTAAATATGGCGAAGAGGGCGATAAACTTCTATTTAAAGTATTGAATTCTGGCGATTATCTTAAGAAGGTAAGTGCAGAAGAGCTATCTGCTGCAGATAGTGGGAATATGGTTAGCAAGATATCAGAAAAAGGACTCCGCTACGACCTTACTGTACCCTTTGCGCGTTATGTTGTACAGCACCGTAACGATATACAATTTCCTTTCAAAAGATATCAGATTCAACCAGTTTGGAGAGCCGACAGACCACAGAAAGGTCGCTATCGCGAGTTCTTTCAATGCGATGCCGATGTAGTTGGTAGCAACTCATTAATGAATGAGGTAGAAATCATTCAAATGCTAGACAAAGTCTTTACCAAACTAGACATCAACGTTATAATAAAAATTAATAACCGAAAGATTCTTGCAGGCATAGCTGAGAGTATTGGTTATCCAGAAAAACTTATTGATATAACTGTGGCAATGGATAAGATTGATAAAATTGGGCCTGACGCAGTATATGACGAATTACGCACCAAAGGCATTGACAATGATGCAATTCAAATGCTTGAGCCTTTTATGAATTTGCAAGGCAATGATACCAATCAAAAGATGAATTGTCTTCGTGAGTTTATTGGCGAATCTGCAATTGGGAATAAAGGCATGCTAGAGGTAGAGGAAGTTTTTGATAGATTAAAAGCTTTTGATATAAAAAATGAGGTTGAGCTAGATTTAACTCTTGCACGTGGGCTTAGTTATTATACTGGGGCAATTTTTGAAGTTATTTCAAAAGACATAAAATTCGGTAGCATTAGTGGTGGTGGTCGGTATGACGATCTTACTGGTGTATTTGGATTGAAAGATGTTAGCGGCGTAGGCATAAGCTTTGGTGCCGATAGAATTTATGACGTACTTACTGAACTTGATAAATTTCCTAAAACTTCGCTAACGGGCACAGAAGTTCTTATAATAAACTTTGGCGAGAAAGAGGAAAGCAAAGCCATACAAATTCTTTCTAAACTTCGTGATGCAGGAATTCATTCAGAACTTTTTCCTGAGACCGCAAAAATGAAAAAACAAATGAAATATGCCAATCATAATAATATACAATATGTAATACTTGCTGGCGAAGATGAATTAGAAAGCGGGAAACTTGGCCTAAAAGTAATGGAAACTGGCGAACAAGAAAACCTCAATATAGATGATATTATTAAGAAACTTCAAAAGTAATAATAATTAACCATAATATATTTAATCCATAATTGCCTTAGCTATAGTTCACATTTTGCTATAATTCACCTTTTGCTAAATAGCGAATGATCCATATTTTATCTGCATTAAATCTTTTTACTCTGTCGTAATCTACTATTTAAATAAAGTTATTTAGCTATCAAAAAAATATCTATATTTGTAGCTACTCAACTAACACTTATGATTATGAAACAAAAAATACGCTTATTATCAGTTTTTGTTATTACTTTATTACTCGTTGCTACTGCATGTCAGAAGGACGATTATATAGAACCAGAAAAGCAGATTACATCTATTAACACAAAAATCCTTCGCATTATTGATAATCAAAAAGGAGGTATTAATATCTTTATTAGCGTTACCGATCAAAAAGGAAATGCTATAAAAAATCTTACAAATCATAATTTTGAATTTGCTATGGTTAATGGAGACGAAGTAATTCCTATAACTCCAAATGGTGCTCCAACCCTTCCATCATTAATTATTTCAGCCTTAACAATGGATTATAGTGGCAGTATGTATGTTGATTCAACTTCGGTACCTGCTATGGAGAATGCTCTTATTTCATTTATAAATGCGAAAAACGCACTTGATCAAGTTGAAATTATAAAGTTTAGTGATACAGTAGAAGTAACCACTGCATTAACCACAAATACTACAACTCTAATATCTGGTGTTAACTCAACTTTTGGCCCTCATGGCGCTACGGCGTTCTATAGAGCGGTAATGCAAGGTCAAGATGATGTATGGGCATTAGCTCAGAACAATCCAACATATTTACCTTCAGTTATTGGTTTTACAGATGGAGTAAATAATTTACAACCATATACAATGGATAGTTTATTATACAAATCTCTTTTCTGGCAAATCCCTGTTTATACAGTAGGATATGGCGTACAACCCGATACGGTTTCTTTAAAGGTAATTGCTGATAGTACTGGCGGTGCTTTTGCTTGGAATCCTAGCGCAGCAGGCTTATCTACATTATACCAAATAGTTAATGGGCAACTATCTAATTCTGTAATAATACCTTTACCTTCGCCAATAAGCAAAGGAAGAGTAACCTATAGAGTAACGGCAACTTATGCCTGTCCTGATGGTATATTTAGAGATACTGATGAAAAATATTTTTACTATTAGGAAAACTTATTAGTTTAAAAAAGCTCGAAAGAATTAGTTTCTTTTGAACTTTTTTGTAATTTTATAGACTAATTATTTCTATTTATGAGATTACTTAATACCCTAAAATTATACATATTAGTTGCAATAATAGTTTATTCTATTCAATCTTGCATTACTACATCGAGTTTTGAAACAGGAAAATCTTTAGGCGAAGGTGTCCTACAAACAAACATTGCTTTTGGTTATGCTATCCCAAAACTACCTGTCGATAAAGGTATATTACATAGGCAAAATAGCCCCATTTTAAATATTAATACAACATGGGGTGTTTCTAAAAGATTAGATATTGGACTTGGTTTTGCATCAAACCCCGACTATTACATAAAGGCTAAATATATGATTACTAATCCTGAGTCTATTATTTCGGCAAGTATTGGCTCTTCATTTTTTATATCACCAAACTCCCCTGAACATCTAAACAGTAGGTTAAACACAGCCTTATATACCTCATACCACGGACTTGATAATATCATTATGTTCATGAATCCTGAATTAGTCATTTATAATTACAATCAATTTGGTGGGGCTATAAGTCTTGGCATCCTTTTTAATGGCCTCTTATTCTGCAATAGTGACAATTTCGATATTGGTTTCGAGATATTCAATTTCAACGCAGCAAACTATCAGCAACAAACTTATTCTATTGGAATACGCTTACGTAACTAATAAAAAAGCCCGAAAGAAATAATTTTCTCTCGGGCTTTTTTAATTAATTTGCTTAGCTTCTCTAAAAATCCAAAGTTACCTGCAGTGGATCCTCATCATCCATACTAACACTATCTGATTTCTTCTTCTCTATCTTTTTCACAGGTGCTAATTTCTTTTTCTTCTTTTTAGTTAACTCAGGCACAACCTCTTCTTCCAAGGCATCCAATGATTTTACCTCAGGTAAATCCTCTTCCTTTACAACTTTTGCTGTAGCTTCTGTACTTATTTTACTTTCTACTTTAGCCTTATCAATCTCTACCATTTCAACATCAGTTTCAATAGTTTCTACTTTCTCTTCAATCTCTGGAAGAATTATATTAATCTTTTTTACACCATAAGTTGTAATCCGTTTACCTTTAGCTTTATAACTCTTCCTATCGATGAAATCAATAGCATCTACCAAATCCATTTCACGATTGCGAGGTGCGTCACCAGCCTTATAAATAATTTCGAAGGATGGTTTTGGATTATCAGTAATATGAATGAGTTTAGATTTTCGATGCTCCGTAATAAATGCTGCTGGAATTTCGGTAGCAACAAAAGTAAAACGTTTGATATAATAAAACTTAGACTCCCCTTCGTAATATACAGCAGTCCAAATTTTTGATTCATCAAGCTTATGCAAGCTTTTCAAATCATCAGGGAAATGAGTAGAGAAATCATAGCTTGTAGTTTTAAACTCCCCAGACTCCATAATATTAAGAACCAAATCATCAGGTCCAAAAGCACCCAAAAGCTCCCCTCTTTCATCAGTATTAAACCTACGCACTGTAGAATCAAAATAAACACTGATAGCAGCCAAAGTAGAAACACCATCCTCTTTAAGAGTAATAGAACTCACAATATTTTTGGTAAGAGTATTACCATGTGCTAGGCGACCTTTAATTGCCAATTCAGAGAAATCATAATCAAAGTGCAATTTTTTAAGCTTAGGACGGCGGCGAAGTTTAACTTTCACTATTTCAGCTTCTCCATTATGGTTAGCAGAGAAATAAAGCACCTTAGAACCTTCCTTCCCTTTTGTAAGATCATATACCTTATTTCGATTAACAGATTTCACATGAAAACGCTTGGCATAGCTTTTTCCCATTTTACCATCGCTATAAATCATATTATAGACAGTACGTTCATCATTCTTTTTAAGCACACTAACATAGATAATATCCTTACCAACAAAGACTTTATCTTCAGCTTTTATCACTGTAAATGTTCCATTACTACGAAATGCAATTATATCATCAATATCAGAGCAATCAGTAACATACTCGTCTCTTTTCAGACCAGTACCAACAAAACCCTCTTCACGATTTACATAAAGTTTAGCATTATCAACAGCCACTGCAGCTGCATTTATGCTATCAAAACTAGCAAGTTCGGTTTTACGCTCACGACCTTTACCATATTTATGTTTTATGCGTTTAAAATAAGCAATCGTATAATCAACAATATTAGCCAAATGATGATTCACTTCTTCAATCTCTTCCTCCAGAGCCTTTATTATTTCATCTGCCTTAAACTCATTATATTTAGATATTCTCTTAATACGAATTTCTGTTAGTCTCTCGATATCTTCGCGAACAACTTCTCTATTTAAGTTCTTCTTATAAGGGTCTAATGCCTTATCAATATTATCTATAGCTTCCTCAAAACTCTCTGCTTCTTCAATTTGACGATAAAGTCTTTCGCGAATAAATATTTTTTCTAATGAAGAGAAATGCCATTTTTCCAATAGCTCATTCTTACGAATTTGAAGCTCTAACTCTAGCAAGCCTAATGTTTGATCTGTAGATCTAATAAGTATCTCTTTCATTCCTATAAACACAGGCTTATCATTAGAGATTACAGTACAGTTGGGAGCTATGGAATCCTCACAAAGTGTAAATGCAAATAAAGCATCAATAGTTTGATCAGGAGATACTCTTGGCCCTAGGTGAATAATAATTTCCACATTTTCAGCAGTATTATCTTCAATCTTCTTAATCTTAATTTTGCCTTTTTCATTAGCAGAAACTATGGATTCGATAAGACGGCCAGTATCCGTGCCAAATGGAACTTCTGTAATAATAAGACTTTTAGTATCGCGCTTGCTAATACGAGCTCTAACGCGAACTCTACCACCACGCAAGCCATCATTATATTTGCTGACATCAGCAATACCACCTGTAATAAAATCAGGATATATTTGGAATGAGCGTCCCTTAAGATGCTTTATGGATGCATCAATAAGTTCATTAAAGTTATGAGGAAGGATTTTTGAAGCCAAGCCAACAGCAATACCCTCTACTCCCATCATAAGAGTCATTGGAAATTTTACTGGAAGAAATTCCGGCTCACGGTTTCTACCATCGTAAGACATTTCCCATTTTGTAGTTTTAGGATTAAAAACTACTTCAAGAGCAAATTTACTTAATCGGGCTTCGATATAACGCGGCGCTGCAGCAGAATCTCCAGTAAGAATATTTCCCCAGTTACCCTGAGTTTCTACTAGCAAGTCCTTTTGACCCATTTGAACCAAAGCACCACCAATTGAGGAATCGCCATGGGGGTGATATTTCATAGTATTACCAATAACATTGGCTACCTTATTGAATCTACCATCATCAAGCTCACGCATAGAGTGCAAAATACGACGCTGAACAGGTTTAAAACCATCTCGCACATCTGGAACTGCACGTTCTAGAATTACATAAGATGCATAATCTAAAAACCAATCTTCATACAAGCCAGTTAGAGTAGTCGTAGTTGCAATTGCATTATCTATTTTATCAGTTGCTGCAGCTACTTCCTTTTTTTTATTTTGTTCCTCTTCGTGAGTTGTAATATCCTCTTCCATAGTAATAATTCTATTTGCTAAACCTTAACAAAAGTAATTCAAATATTAAAAACATTAATGCTAAAATTATAAATAGTTTCCACAATTTTATACCATTATTAATATCATCAATTTGCTCAATAATATTACTTTTTACAACATCCATAATTCTTACATTATCAAGCTTCAATTCCAATAACTTAGTCTCTATTTCGTCAATTTTATAATAATCTAAAAACGATTCTGTTCTATTATAATTAAAACTATATACTGCTTTTTGTATCCCATTTTCCAAGAAACGATATGAGCCTACATCATTAGGGTTTTGTTCAAAGCTTA
>Ga0164318_10004956_pt1 | contig 12856 bp, 19 predicted proteins | sample GuaBasSedimGuay9_FD_113734 | JGI IMG/M metagenome (GOLD analysis project Ga0164318, IMG submission 113734) | Subseafloor sediment microbial communities from Guaymas Basin, Gulf of California, Mexico - Guay9, Core 4571-4, 0-3 cm | ecosystem: Environmental > Aquatic > Marine > Hydrothermal vents... | reverse complement strand
TTAAAGATAAGTAGTTTGTTTAAAGATAAGTAGTTTGTTTAAAGAAAAATTCAAAATATTTTCAAAAGACATTCTTGAAAAGAATGTCTTGAAGAATTTGATTACGAAGTAATCAAAAACTATAAAATTATAATCAACCAGTAGATCTGTAAAATCAGTATATTTAGATTAACCAGTAGATTTAGATTAATCAGTAAAATTAATAAAAAAAAACATATATAATCATTAATGGATAACTCTGTCTGAATTTTTAAAAACAATTCAGAGTGAACGAAGTGAACGACCATAACACCCGAAGGGTGTAAACCATTTATACTTAGAAGAATTTTTGCTGATTGATTCACTTCGTTCATCAATATAAAAAATTAATAAAAGAAATAAAGATAATACCATATCTTATAGTTAAATTCATTCACTTCGTTCATGAATTTGAAGATTTTTCATTCACTTCGTTCATTCAAATCTTCATTTTTACATTATTCTATGATTTTATGATTTCAATATGATTTATGAACGAAGTGAATAAATCATAAATTTTCATTTTTACATTATTATATGAATTTATGGTTTATTTTTAATCATAATACTTATCTTCATTTAACTACTCTTTTTACTTATCTTTTACCTTATTAAACTTATTGTTATTAATATAATAATCAAAGGTTTCGCCAAATTTAAATTGATTATTTTAATACAGTTTTAAAATTTTACAAAATAATTAAAAACATATATAATAATATAAAAAGAAAAGAGGTGTTATGAAAATTGGCGAATTATGTAAATAATGAAGAATTTTTAAAAGAATTAAAAAGTCTTCAAAAAACTAATAATATTTCAGAAAAATTACATTTGATATTTTTTCAAATTGCTAAAAATTATTCCAGAATTAAAGCATTTAGAAATTATTCTTATATTGATGATATGGTAATAGAAGCTTATATAAATTGTGTAATAATGGCAAAAAAGTTTGATGTTGAAAAAGGTAAGAATCCTTTTGCATATTTTACAACTGTTATTCATAGAAATTTTTTAAATTTTATAGCAAAAGAAAAAAAACAAGAATTAAGAAAATGGAAAGGAATGAAACAAATATATGAAAAATATCAAATTGAAAATGGAATATTTCTAACATTACCTGATAATATTATAGATAAAATGTATGGAGAATAAATGAAAATTGGAATTGTGGGAGATATTCATCTAGGAATTAATGAAAATAAACCAAAATTTAAAGAATACCAATTAAAATGTTTAAAATATATTCATAAAAAATTAAAAGAAGAAAATATTAAAGATATTATTTACTTAGGTGATATTTTTGATAAAAGACAATTTATAACTGTTAAAACTCTTAAAACTTGTTTTGAAATATTTAATAATGATTTTAATCAATATTTTATTTTAGGAAATCATGATGTTGCTTATAAAAATTCCAATCAATTAAATTCAGTTGAAATTCTTTTAGGTGATAATAATTCTGTAATTGTTGATGATTCAAAAGAAATTATTTTTGATAATAAAAAATTATTATTAGTACCTTGGATCAATAAAAATAATCAAGAAAAAATAACAAAACAAATTGAAAAAAGTAAAGCTGAATTTCTTTTTGGACATTTAGATCTTCAAGGATTTGAGATGTTAAGAGGGATATATTCACGTCATAGTGATGTTTCAATAAAATTATTACAAAAATTTGAAAAAGTTATTTCTGGTCATTTTCATTGTTATTCTGAAAAAGATAATATTTGTTACCTAGGTAATATTTGTCAAATGACATGGAATGATTATAATGAAAAAAAATATTATGGAATATTAGAAACAAAAACTGAAGATTTTATTTTAAAAGAAATACCTTATAGTATATATGAAAAAATTCGAATAAATTCTGAAGATGATTGTGAAAAAGATATTTTACGATTTAAAGATAAAATTGTAAAATGTTATTTATATGTTGATAGAAATGTTAAAATTGAAAAATTTTTAATTGAATTAATTGATGTTGCGATGTCTGTAAATATTATTGATAATCAAGTAATGCTTGCAACTTCTGATTTTAAACATGATAATCAAAATATGAATATTTTAGATTTATGGCAATCTTATATTAAAGAATTAAATTTATCATTAAAAGAAACAAAGATAATTAATAAAATTTTTGAAGATACATATATAAAATTTTATTCAGGAGAAATTAATTATTGAGATTTAAACATATTAAAATTAAAAACTTTTTAAGTTTTGGTAATTCTTTTACAGAATTTAATTTAGATACTAATGAGACAACTTTAATTATTGGCGGAAATGGAGTTGGTAAATCAGCTCTTTTAGAAGCTATTTATTTTGGTTATACAGGAAAACCATATCGAAAAATAACAAAACCAAATTTAATAAATAATTTAAATAAAAAAGATACTTTAATTGAATTAACTATTGAAAATAATGGTTCTATTTATATTATTCGTAGAGGATTAAAACCTAATATTTTTGAAATCATAAAAGATGGTGAACCTTTAAATGAAGATGCTAGTATAAGAGATTATCAAGAACAACTTGAAATAATTTTAGGAGTTGATTATAAAACTTTTAAACAAACTATAATGATGAGTTCACGTCATTACATTCCTTTCTTAGATTTAAAACCACAAGAAAAAAGAGAATTTATAGAAAATATTTTTTCATTAAAATTATTTTCTGATATGAATGATTATTTAAAAAAGAAAATATATACTACAAAAGCATTAATAAAAGATAAACAAAAAGATATTAAAAAAGTTTTATCGAATATTAAAATATTAAAAGAATTAAATGATAAGCAATCAAAACAAAATAAAGAACAATTAACAATATTAAAATTTGATATAAAAAAATTAGAAGAAAATCAAATTAATGATAAAAATAAAATTAAAGAAAAGAAAGAAATAATTAAAGAAAAGAAAGAAAGAATTAAAACTTTACAATTAAAAATTAAAGATAAAAATTTTTTAGAAAAAAGAATTAATATTTTAGAATATGATATTAAAAAACACCTAGATAAAATATCTTTTTTTCAAAAAAATGATGTTTGTAAAACTTGTGGACAAATTATTGATAGTAATTTTAAAGAAAAGACAGTTATTAAACATAAAAAAATAAAAGAAGAAAAAAATAAAAAAATTGATGAATTAATTTATCAATTAGATGAATTTGAAAAAATTCATCTTTTAATTAAAAAATTAGAAAAAGATATTTTATTAATAAATCAAAAAAATTTATTATTATTATCTAATATTGATAATTCAAATAAACAAATTAATGAAAAGAAAAAATTAATTAATAAATTAACTGATTCATCATTAATAAATCAAGAAGATTTTGAAAGATTTAATAAAGAATTATTATTAATTAAAAAAGAAAAAAATAAATTAGATCTTTTTCAAAAATATATTAATATCACAATTGATTTAATTTCAGAAAAAGGAATAAAAAAATATATTATTAAAAAATATGTTCCAATTTTAAATAGTTTATTAAATCAATATTTAAAAAGATTTGAAGCTTCTTATTCTGTTATGTTCAATGAAGAATTACAAGAAGAAATTATTGCTAGAGGATATGAAGATTTAACTTATGATAATTTAAGTTCAGGTGAAAAACAAAGGTTAGATACATCATTAGTTTTTTCTTTTTTAAAATTATGTAGATTAAAAAATTCTGTTGATACTAATGTAATTTTCTTTGATGAAATTTTAGATGCTTCTTTAGATCAATCAGGAATTAATGGAATTTTAAAAATATTTGAAGAACTTAAAATGCAAGGTTATACCGTATTTGTTGTTTCTCATAGACCAGGAACTGAAGAAAATTTTGATAAAATTTTTAAATTTAGTAAAAAAAGATATACAGAAATAGAGGAATTATGAGTTTTGATAGTAAAGGTAAAGGAAAAAAATATGAAGATAAAATTGCTTTAATTTTACATAAATATTTTTATACTAATTTTCAACCATATAAAGAATTATTTGATTCTGTAGGAAATCCAGAAGTAAGACCAAAAAGAGATTCTTCTTCAGGAACCTTTAAAAATTCTGATGGAGATATTGATTTAGGTTTATTGAAAAAGTTTTTCCCATTTTCAATTGAATGTAAACATAGAAAAGAATTAAATTTTCCATTAAATACTTTTTTAAGTGATTCAAATAAAATTTTAAGTGAAATTTGGAAAAAACAAGTAATACCTAAATCAGAACAAAATAATTTATTACCAATTATTGTTTTTTCAGCAAATAGAACAAAAATATTTTGTTATTTTGATAAAAATATTTTTACAAATTTACCTAATAGATGTATAATAATAGATGATAAAATAATTTGTTTATTTGAAGATATGATGAAACTTTGGCTCAAGGAGGAATTATATTGAGGAATTATATTCATTTAGATATAATTAAAGAAGATGATAAGGTTCATCTTCCAGAATATTCTACAGATGGATCTTCTGGAATGGATGTTCGTGCAAGAATTGATAAACCAATTACAATTAAACCAAGTGAACGAGTTTTAATAAATACAGGATTAAGATTTAATATTCCAAATTTTCTTGAAATGCAAATAAGACCTCGATCAGGTCTAGCTTTAAAACATGGAATAACTGTTCTAAATTCTCCAGGTACAATTGATTCAGATTTTCAAGGAATAGTTGGAATTATTTTAATTAATCATGGTAATAAAGATTTTATTGTTAAAGATGGAGATAGAATTGCTCAGTTAGTTCTTGTTCCATTTTTTGGTGGAATTCTACATGAAATTGATCATTTTATAAATGAATCTGAAAGAAAAGATGGTGGTTTTGGCCATACAGGTGTAGAATGATTTATCCTAGTGAAGAAGAAATTAAAAATGCAAGTCATTACCAATTAGCAAAGTGGTGGAGGTTTTTACCATCTCCAGGTTTTGCTCATACCGATTCGTTAAATTGGGAAGAATTAATGTTATTTGAAATTAAATTGATGGATTTAATTACTGTTAGATTTAAAAAATTAGGAGGAATGACTCCAGAAATTTCAAAACAATTAGGGTGGAATAAACCTTGACTTTATCTTTTCTTTATGTTACTATGTGACTATAAACAATAACAAATTGAAGAGGAGTCTATGATGGAAAATCAGTATCAATTTTATTCTAAAATTTTTGATGAATATATTAATGAAATTAAAAATGAAAAAAGTTTTATTATGATTTCTCAAGTAAAAAATGAATTTTGTAAAGCTTTAGAAATTGAAGAAAAATTTTTTCATAAATGTCTTAAAAAAACTAAATCGGATTATCTTTATGATATAATTGGTTATATTGATGGTATTAAAATTACCCGTTTTAATATTATATATAAGTTTAAAAAAATAATTAATAAAATCTATAAACAACTTGAAAAAGTTGAAAAATTAAATTTTAATGAAAAAAGATATGTTTTAGAATTTATGGAGAATTATATTGCCAATTTACCAGTATAAATGTATTAAATGTAATAAAACAAAAGAAATTCTTACTTTAAAAATTAATAAAAAATACGAAAATCCAGTTTGTGATTGTGGTACTGTTATGGTTAAAGTACCAGTTAGTGCTAATTTTGATTTGAAAGGATCTGGATGGACAAAGAAAGGTTTACAGTAGATGTCTTTAGATAATTTGAAAACTGCAGAATATTCTAAATTTATTCATAGAAGTAGATATGCTCGTTGGGATGAAAAATTAAAAAAGAGAGAAGAATGGAAAGATACAATTCAAAGATTTATTGATTTTTGGATGAAAGAAAAACCAGCTGAATTTGAAGAAGTAAAAGATAAAATTTTTAAAGGAATATATAATGTTGAAGTAATGCCTTCAATGAGATTGCTTATGACAGCTGGAGCAGCAGCTAAAAGAGATAATATTGCTGCTTATAATTGTGCATATACAGCAATTGATAATCCAAGAATATTTGATGAAATACTTTTTATTCTTCTTTGCGGTACAGGAGTTGGATTTTCTATAGAAAGACAATATATAAGTAAATTACCAGAAGTTGCTGAAGAATTTTTTCCTGTTGATACTGTAATTACTGTTCCAGATTCTAAAATTGGTTGGGCATCATCTTTTCGTCAAATTATATCTTTATTATATCAAGGACAGATACCAAAATGGGATGTTTCTAAAGTAAGACCTTCTGGTGCAAAATTAAAAACTTTTGGTGGAAGAGCATCAGGTCCTCAACCTTTAATTGAATTATTTAATTTTGCAATTAAAATATTTAAAGATGCTGCTGGAAGAAAATTAAATTCAATTGAATGTTATGATTTAGTTTGTAAAATTGCTTCGATAGTAGTTGTAGGTGGTGTTAGAAGAGCAGCATTAATTTCTTTGTCTAATTTAACTGATCAAAGAATGAGAGCAGCAAAAACTGGACAATGGTGGATTATTGAACCACAAAGAGCGTTATCAAATAATTCTGTTTGTTATACAGAAACTCCAGATATTGGAATTTTTATGGATGAGTGGAGAAATTTATATACTTCAAAATCTGGTGAACGAGGAATATTTAATCGTGAAGCAGTAGAAAAATTAATACCTAAACGAAGAAAAGAAATAAATGTAAATTATAAAGATTGGGGGAGCAATCCTTGTTCGGAGATTATACTTCGTAATAAAGAATTTTGTAATTTGTCAGAAGTAATTGTTAGATATGAAGATGATTTAAAAATTTTAAAACGAAAAGTTGAACTTACTACAATAATTGGAACTTTTCAAGCAACTTTAACAAAATTTAGATATATATCATCTACTTGGAAAAGAAATTGTGAAGAAGAAAGATTATTAGGTGTTTCAATGACAGGGATTATGGATCATCCTATTTTAAATGGTTCAAAAGGTTATGATATATTAAAAGAATGGTTAATAGAATTAAAAGAACATGCTATTAAAATAAATAAAAAATGGGCATCAAAATTAGGAATTAATCAAGCAGTAGCAATTTCTTGTATAAAACCATCGGGAAATGTTTCTCAGCTAACTGATACCGCTTCTGGAATTCATCCAAGATTTAGTCCATATTATATTAGAACTGTGAGAGCTAATGCTGATGATCCTTTAGCTAAATTTATGATTGATAAAAAATTTCCTTATGAAATAGATCAAATGAAACCAGGTATTAGTTTAGTTTTTAAATTTCCAATTAAATCACCAGAAAATTCAGTTTTTAGAGAAGATAGAAATGCAATAGAACAATTAGAATTGTGGAAAATTTATCAATTATATTGGTGTGAACATAAACCATCTATAACTGTTTATGTTAAAGAGTATGAATGGTTAGAAGTTGCTGCTTGGGTTTATAAAAATTTTAAAATATTATCTGGAGTGTCATTTTTACCTTGGGACAATGGAATTCATGTTCAAGCACCATATCAAGAATGTGATGAAGAAACATATAAAAAATTATTAGATGAAATGCCAAAAAATATTGATTGGAAAGAATTAGAAAAATATGAAAATGAAGATAATACTGTAGGTTCACAAGAATTCGCATGTACTGGAAATAAATGTGAAATATCATAGGAGATAAAAATGGAAAATGAAAAACAAGTTTATAAAGTTATGTGGCCCGATACACTTGAAATTGAAGAAGGTGAAATTTTAGATGAAATGGTAAATGATTTTTTATTTAAATCATATATTGATCATACAATTAATTGGATTCCAAAAAAATATTTTTTAAAAGATTAAAACCTTGACTTTATCTTTTCTTTATGTTACTATGTAATTATAAACAATAACAAATTGAAAGGATCTAAGATGAAATTTTTTGCTTCAGATGCAAAAACTAATTTACAAGAAAAAGCAAATAAAAAAATATTTAGTTTGATGAAAGAAGCTGAAAAAAAAGGTTGGGAATTACCAGCAGAAAAAGGTTTTTTCTTTGAAGTTAGTTATAATTATCATTCAGTTAATTGTGCTGGATATGCTATCAAAGATAATAAAAATAAAACTGTAAAAATTAAAATTCATACTGAAGCTCTTGAATTATTTGGTGAAAAATTTATTGATGATGTAGTGATTCATGAATTTAGTCATATTATTCAATTTTGTAATTATCCTCATAGTAAATCACACGGTCGGGAATTTAAACATATTGTAACATCATTAGGTGGTTCTCCTGAAAGATGTCACAATTATGATCTAAGAAAAATTTTAGGTAATCCAAAGAAAAAAAAGCAAAAACGTTTTGTTTATTATTGTCCTGAATGTGGAAAAACTTTTAAAGTTTCTAAAACTATTCATAATAGAATTACAAAAAAAGGTTATGAATATTTTTGTCCTATTTGTAAAACTGAAATTAGAGAGAAATAAAATTATGAACAGAATATTTGTAACTGGTGATTTACATGGACATATAGATATAAATAAACTTTCTAGTAAACATTGGAGAGAAGGTAAAGATTTATCTAAGGATGATTACTTAATTATTCTTGGTGATTTTGGATTAATTTGGTATGAAGATTTTAATGTTGAAGAAAAATATTGGGTAAAATGGTTGAATGATAAACCATGGACTACATTATTTATTGATGGTAATCATGAGAATTTTAATTTATTGGAAAAATTACCAGAAAAAGAAATGTTTGGTGGTAGTGTCGGTGCCTTTCAAAGTTCAATTTTTCATTTAAAGCGTAGTCAAGTTTATATTATAAATAATAAAAAGTTTCTTACTATAGGTGGAGCAGATTCTATTGATAAAAATAATAGAATTAAAGATTTAAGTTGGTGGCCACAAGAAATAATTACAGAAAAAAATATTTTAGATGCTTTAGTAAATATACAGAAATATAATTGTGAAGTAGATTATATTCTTACTCATTGTGCACCTGTAGAATGGGCTAGAAATTTAACAAAATTATTTGTTTATCAACCAGGTTTTTCAGAAGAAATGTTATCTATTTTTAAAAAAGTTTCTAATATTAAATTTACTCAATGGCTTTTTGCTCATTATCATAATGATATTGAAGATTCTTATCAAAAAATCTGGAAAAGTTTATATCAGGAGATAATAGAATTAAAATGAAAAAAATAATAACATTAATATGTTTTATATTAATTGTTATATTTTCAACAGATCTTCATAATATTGATAAAATTCCTTATGTAGAATATAAACCACAAAAAAATGAAAATTATTATATTTCAAAATCTATTATAGATGTAATAGTATATAATAGATTTAATAATAATATTATGAATAAAGATGAGATGAAGAAATTTGCTTATCAGATTGGTTCTGAATATAATATAAGTGAAACAATAAATGCTATAATTTTTTTAGAAACAAATTTTGGAAAAAGAGGGCGCATAGGAGATAATGGAATTGCTTTAGGAATTACACAAATTCAAATTCCTACTGCTAGATTTATCTTAAGAAAAATAATGAATATTAATTGTTATTTTTCTGATAATGAATTGAAAATGTTACTTACAAAAAATGATAAATTATGTATAATAATGACAAAACATTATTTATTATATTTAAAGAAAAAATTTAAAAATAAAAAATTAAATTGGAGTCATAGTCTTTTAAGTTATAATGTCGGACCTACAAAAGTTTTACATCATGGATTAAAAAGAGATCCGAATAAATATTTAAAGAAAGCATTACAATTTATTAAAAAGGAAAGGAAAAATGAAAAAGAAAAAAGTGAATTCTGTTTATTATGATATGTATGAAAATGAAGAATCAAAATGGCAAGGAAATAAAAAAATAAAAATCAATAAAAAACATAAAAATAGAGTATTTAGAAAAAACAATAAAAATTATATTAAAGAATTTATACTATTAAATAATTTTGAGGAGGAATGTATTGAGTAAAATTACAAATAAATTTAAAAAAGTTTTGAAAGATGATTTTATTTATTCTATGGATGAAGAAAATCCATATATTATTAAAGAATATGTTTCAACAGATTGTTTTATTTTAAATGCTTTACTTGGTAATGGTGATATTTTTGGTGGAATTCCAAAAGGTAAAAGAATAACATTTGCTGGTCCTTCATCAACAGGAAAATCTTTATTAACAGCTTATGTTGCTAAAAATTATTTAGATAATGTTCCTAAAGCTCATTTAATTGCTTTTGAAACTGAAGGAGCATCTTTTTATGATATGATGGAATCAATTAATGTTGATAGTTCTAGAGTAACAATTATTGGAGTAAATTCAGTTGAAAAATTTAGATCTTCAATTAGTAAAGTTTTAGATACAATCACAAAAGATAGAAAAGATGATACTGATGATACTGAATATATTTTTTTACTTGATTCTTTAGGAATGTTACCAACTGAAAAAGAAATTAATGATGCTAAAGATGAAAAATATGTTGCTGATATGACTAGAGCGAAAACAATACGTTCTATATTTAGAATTATAACAATGGATTTATTTAAATTACAAATTCCTTTTTTAATTGTAAATCATAGTTATGCATCTATGAGTTTATATTCATCACAACAACAAGGCGGTGGTGAAGGTCCTAAATATGCTTCTGATGTGGTTATAATGTTAACAAAAGCTAAAGCAAAAGAAGGAACCGAACATATAGGTGCAATTCTTTCATTGACAGTACAAAAATCAAGATTTATTCCAGAAAATATTAAAGCAAAAGTTATGGTTTTATTTAAAAAAGGAATAATGAAATATTCTCATTTATTAGATTTAGGATTAGATTTGAATATTATTAAGAAAGAAGGAATTAGTTATGTTTTAAATGATGTAAAAATGAAACGAACTGATATTTTAAAAGAACCAGAAAAGTTTTATACTTCTGAAAGTTTAGAAATTTTAAGAAATGAAATTTTAAAGACTTGGTCTTTTGGTCACAATTCTAATGATGAAGAATCGGAAGATTTAATTAGTGAGGTTGATATAGATGGCTGAAAAATTAAATTCATTTACTTTTCCAATAAAAATATTTGAAACAATTGATGTTTTGATTTGTTATGAATTTATAAATAATATGTTATCATTTAAAGCTATGTATAATCCAAAAGATATACATTCAAAAGGATATACAATTGAAGAATTTTTTAGTGAATTACAACGAGTTTTATCAATACCAGAAGAAGGAAATAAATGATTTCAAATATAATTTTAAAATCTTTAATTGAAAATAGAGTATTTGCTAGAAAAGTTTTACCATATATTAAATCGGAATATTTTAATGAAATAGAAAAAAAAGTAATATTTGATATAATTAAAAATTATATTATAGAATATAAAAATTTACCAACTTTAAGTTTAATTAAAATAGAATTAAATAAAAAAACAGACTTGTCTGATTCCATCCTTGAATCAATTTTTGATCATCTAGATAAATTACAAATTGAAGAAATAAAAGAATATGATGATCTGTGGTTGATAGATAGTTGTGAACAATGGTGTAAAGATCGTTCTTTACATAATGCTATTTTAGAATCTGTTGAATTAATTGAGCATAAAAAAAATACTAATATAATTCCAGAAATTATTAGAAAAGCATTACAAATTGAATTCAATTCTTCTATAGGAATTAATTATTTTAATGAAAAAGGTATAAATGATAGATGGGAATTATATAATAAAGAAGATATTAAATATGCTACAAATATTATTTCTTTAGATAATGTTTTTTCTGGAGGAATTGAAACAAAATCATTAACAATATTAATGAGCGGAACAACTGCAGGAAAAACTAGTTCAATGTGCTGTTTAACTTCTAATTTTTTAAGAAATGGAAAAAATGTTTTATATATAACATTAGAAATGGCTGAAGAAAAAATAGCACAAAGAATTGATGCAAATTTTCTTGATGTTGAAATTAATGATGTTCCATTAATGAAAGAATCAAATTTTAAGAAAAGAATATTAGATTTAAAATTAAAAACAATGGGTGATTTAGTAATAAAAGAATTTCCACCTGCGGCTATTTCTGTATCTAATATTAGAAATTTATTAGAAGATTTAAAAATTAAATTAAATTTTGAACCACAAATTATTGTTATCGATTATTTAAATTTAATGGTTTCTGATAGAATTAAAAAAGATCAAAATAGTTATACATTGATAAAATCAATTGCAGAAGAAATTAGAGGGTTAGGAGTTGAAAAAGAATTAAGTATATTATCTGCTACTCAAGGAAATCGACAAACAAATGATGAAAATAATTCTGATATAGATTTTACTAATGTTTCAGAATCTATTGGATTACCAGCAACTTGTGATGCATTAATTGGAATTATTTTTCCAAAAGAATTAAGAGAACAAAATATTCAAATATGGAAAATTTTAAAAAATCGATTTGGTGGAATTGTTAATCATAAAATTCCATTACGAGTTAATTTTGCTAAAGCTTTAATTTCAGAATTAGATGATAATGAAAAAAATAATTTTAGAATTTGTGATAATTCACAACAAAATCAAATTCAAGAAAAAGTTGAAGAAAGAAGATTAAAACAAAAGAATACAATTATTATTGAAGATGATCCTGAAAATGATATCATTTCAGGAAGTTTTGAAGATTTGTTAAGATAAACTTTGATAAATATAATAAATAAAATTTTATAGTCGAGGTATTATGGATCATACAAAAATGTTAAATTTAATTTTAATTGAATCGGATCAAGCATTAAAAGATGTTTTAAATTTAATTAAAAAAGATAAAAAAGCGATTAAGTTGAAAGATCAAAATTTAGAATTTTATGATTATATTTATTCAACTTATGAAAAAAAATTAGAAAAAATTCTTACAAAATATAAATTAGATTATGATGATTTAGCAGAAATTTTAATGAATATAATAGAAAAGGAGAAAATTTAAATGTCTATTG
>Ga0164318_10004955_pt1 | contig 12857 bp, 20 predicted proteins | sample GuaBasSedimGuay9_FD_113734 | JGI IMG/M metagenome (GOLD analysis project Ga0164318, IMG submission 113734) | Subseafloor sediment microbial communities from Guaymas Basin, Gulf of California, Mexico - Guay9, Core 4571-4, 0-3 cm | ecosystem: Environmental > Aquatic > Marine > Hydrothermal vents... | reverse complement strand
GTACTTGCGTATGTTGGTTTTTTTTGTTTTGGTTTTTTTTTGCACCGAGTTAGCGCTACATTTTGTCGAACAGTATTGCCGGAATGTTCCTGCCCGCTTAGTAATATTCTTACCACAATAGCATTTCGGGTAACTAGATATGCCGTGTATAACACAATATAATCTATCTGACATACTAGTGTCATCTAACATAAACTCAGATGCAAAACATATTAACTCTCGAGTGTGGTCATCCATGTATCTTACAGCACTTCCGATCATTACGCCATCCTTAAAAAATAGTATTTTTAAGTTTTCAATATCTTCCTTAGTAATGTAGATTCTCCATAGTTATATCCATTCCTATATTATAACACAAATAGAACAAAAAGTCAATCATTATTTTTCACTTGACAAGTAAGTGAAAACGTAGTATAATAATTATCAATAGTATAGGAATCCTCCTGCATTATAATAACGGAGTAACAGAATGAAATCAATGAAAATTGTATTAACACTATTAACATCGCTGGCACTAACAGCATGTGGTGCTAAAGTAGAAGTACCCCCAGCACACGTAGGTAAGATACTTACGTCAAATGGTTATGCACCAGAAACCATACAGCCATCTAAGTTTAGGCTGCCAGCTTGCTTTGCTTATTGCGATAAACTAGTAATATTAGAAGCATCGGACCGACCATTTAAAGAAACAATGACGCTGTTTATGCCCCAGGATAAACTTAATCTGAAGATTGAAGTCCGCGGTACATATACAGTTCCAACAGATGACATAACAGTATCTGCAATTTTTGATCGTGTGCCAAGTGTGGAAAAAGCAGATGATACTAGCCTTATTACTGCGAAGATGGTATACGATACCTACGGGCAACAAGCCCTTCGAGGTGTAGTACGAAGCGAACTGGTTAAACACACCATTCCTATAATTTTGGAACAACGTGAAGCAATTGGCGGCAATACTCATGCCGTAATAGCGGCGAAACTTAAAAGTTCTAAAACACCGATTATCATATCACGGTTCCAGTTAGCTGATATTCAACCGCCAGCAGTTATTGTGAATGCACAACAAGCAGCGAAAGAACGAGAAATTGACATCGAAAAGGCGAATGCTGATGCGGAAGTTGATTTAGTTAAGGCTACTAGAGATCTCGAAGTTGCTCAGAAAAATCGACTAGTCGAAACAGAAAAAGCTCACGCAATTGCAGAACAAAACGAGATTGCATCGGAGTCAATTACGCCACAATTACTTGCGTATCGTAAGCTAGAAACAGCTGAACGAATTTACTTAGCTTTAGCTAAATCGGATAACGTAATCATTATCCCAGCTGATTCATCAGGCTTTAGCAATACAACTGACAATGCGGTATTGGCTAAACTGTTAGGTGGTGAATTTATGAAAGCAGGTAAGAAATAATGAACATACTCTTCGGAATAGTAATAGCGGCATTTTCAGTAGTATTCATTTACTTTGCTTGCAAATTGCTGATACCATCGGAATGGTGGGATCGGATTCCAGAACAATACAGGGAACCGGCTAAGAAAGCGTTTAGTTTATCATTTGGTATAGCTTTGGCAATTGTAGTACTTACAAACTTCAAAACGTATGGACCAAGAAACGAATTGCGTCCAACCGCAATGCCAACAGCACCAGAGATACAACCGATAGTTGAAAGTAAACCCATATTTGGTACAGAAGAAAGTCGTATGGGCCAGTTCAAAAAGATAATAGAAGAAAAGAAAAAGGCACAAGAACACTAATCCTAAAGGTGCTTTAAAAATTTTAAAGCACCTTTCCTTGCATTGCAGACAGAGATTAAGAATGAAATTACATGATTGTTATTTATTAACCACTTGGGAAATGCAATCTATCGTTGGAACTGCATTAATGGGAAGGCTAGTCAAGTATAAGCTAATAGTAGCTTTGCCTAGATTTCAAGTAGTTAATTTTACGGAGCTGCTTACGGAGAAGATAAATAATACGTGGTACTTTACAGAAGACAGAGAAATATCTACTCCGGGGCACGAAGTATATATTCGATTATACTTCGAAAGTAAAGAAGCAAAGGATATAGCAAAAGGATTAATTGATGCTGAAATTTCGGGTAAGGGATTTACCGGATAATTTAGAACATGTTTTTAACATATACCTAGAACACTGGCTTAATAGTGTGTGTTCTTTGCCGTATACTGTCCTCCATGCCACTGATTATGCTTCTGCATCCGAGATATACAAAGTACAGTTAGATCCAAGCGACCATTTTGTAATTAAGCTTAAAGACTTTCCGCAAGAATTAAAATCATACATTACCATAGATTAGGGCCGAAGTTTTAGCCAGAACTTCCGGAAATGTACAGAAAAATACCATTTTATTGCACATCTGTCCGGCAAACATATAAATATCACACAGAATAGAAATTATGGATACTCTAATACTAAACGCAGACTACAGACCATTATCCTTACTTCCGCTGTCAATAGTTGACTGGGAACTAGCCATCAAGCTAGTAGCGTTAGGCAAAGTATCGGTAATCAAAGAATACGACGACTGGGAAGTTCATTCACCGAGCATCACAGTTAAAGTTCCGTCTATTGTAGTGACTACAGGATATGTAAACTGGAAGAAGGATGTTAAGTATAGCAGAAGTAATGTGCTACTACGCGACAAATTCACTTGCCAGTTATGTGGTAAATCGCCTAGTATTAAGGAATTAACACTTGATCATGTTAAGCCACGTAGCCTAGGAGGTATAACTTCCTGGACTAACATTGTTGCCGCTTGTCGCGGATGTAATAGTCGGAAAGGTAACGACCACAACATAAGACCGAAACATAAGCCTTACCGTCCGTCGTACTATCAGTTGGCGGCATTAAGACAGGCACTGCCTGTTACTATTCGCGAAGTCGAATGGAGAACATATTTACCATGGGATGAACATTTAATATACGTTCACCCTCGTAATGGAAAAACTAAACTTTACACAACATTTCTAGGAGAAAAAAATGAGTGAAGCAACACCAGCAAAGAAAAAAGCACCACGTAAGAGCGCAAAGAAAGCAGCACCTGCACCAAAGGTAGAAACACCCGAAGTAGCAGAAGCACCAAATGTAGATGTAGAGCCAGTAAGTCTTACTATCCAGGATCTAACTGCATTAAGCACGATAGTTGATGCAGCTTGTCAGCGAGGCGCATTCAAAGGCGCAGAAATGGAGACTGTAGGTAAAACGTATAACAAATTGTTAACATTCCTCGAACAAGTTAACAAGCAACAAGAAGAAGCAGCCGAAGTAGAAGGCGAAACAGAAGCACCAGCAGAGTAAGGGAGACACGACTATGGCTGAACTTAAACGTCACGTAGGCAAATTAAACAATACAGGAACAAGAGTTATTGTAGTGTTTAGAACAGTACCAGATGATCCAACCCAGTGTTTGGTTGTTGAAACTGATCGCCTACCCGATTTATACCACGATAATATGATTACTATTGTCGACAGCAAGGAAGCACAGGATACAGTAAATCTGTATGAGGTACTAGGAAGACGTTCGTTCGGCGATGGTCAGCAATGTCTTAACTTACTACACGCCAAAGGTTATCTCCGTAAGATATCTGTGGCTGATGTTACACTTTATCCTATGCCAAACATATCTCTACCGTTAGCAGATGCTAACAAAGAGATAGACGGTGTTACTAATGATTTAGCAATGGACGAGGATGCCATTGCCGAAGTAGAAAGAGTAGTACCGGAACTAGGCTCCGGTGTAAAACACCAAGCAGAAACACTTATTGTGCAAGCTCGATTGTTAGAAGAAGAGTCGCGTTCGAAACGTGAGAAAGCGTATATTCTATGCCCAGAACTAAAACCTGGCAGAGGCCGACCGGAAACTACTGATACTGAAAAAGAGTTGAAGAAAGTAGAACGTGCAGCTAGGCGTAAAGCAAAAAATGCAGCAGACAAAGCTAGCAAACTAGCTAGAGAAGCTAAAGCTAAAGCTAAAGAAGCCGAAACTGTAAAAATCGTTGACGAAAAAGCATAGGCACTAAACTGTAGGTATTAGGAACCTAATACCTACAGTTTACCATTGTAGTAGAATGATAAATATTATAGTAAGGAAACACGGAGGTGACCTACTATATGCCTAGAAAGTTTAATGGAATAGAATTGAATAAAGCACTCGATAACGGTGACGTCACACAGCCTTCTGTATTTGATAAGTTAGTAAGCGAAGTTGTTGCAACTGAGATACCAGCAAAATATATTGAATACATTACAGTTATTTACAAGAATGGACAAATTGTTCATCTTGCCGGCAACGAAATAACACATCCAATGCCAGTTAACGAGACCGCATCGTGGAAGCTAATGGAAGGTTCGTTTGCTAAAATTAAAGATGTGCGCGTGTATGTTGATACCAAGATACTAGGGAAGGATGTTAACGAACAAGTCGATTCGTTACTAGATAAATTCCTACCTGATTAAAAATATCTTAGCTTAAACGAAAAAGCATCTTCTTCATTTTTAAAGTAAAATACAGTCCACCTCGGCGGATCGTAAAATACCCCTATGTAATCATCTAATACATTTGTTGTTAACCATTCTATATCTGGCAATCCACCAGCTAACACATGATATGGATAAATCCCTATATATCGATATATTTGCCTGAACGTTGACCTTCTGTAAGAACCATTAACAAGTATAACCGTGTCGCCTATCATAACGCTATTTATTTAATTTGTATGATAAATATAACAAATAGGAGACCATTATAATGGCATTAAGATTTAAAGGTAACATCAAACCAAGCGGAGCAATGAGAGCCAATGCTGGGCCACCGCCAGTACCGTGGTGGGACGAAAACGCACTTTTTGCAATCGATGGCACGGGAGGCATCGATGGTTCGAGCGTATTTGAAAATTTAGCCGGGGAGGGTACGCCAACGAATAACGGCGATGTCACATTTTCAAGCGAAAGTGTCGAAGCCGGGAATACCACGTCATTAAAGTTTGTTAACACATCATCGATGGCACTTACTCGTACTCCGGCAGTAGGTTCACTTAATTATGAAAATCCATTTACAGTTGAAGCCACAATACGACGAACCGGAACTTCGGGCACTGATAACGAACTCATTACACTGTACCATGTTAAGCAAACCTCAAGTAATCTTTTGTATTTTGGATTTTATAATACGGGCTCGACTTATGATTTTTATGTATCAAACAACACAGCAAATCCAAACCATCAAACAATACCAACTAACATCAGTACCACTAGCGCTAATAATTTGCCAACTACTCATTTAGCTGTAGTGTACGACAATACCGATTGGTTTGTATATGTAAATGGCCAGCTACAAGGAACTATACTTCAGTACGGCATCAGCGGAGCATTAAGTACTTCGGAATATTTCGGGGTAAATGGTACCGGGCATCCGACAACCGCTGGCAACATTCTGTATGTAGATAAGTATCAAATGATTAGCGGGAAGAAATACGACGGCAACTTTACACCGGACTTATAACATAACGTACAGCCGTTAAAAAAGGCGCTTTTTAACGCCTTTTTGCTGGGTATACTGCTATTCTACTTTCGTAGTACACTCTGCTTCAGACGGCTTAGACTTGCATCTCACCTTACGCATTAACGTCAATGTCTTAGCATGGTATATGCCTGCATCACGTATATCTATCCTTGCTGATTGCAACATAGTATCGTATCCTGCTATTTTGTCAGGGGATGGTATGACCCACGCACTCTCGGGCACTTTGGCTTCAGCAGCGGTGATTAACTTAACACCGTTATCAAACTTGCTAAGGATATGCTCGCGGTACTTCTGCCCATACCCTTCCGGGAAGGCATCGGCACGTGATACTATCTGAAATGTCATTTGGGCGACAGTGTAATCAAATATAGCACCTTCGGTTCCTATGCCCTTATACAGCTCTAACGGCTCGTATGCTACTACAGGCGCGTATATGACGTCTACTGACCCATTGTTAAACTTACCAGCAAATGTCGCTACATTTACAGGCACCACACTGGCGCCTATTTTACGCACCATTGTGATTGCTGCTTTGTCAAAATCCATTACACCGAATCTTAACCCTTGTAACTCCTCGACGGTGTCTACTGTCTTATCCCGCATGAACAAACGCACCGCGCCTGCAGGGAGGATACCTACTACTTCGGTATCGCCTTCCATCATATACTTGGCAGCTTTAGGTTGTGTTAATGCTGTTAACACAGTCTTAACTTCCTTTAAGTCACGTAACCCACCTACCGCTTCTAACGAGCCCGTAAACTTGTTAAAGGATCTTGCCCTAGCACCAGTAAGCAACACTTGATCGCATTGTCCGGCTCGAAAGTCCGATGCGGCTACGTTCTCGTCTGTGTAGGCTTGTAACTTTAATTTTACACCCCACTTGAGAGCAGGAACCAAATCCTCTTTCATTATCTGATAGAGTGGACCTGCGGCTCCGATGGGATCGAATACGCAGAACGTTCTCTCTACGGGTGCGGCACTTGTGGCTTCTGCTACTATTGCCGCCGTTAGTGCTCCGGCGAGTATAAATGATTTCATTTTACTTTCTTTCCTCTTAGTTTGAATGCGAAGTATTCTTCGCTTTGTGCGTATTCTGGCAAAGTGAATATTATGCTTTTCCAGGATGACGCGGTTAGTTTAGATGTGTCTATGTGCTTCTTGAACTGCTTAGGTTTCTTTGCTACTAACATTGCCATTGACGATCCAGCAAGCTTATCCCAGCGGCAATTCTTATACGCTGTTCGTCTGACATCGGCGGAGTGGTGGAGCATTAATTGTGTCCATACTGATCCAGAAAACTTATCGTAATGGTCGGAGAATACTGCTAGTCTATTGAAGCACATATTGATACTAGTTACCATCTGTGTGCGGTATCTGGACTCAATAAAGATTTCGTAGACGTTGGTAGTCTTGATATCCTTAGCCTTGATATACTTTAACAATACCTCAACCTTATAATGCTTGAGCATTAGGTATTGCTCATAGGCGGGCATATTCTTAAAGTCAATATACTTTAGATAATCTATATTATCATTGCGGCCTATTTTCTCAGCAACCCAAGGGGTGGCGTCTCTCAGAAACTTCTTAGGTAACTTCTTTACGAACTCGGGATGGTGCTTAATAAGTTCCCTGAAGCGTGGATCGCTCCAGGAGACATTATTCTTTAAAAGGCTGTCAGGTATTATGGTGGAGAAATAGCGATAGTCGTAAGATAACAAACTAACTGCTTCGTATGTTGTTATCTTACTATAATCTATTTTATCCTCCATATCCTTTATCAATTTTGTTACGTCATAATGTTTGCTTAATAAGCTAAACACTATGTCTGTGTCTCTAATAATCATAGTCATGCCTTTGTATACTGATTCCATGTTACATTATAACACAATTCCAGTTACATTGCAAGTTGACACCATACTGGAAATCACGTATAATGTATATACACACTAAAACACAGGAACAACATTATGTCAAACAACATAGCACCTCAACTATATCGTTTAACTGGTAAAGATAATTTCCGCGAAGCATTGATATTCATGCAATCACGTCCACTGCTAAGAAAAGTATTTGAACGCGACATGGCAGATCCAGGCGATACTATCGAGTTTTGGATTGCTATATACGACCATGACATGACAGACGAACAACGCGAAGAAGCAGGCACATTAATGCTAGTAGCCAAACATAAAGTAGAGAGGGAACATGCGCAGTCTTATTATTACTAACTTGTACCCTGAAGAGAAAAGACTGTTAGATTCCATATTTACAAAGGCGATTCTACTTAACACCGGCAATAAATCAAATATATTAAGACAGATACAAACATCTCGACATTCTTTGGATACAGTAATTATAGCGTTACATGTACTCTATCCTGTTGTACCAGCAATGCAGATACAAGATGTAAGAGACTGTATAGCTACAATGGGGTGTCCTGAACTATCTGCTCGCTTAGCTAATACAATGCTGAAATATCCTCAATATTTCTCTAAGAAGAAGGCTAAAAAATTAGTAAACAATTATAACAAAATGGTCTTTGAAATGCGATTAATAAATCCATCTACCTGTTCTCCAATTCCTGTTAGCTAACTCATATTGATAAATACTACAAAATAACGTAAGGATTTATTAATATGCCAATTTCAATTAAAAGTAAAGTAAACTTAAAAGGAAAAGTAACACTAGGTTCAAGTCCGGCTGCACCTGCAGAATCACCAGCGGTGGCAGGAGCAGCAACAATTGTCGGTAATGCAATCACCGATATAGCCATATCAGACGGCGGCAGCGGATATTTATTTGCACCAACCGTAACAATAACTGGCGCCGGGGACGGTCCTGTTCGAGCATCTGCAACTATATCTAACGGCGAAGTAACCGATATTACTATATACCCATATTCGACTAACACTAATTGGGACGGTAATACTCCTGTTATTACCATTGATCCCCCTGGACCGTTACCCTCCCAGATCGATGACGGATGGACACAAGGCGCCACCATTGTCTCTCCGACACATACTATGACCAGCGTAGTTCATCGCGAACAAACTACAGGTCAGGATATATTTTATAATTATGTAGGATTTGTAGACAGTCAAGCACCATCGGCGATTTCGCCTACAACTTATGGAGGTGCTATCATAGAAGAGTTAGTTGTGGGAGCATGGAACTCCGAATACGAAATGACATTAGGCATACCGTCTGATAATCGTTCGTTTTGGACAACACTACAAATTGAGGTCGAAGATCAAGGAGTATGGCAATTTCAGTCATCCGATTTTGAATACGGCTATTCTTCAGGACAAGGCAATGCATACTGGGCAAAAGAAGATCCTATATTCGAAGAAAAGTTAGGCCTATCTCCGTTAGACGGCGACACTGTAAAAGTTAGAATTGTATAAGGAAAAATATATTAAATTTTTCCTAGATAAATATAGTAAATAATTTAGGAATCATCGATGACCATATTTAACTTTTCATACGCAATAGACACACTAAACAAGGGAACAAATACAGTTACAGTCATTTACTTCCCCGAAGATGGATCTCTAGGTAGTTACCTAGAGATCATCAATTTCGACCCAAGTACACATAATACTCCGGAAGCATTAGAAGAACTTATTATCAGCCGAACACCTACCCACAAATGGATTACTGCTACAACTAATGCCGGCATTGATTTGTCTTCATTAGATGGTATGCTTGGACAGAAAATAGAAGGTAAATCAAAAGATTCTGAACCAGTTGGGCCTCCAGGTTCACCTAACGATTTGTCACTTGCTGAATATAAAGTATTCAAAAAGAATCAAGCAAGTATAAACGAAATACAGGCAAACCAACAGCCTATGTCATACAACGGTAAAGACTATCCTGCAGGCAATGCAGATGGAATTCCATCAAATACCTTACTCGAATATACCTTAGCATTATCATTTACAGGTACTTGGCCTACTACTCCACTATGGGTTACAACAAATGGCGATTATGTAATACTATCAAAAATAAATGTACAAAGTATTGTGGATTTAATAGTAGAACGAGGGTTTACCAATCGCAAAATAGCAATAGAAATAAAGAATAAAATAGACTTAGCAACTAGTAAAGTAAACATTGATAACATTATATTGGATAACTTTAAATAATATGACACTACCTAGTTCAGGAACAATAACAGCAGCGCAGATCAATGCCGAACTTGGCAGAACCGCCACTGCTTACTTCAACATGGGCGGCTCTGCCGAACGAGCTCTTGCTGGTAGGCCGAGCGGACAGATAAGTTTTAGTAACTTCTACGGAAAGAGCAATCTTCCGCCAGCATCTTCGTTAACTAGTAGAGGTTTCGAGTATTCCGGATGGACTAGTGGCTTAGGAAATAGTCCATATGCAGACGGCATTCTGTATGATCCTAGCGGTAGTGATCCTGGCTTAGGGACTACTAGAAATATAGGGTATACTGCTGGAAACTATATATGCAATTTTAGTGCATCATTTGAATATTACCGCCAAAGCGCAGGAAGCGTTCTTTATTACAGTGTAATCACAGACGGATCAACAGTTGCAACCATGGATACTGGAACAAACGAAGGATACTGGTATGCCATGACTAGAGCTGCTAACAATATTAGAATAAATAACACAACCACAATCTCCATGAGCTGCATTAATGGTTCTGGAACCGGCTGGATGGGAGCTAAGAACTACACAATCACTATTACACCAGTAAGCAAATGAACGAAGGAACAGCAAGACTTAAAAAAATTAAATGTGTTAATGACCCGAGATCGGACTATACTGTATTTGTCTATCACGGCAATACAGGCGATTCCAGAACAGTTAGGGTATCATTGTCTAATAACATACCGTGCTCGCATACAGTAATAGATAAAGACATAACTGTATTAGCTAGTAGAATTGGAAGTCCATACATTGAATTTAAAGATACTATTATATATCCGGAAACTGGTTTATACAACCACGAACTAACTTCCCCTTCTAGTGTGTATTGTATTACAAACGACCGACAACATCCAATTGATATACTGTACGACACAACTGTTACAGAAAACAAGATGTGTACATCTGTTTATATATTTGCATTAGGCAGAGGAACAATCAATCATTTCGAAATCAACGGAGTAATGCTATTAAAGACGTATAATATGCCTGTTGAAGTTACAGGAGATTTACGAATAATTTCGTTTAAATAATATGACATTACCTAGTTCAGGAACAATGACTGCCGCAATGATCAACACCGAGCTTGGCAGAACTGCCACAGCAGCATTCAATATGAACGGCTCTGCAGAACGAGCTCTTGCTGGCCGAAGCAGTGGACAAATATCTATGTCTCACTTCTACGGAAAGAGCAACACACCCCCAATACCAGGCACGTTGCGCGCCACCTTCTCATTAGGTGTAGCCAATTTAGGATCACCCAATGGATTCGGATATCTAAATACAGGAAAATCAACCCAAGGCACATTGTCTCCACTAGATTATCGAGGCAACGCCGTAATCGCCATATCAGATCATGACAATTTTAACATAGTGTTTCAAATGGGCACTTCTCATCCAAGTAGTTGGGTTACTGCAATCGAAGTAGTAAATACAGGGATAGTTTATCAGAACCTAACATATGACAGCGGAAACTTTTTCTGGTACGAGTCATCTCCTAATGCTAACTTTGCTGCCTACGTTGGAACTACCATGACCCTTAAAGTGTATGGCTTGTAATCCTATTATTAGATAAATATAAGAAAATAGGAGACTTCAACTCATGTCATTGACAATTAAAGGAAAACCTCAATTCCTAGGTACAACCACAATAAGCTTTGTTCCAACTGGACCGAATTGGGATAACCCAATCGAAAGTAAAGTACAAGGCAACGGTGGTCAATTCGGTCTTGCTGTCTCTATCTCAGCAGATAGTAACACTGCCATAGTTGGCGCAAAATACGATAGTACTACCGCTTCTAATGCCGGCTCATCATACATTTATGTTAAGTCGGGAAGTAATTGGGTCGAGCAACAAATAATCGAATCAGACGACCTAGAAGCAAATGACTATTTTGGATACTCAGTGAGTATATCCGGCGATGGCAACACTGCTATAGTTGGTTCCCGCAATAAAGACACTGTCTCTAATTCCGAAGGTAAAGCATATATCTTTACGCGATCAGGCAGCACATGGTCACAACAACAAGCAATTCAAGCAAGTAACATAGGCTCCGGAGATTTTTTCGGCCATTCGGTAAGCCTATCAGCTGACGGACAAACTGCTATTGTTGGTGCACCGAACGAAGATTCGGGCGGTAGCCAGGCTGGAAGTTGTTACGTATTTGCACGCTCAGGTGAAACATGGACCGAACAACAACGGTTTAACTCGACTCCAAATATAGCCAACTCTATGTTTGGATGGTCGGCTAGTCTATCCGCTGATGGCAATACTGCCGTAATTGGTGCATACCAGGAAGATGTAGGTGGTGTCAATTATAACGATGGAGCTGCATATATCTTTACACGGAGCGGCAATATATGGACACAACGACAACAAATAACACCGTCCGACCTGCAATCTGATGATAAATTCGGTACTTCGGTTAATATATCAGGCAACGGACAAACTGTTATCGTTGGTTCTCCAAGAGAAGGTGCCAGCGATGGTGGAGCTGCATATATATTTACACGTTCAGGTGAGACCTGGACACAACAACAAAAGATAAAACCGGGCGATATCGGTTCAAGCGACGATTTCGGCTTCGCTGTGAGTATCATAGACAACGGCAATACCGTGTTAATAGGATCGACTCATAACGGCAACGACGAAGGAGCAGGCTATGTATATACACGAACAGAAGCTGTATGGACACTAAAGAAGAAAATAATAGCAAGTGACGCCGGCAACGGCACTCAGTTAGGCACTGATGTTAGTATTGCTAATAACGAAACAAGTGTACTAGGTGCGTTCGATAATGCAATTGGCGCTGCATATTTCTATTCATAAAATTGTACAACCTAAGTCTTCTATTATTAGATAAATACAGTCAATAAGGAGTCTATACCATGACAATAGTAATTAACAACAAAATAGCAATAAAAGGATCAATGGCAACAACAGCAAAGCCGCCAACCATAACAACATACAAAGTAGATTTTAAATCTACCACTACTAGTGTACCAGATTCACCTGGCTATAATGTAGTAGACAATATCAATGCCGGCTCAGTATTTAACTTAGTATCTGATGCAGCAGCAGACGAAGGTTATCAGTTAGAATTAATCGACACGTGGGTTACTACTATAGAAAACGCAGCT
>Ga0164318_10004954_pt1 | contig 12862 bp, 12 predicted proteins | sample GuaBasSedimGuay9_FD_113734 | JGI IMG/M metagenome (GOLD analysis project Ga0164318, IMG submission 113734) | Subseafloor sediment microbial communities from Guaymas Basin, Gulf of California, Mexico - Guay9, Core 4571-4, 0-3 cm | ecosystem: Environmental > Aquatic > Marine > Hydrothermal vents... | reverse complement strand
TCATTTTTACTCCACAACCTCTGTATCCTCATCTATTTTCCCTCCAACATACAACCACTAAAGGCAGGTATGAGTCATATTGTTTTTCCATCTTCATACTTAATTAAGACGAGCATTATAACTATTTTCATTGCTTTCTAAATGTGCCAATCAGTTTAAGGACAATAAACAAGAGCGGAACTCAGGAGCCGCCGCCCTCGCCCCCGCCGCTAAAGCCCGAAAATCCCTGCATTGCAAGTGCTCCCATCACAAAACTGAGCAAAGATACTGTGAGCAGATTGAAGTTTATGGAACGCATCCCGAGCCCTATCGCAAATGTCATTGCTGAAAAACCGTTGTACAGGTCGAGTACAAACGGTATATGAACGTGCACTCCAACAAATCCAGCGAGAGCCATAAAACTTGCAAAGGCGGTCAGATGATAATTTCTTAAGAGGCCCTTTGTTTCGACCATCCCGAAGGCGCCCCAGCACATATCTGCAATATCAAAACGGAGGAATCCTGAACTTCCGAAAAGTTTGCTCATGCCTATTATTGGCGGAAACCCGAGATGTGCCTCTCCGCTAACGAGGTATAGGGCGTTGACCGTGCAGAAAAAGTTTAGCAACAAAGGCAGATTGAAGAGACCCATTGCTTCGTAATTTGATTTTACCTCCTCTGCCCCGGACTCAGTGAATGCCATTTTACCTGCTTTTTTGTACATTTCACTCTGCCAGTTCTGAAGTGATGCTTTTGCGACCAAGCCATATTCCTTAAGTATGGAAAATCTTTCTTCAATTGTTTTTGCTTCCACCAACTTCTCTTTGAGCGTATTTGCATCATTCACTGTAAGTCTTACTGCCTTCTCCTCTCCATAACCATCTGCACCATATTGCGTGACTTCGACTTCAACATATTCATCTTGGGCACTGCTCTGCTCTTCGATTATTTCATGGTTTGCCTGCGCTCCGAAAGGTGAGAAATTCTGTGCGGTAAGCGGCATTGCTGAAATACCAAGCAATATTGCCACAATGACGAACGCCAATCCTTTTTTCATACTGCGTTTTTTATTTTCCATTTTCTGCCCCCAGCCGTAATCCTGTATGGATTTAAAAATTTAACCTTGTTTTGCTTTCCAGTTCCACAATCTTTTAAAAACGTAAGGTGATTCGCCAGAGTTAATGCCGAAGATTAGTAAGGAAAACATAGCACTCATATGCGTCTCGATTGGATGGTTCCTCATATTCTCGGGAAGACTGAGCATATCCACCCTGCTGGTTACCATAGAGGAGAGTTTTGGCATGAATCATGCTCAGGCAGGTTTGGCTCTTACCGGCATGTGGTTTTTTTACGGATTCATGCAGTTTCCTTCAGGTGTGATATCTGATTTGAAAGGGCGGAAGGCGACCATAATAGCATCTATGACGATATTTTCATTTGCTTATCTCATGATAGGTTTATCTGTTCATTATCTCATGTTCTTTTTCATGCTCATTCTGCTCGGCATAGGGGGCGGGAGTTTCCCCACAGCAGGGATTGCCATGCTTTCAGACATTTTCAAAGAGAGGAGGGGAAAAGCCCTGGGCATTCAATCGAGTTTTGGCTCAATCGCAGGAATCATGCCGATAGTTGCTCCGATCATCGCCTCTTTTAACTGGCGATTCTTCTTTTTCATATGGGCAGCCCTGGGCATTCTATCGCTTTATCTTTTTCTCACATGCACCGAGGAATCAACAAAATTACCCTCGGGCGAATCAATGCTTGCTCGCTTTGCCGACAGTATGGCTGCCCTCAAGGACAGGAAAATAATCTTAATTTTTTCCATAAACCTGATTGCGACCCTTTCGTGGATAGGATATATCTCCTTCTTTCCAACATATCTCATAGAAAGCAAGATGTTCACTGAGATAGAGGCAGGAATTTCATTTGCCATTCTCACGCTGGGCGGATTTGTGTTGAAGCCACTGATAGGCTCGCTTTCTGACAGATACGATAAAAAAGTCATTATGCTCTTTCTCATATCAACATCTGCAATAGGCACCCTTTCCCTCGTTTACTTTAATTCATTTATTGCGATCCTACTCATAAGTTTCGCCCTTTCAACATCAAGCGCCTTTTTCCTTGTTGCGAACTCATATCTTCTCGGGATGTGGGGGGAGAGGGGGAGGGGAGGTCGCCTGGGATTTTACCGCTCCCTCCTTATTTTAACAGGCAGCCCCACTTCTGCTCTCATCGGGGCTTATGCAACTGACGGCGGCTTTTCTTTCCCATTTCTTGTGATTGCCCTCCTCCTCTCCATCGGCGCCCTCTTCCTTCTGGTAAACATTGTTTTTGGCGGCATGGAGCAGGAAGGCATGTGAGAGAGGCAATGATTGCAGTATTTGAACTGCGGCTTGCATCCCTCAAAAATTTTATACACTGTTGCCCATTTCAATGTGAAGAAAATGAGTGAAGATTTGGGCGCCGTGGTTGATGAGATTATGAAATCTGTTGAAGGGGATGTCAGCAGGGAGGATGTAGAAAGCAATTTGAGAAAGTTTATTGATTATGGGGTGCCGGTTGAGCAGGCAAAGCAGGCGGTGATAAAGAAATACGGAGGAAAGCAGGCTGTTCAGGTGGTACAGAAGAAACTGGGCGAGGTGGAGCCAGATGACAGGCGCCTTTCTTTTATAGGAAAAATAGTTGCCATTGATGAGAGGGAGGTCGAAGTCAGGGGCGAGAAGAAAAAAATATTCAGAGGGCTTATAGGTGATGAAACAGCAGTGCTGCCCTTCACCGCCTGGAAGGATTTCGGGCTTGAGCAGGGAGAGGTTGTGCGCGTAAAAAATGCATCTGCCGGAGAGTGGGGAGGGCAGCCCAGATTGAATTTCTCCGAGTGGACTGAAGTGGAGAAAACAGATGAGCAGGTGGATTTGATAAAGAGGAAGCCGCAGCATTACGACATAATTGATTTGAAGCCGGGTCTTTCCAATATCGAGGTTAAGGCGAAGTTGCTCACGATGGAGGAAAGAGAAGTAAGCGTTGAGGGAACTATTAAAAAAGTTTATACCGGAATTATGGGCGATATGACAGGTAAGATACGCTACACTTCCTGGACAGATTTCGGGATAAGGGAAGGGGATGTCGTTGAGATAAAGGGTGCATATACCAAATCGTGGAGAGGCGCCCCTCAACTCATATTTGATGAGAACGCAACTGTAGAGAAGATCGATGAGGATATTGCCATATCGGAGATGAGCAAGAAGAGCATACCCATTTACAAACTTGTGGAGGCGGGGGGAGGGGTGGATGTTGCTGTTGAGGGGGTTGTCATTGAGATTCAGAGCGGCTCCGGCATAATTTACAGATGCCCCAAATGCAACAGAGCGATAAGCGAAGGTGTCTGTCCTGTTGACGGGGAGGTTGAGGGCATCCCTGATTTGAGAATAAAGGCTGTCGTGGACGACGGAACAGGTGCTGTCAATGCTGTGTTCAATAGGGAGACGACTGAAAAATTAACCGAAAAGACACTCGAAGAATTCAGAGGCATGAATGATGGCGAAGTAGAGGAGGAATTAAAAAATCTGCTTATAGCGCATCCCATTCACGTTGAGGGAAATGCTTTATCTGATGAATACGGTGTCACTCTCATAGTACAGGATGCAGAGATGGTCACACCTGCTGTGGAGCAGGAAAGGGAAGAACTTCTCTCCAAGATGGAGGTGATGGAATGAGGGAACCTGCACTCCGTGTTTTCGCAGGCGAGTACAATGAATCCACCCATGTCCTCAAGGGCGAGGGCGAGAAAACCCCATCTTATGTCATCACGCCTCTGGGGGCGAAAGTGAATCGCCTCTTCATTGTGGGCGTTCTTACAGATGTGGAGAATGTCGCCCAGGAGGGCGAAATGTGGAGGGCGCATCTTTCCGACCCAACAGGCATATACAGCATATACGCAGGGCAGTACCAGCCCGAGCCTGCTGCCTTCCTTTCCCGGGCTGAGACGCCGAGTTATGTAGCAGTTGTTGGAAAGGCAAGGGTATACGAGCCAGAGGAAGGGACATTGTTTGTTTCAATCCGCCCTGAAATGATGAAGGAAGTGGATGCGATGCTGCGGGATTACTGGATTGTCGAAGCATGCAAACATACGTATACAAGAATGAAGGCAATGAAAGAGGCGATGGAGATGGACCCGCCATCCGTATATAAATTGAAGGAACTTGGTTATCCATCTCTTATTGCGGAGGGTGTAGTGGAGGCGCTGTCAGCATACGGGGATGTGGACATCGAGCATTACCAGTTTTTGATAAAAGAGGCTCTGGCGCATTTTGAAACAGGGAAGATAGAGTATATGAAGGAATTGGGCGAGGCAGAGGAAAAAGTTCTGGAAATCGTGAAAAAATGTGAGGGAGAGGACGGCGCTCTGTGGGATGAGATAGTTGACAGCGGGGAAAAGGAAGGAATGGAGAGGAATCTCGTGGAGGAAGCACTTGCATCTCTCATGGACAAAGGACTTGTATACGAGCCAATTTTGGGAAAATTGAAGACAACATAAATGAATGATTTATCCTGCTCTACATCCTTTTCACAATGTTCAAATCACCAGGATACATGTCAGATATTTGTGGATGAAATAAATCAGCATATTCAAGCCAATGCTCAGCATATGTACATGCTTCTTCCGCTGAGACCCAGCCATCGTTGTTTCCGCCATACTCTGAATTGGTATCTGGGTCGTCACGAGCAAAAGCACCATCCTTACCTTCGATAAGTGTTGGCCAGTTGTACCGTTTATTCCACACACCAATAAAATATACAAATTAAAATAGTAGAATATATTTCACATCTAGCATGGCAGAGAAGATTTCATTTCCTGAACCTGATGAAGTTTTGACTGAAAAACCATCTCTCAAAAAATATCTCCGCTACTTACTTTTCTTCGGACCAGGGGCAATAATAGCGTCTGCGACGATAGGGCAGGGGCAGCTCATACTCGGACCGCAGATAGGAGCATGGGCTGGATTTGATTTGCTGTGGATAATCTCTCTCAGCATTGGCTCTTACATTCTTGCTTATGTTACCGCCAGATTTACGCTTTTATCTGGCATAAATATGGTTGACCTTTTCGCAATAAAAACAAAAAAAGGATTTCTCAACTGGGTGTTTATAGCAATAATAATTGTATTCGTTCCCCTTTTTGCCGCTGCGATAATAACAACCCTCGGCAAATCCCTTGAATGGATTTTCGGCTTCGGAAATTACATGGCATGGGGCATATCTTTTTCCCTCATTGCCCTCGCCCTTGTGCTTGGCGGGAGATATAAAATTGTTGAGCACACACAGGCTTTTTTTGTTGCAGTGCTTGCGATAGGCGCGATAGGCTCAATAATAGCAGTGAAGCCGGACATACTCAAAATCATCCCCCACTTTTTTATAATAAATATCCCGCAGTATCCTGATTGGGTTCCCCAGAACGTTAAGGCAACTCCTGTTCCTCTTGTAATGCTCGGCTACATAGGTACTCTAACAATAACAATAATAACGTTTGTTGGCTATTCAGGCTGGCTCAAAGTAAAGAGATGGGGAATTTTTAAGGGAAAAGAAGATCCTGAAAAATTTTCACGCAGCATGTTCGAACTCTTTGAGAAAGAGGGAAAAATAAATTATCTTCCCGATGATAGAAAGGAAATAAAAAAAGCCCATCTGCTTTTAAGACCATCTCTTGTTGACCTCTCCATTGCTTTTGTGGTTGTTGCAGTTGTTTCATCTGCTTATATGCTGGCAGGCACCTACCTGCTGGGGCCAAAGCTTGCCCTGCCGTCCGATATCCATCTCATTGAGGAACAGGCTGTCATATTTTCCAATATTGCAGAGTGGCTTGTCCCTCTTTACAAAATAAGCGTATTCTTTGCTTTATTCGGAACAATATATGCGGGCTTTGAGGCAGCGTCAAGAATGCTTTATGAAACAATGGGTGCTGTTGTGCCAAAGTTGAGAAATGTGAAATACAAAAAATTCATGGTCATGCTTTCGGTGTATCTACTTGCCCTGGGTATCCCTCTCGCAATATCCGGCATATCAATAATACTCATGCTCAGCATCACACTGCTTTTTATAGGTGTGGTGGGCGTAATAATTTATGGAATCGGAGCAGTTTATTTAAGCCAGAAAATTTTACCACCCGAGTACAAAATGGGAAAGGCCGGCACAGCAATAGCAATTCTTGCCATAATATTCCTCATACTCCCCCTTTTACTCCTGTTAGTATAAAATCAAAGGTGGGGAAGAGGGTAAAAAATCCACATTATGGGTGGTAAAATTCACTCAATGGTGGAGGCATTTCTCCCTACCCTCTTGCCCCTTCACGTATATATGAGAAATATAACCTATGTATTTAATATTTTCTAATGATGCATTTTCATAATCTGTCGCTGTAAATGCACATTTTTTATATATCCGATTTAGATATGGGTTTTGAGGGCCCGTAGCTTAGCCAGGTGGAGCGTCTGGCTCATAACCAGATGGTCGCCGGTTCGAATCCGGCCGGGCCCATTTATTATAATTTTAATTCTCGTAATTGAAATATGTTAAATCTAGGTCATGCCAATCATCGAAATCGTTCATGCCATGGGAGCCATCTGAGTAGTCAACAAGTATGTATGTATAACCATAATTCATGCAACTTTTGTAAGGACGGTATTTCCAGTAGTCTAATTTCCACGGGGAGATTGTATCGGGATTGTCCACTCCCGGATTGAATATATTGAGGGTATGCCCTGTTTCATGCATGAAAACACTGCCATACACTATAGCCCTGTCAACAAAGAACAGTTGCCTGCATTTATCCTCTATGTACTTGGTGGAAATCTGGAATTCATCTCTTTTTATGGTATATCCGTTGAATCCGCCATCATAAACAACAAGGGCGTAGTGAAATATGCCCTGCCTCCATTCGTTTTCGCCGTTGTGCAGAAAATATGTTTCGTAGTAGTCTTCCCTCATCTTCCTCCCGCTTGTTTTTGCTGCAAATGGTATCATCTCCCCGCCGCCCATGCACCCATCATCAAGATGGTAAACAATATTGTGCTTATCATAGGCGGTGCGAAGTACATCCTTTGAACCATCTGGAAGCAAACTGGCAGGTTCACCGTTGGGGCCTGCCTCCATCTGGTCAACTTCTATGAACAAATCCTTTCTGAATGGGTCGGAGCCCCACTGGGAGGTGAGATATTCCTCCACATTATTCAGCCCATCTTCATCTTCATCGATATTGGTGTGGTTCTCCCATACAAACGGATCGTAAAGCCATACGTCCTCGACTTCGTCATTCCACCAGTGGAGTTGAAAATAGTGTCCCCATTTCCATTCCCATTCTATCGGTACGCCATCCCCATCAGCATCTTCTCCCGTGTTATCAACTTCGGGGTCTGTATGGTATATGTTTTCCTCTGTCCAGTAAGGTATGCCATCTCCGTCATAGTCATTCTGGTAAATATCGAACCATATTTCGCAATCCCTGTTGCTCTGGTATATGCTATTGTCATCGCATCCATTCGCTCTCCCGTAGCCGCTCAAATCAGGGTAACCCCAGTATTCTTCGGGGGAATTAAAATCGTCGCCATACCAGTGTCCTGTCTTTATGCTGTACATGAGGTCGAGGTCGCGGCTTCCGGTATAATTGTCGTAGTTGTTATCTATATCGCACAACTTGTCACCAAGCGGGTCGGCATCCCAGAGCTGTATTGTTATATTTACAAATTCTTTATCATCTGGAACATCGAGCGAGACGCTCCAGTCAGGATTGACATATCTCTGATTTCTCCAGACAGGGCTTTTAAACTCCTCCCCGTTGATGAACACCTTTACATAAAAATCCGGGTCGCTGAATCTGTCTATCTCGTCGATAGTCCTTCCAAGATATTTCGTTTCCAGTGAGCGAATTTCCTTTATCTCCACGGTGACGGCAACATCATCCAGAGGGTCGTAATCCTCTGAGATTTTCGTCGAACTAAAATTATTTCTCCCTTCCTTTTCCAGGAAAGTAAAGCCGTTCAGTGGGGCAGCAATCAATATTGCTGTTGCAACAGCCAGCAAAGCAATTTTTTTCATGTTTATGCAGTTTAAACCATTATAAAAATCTTTCAACGCCCAGAAATAGTTTTATATTTTGCAAGCGTTAAGCACATTAATGAAAGTGGTTCCCGATACCTCGGTAATAGTCGATGGAAGGATAACGGGGTTAATCAGAGCAGGCGAACTCGAAAATGCAGACATACTAATCCCGGAGGCTGTTGTTGCAGAACTTGAGCATCAGGCAAACGAAGGGTTTGAAAGCGGCATAAGCGGGCTGAACGAGATAGTCCAGTTGCAGAATTTTCATAAAGAGGGTAAAATAAACCTTCGTTTCCTGGGCGAGCGCCCCTCCCCGGAGACGATATTCCATGCAGGCGAAATAGATGCAGTAATAAGAAAAGTATCTGAAGAAAGCCGCGCAGTGTTGTTCACATCAGACCGCCTGCAGGCTCATGTGGCTGAGGCGAAGGGGATAAAAGTTTATTACATCCGTCCCGAGCAGGAGGCGAAGGAACTGGAACTCAGAAAATTTTTTGATGAAGGTGTAATGAGTGTCCATCTGCGCGAGGGATGCGTTCCGTATGCCAAAAGAGGAAAGCCAGGAGAATTTGAAATTGTGAAACTCGGAAGGAGAAGGCTGAAAGAGAAGGAAATGGAGGAAATGAGCAGGGAGGTAATAGAGGCAGCAAAAAGGGAAAAAAACAGTTTTATTGAGATTGAAAGGAAGGGCGTTACAGTTGTGCAACTGGGCTCAATGAGAATTGTTATCGCACGTCCTCCTTTCTCTGACAGATTCGAAATAACTGCAACCCAGCCGGTGGTTAAACTATCTCTCGAGGATTATGGACTTGATGAAGAAACAAAGGAAAGATTATCTGATTACAGGAGGGGCGTAATTGTTTCTGGTCCGCCCGGCTCCGGCAAGTCAACATTTGCCCAGGCAGTTGCAGAATATCTGAAGGAGAAAGGGGCTATTGTAAAAACAATGGAAAACCCCCGTGACCTTCAGGTCAGCGATGAAATCACCCAATATGCCCCCCTGGAAAACAGCATGGAACTTACATCTGACGTACTCCTTCTTGTGAGACCCGATTTCGTTGTTTACGACGAGGTGAGAAAAAGTGAGGATTTCCGCATATTTGCAGACATGCGCCTTGCGGGGATAGGTCTCATAGGTGTCACTCATGCGAACCGTGCCATAGATGCCGTGCAGCGTTTGATAGGGAGAGTCGAACTGGGAATGATACCCCAGGTTTCTGATACGGTGATACATATAAAGGGCGGGAAAATAGAGCAGATACTGGAGTTGGAATTTACGGTCACACTGCCGTCGGGCATGGAGGACGCAGACCTCGCCCGCCCTGTCATAATGGTGAGGGATTTTCACACAAAAGAGCAACTTTATGAGATATACACCTACGGGGAGCAGGTTGTTGTTATGGCTGTTGAAGGAGAGAAGGCAAAAAATTCTCTGGAAAAACTTGCCGAAATGCAAATTCGCTCTATAATAGAAAGGTATGTTGATGGCAGGGTTGAAGTTGAGATGAAATCCAGCAATTCTGCTGTTGTGTATGTCGAGGAGAGGAACATTTCCCGCATAATAGGAAAGGCAGGAAAGACAATTTCCAGAATAGAAGAAGAAGCAGGCATAAAATTAAATGTGCAACCTCTCTCTTCGCCGTCAGAAATAGTCCCCTCCATCTTCAAAAGAAAAAATTACCTTGTCATACAGGCAGGCAGGGCGTACAGCGGCAGGGAGGCGGACATTATTGTGGATGGTAGGGTGATTTTATCGGGGAGTCTTTCACCTCAGGGAAGTATCAGAATAAGCAGGAAGAGCAAGCACGGAAAAGAGATAGTGAATGCCATAGCATCCAACAGTGAAATAGTGATGAAAGTGAGGTAAAATATGCCGGATGTTGTGACCTGTGTGCTTTTGCATGATGGAAAAATCCTTCTCCTGAAGAGAAGCGATAAAGTTGGTACCTACAGAGGAAAGTGGGCATGTGTTTCAGGATATGTGGAGGAAGGAGATAAAATAGAGGACAGGGCTTTCAGAGAAATAGAGGAGGAGACAGGATTATCAAGGGATAATTTAAAACTGGAAAAGACGGGGCAACCTGTTGGGTTTTTTGATGAGGCAGAGAAGAAGTCGTGGAGGGTGCATCCCTTCCTTTTCACTTCTGATACTGGCGATGTGAAAATAGACTGGGAGCATATCGAATATAGGTGGATAGAACCCTCTGAAATAGGAAATTACGATACGGTCCCGAAGCTGAAGGAAGTTGTGAAATCGCTCATATCTCGATAATTTTTATTTCGACTACCTGTTTTACCCACAATCTGGAAGAGGTTATTTTTCCATCATCGACATAGGCAATTCTGAGGGGACCATCATCAAAATTGTATTCTCCGTCCTCGGCATAAGCAAGAAGCATTGTCACGCCGCCTGCACCGCTTTCATTTCCGCTGGTATCGTAAGTCGTAACGTTGCCAAGAATTTCATCCATTGTATAATTTACCGAGTAGTTGTCTGAGGCTATTACCTGTATTTCATACTCCCCGGGAAGATTAAACTCGTCGAGAAACTTTATCATCCTCACTCCTGTGTAACTTTTAACGCCTTTGATATCCCCATGTGAGGTTTTATACCCGCCTGTTCCTGTAAATTCATCAATTTTTTTCAAATCGGAAAGAGTGTAGTTATATCGCTCGTCGCCATAATACACTGTGAGAAGCACTTCTCCTCCAGTTTCTTTTCCTGAATTGCCCGAATGATTGCTGTATAGATTGTAATATGCAAAAACCCCTACCGCGACAAGAATTGCCACCACAAATATTCCCCCCACTATCTTATCCATATTTTTCGCCATATATCCGAAATCCTGGTTTATATATAAGTTTTATAGTGCTGCATCTGTTGTTCTCTCAGAACAATTTTGTCAACCGTTTACAATATATATAACTTCGAATATTATAAATACCAGAACACAATATTGAACACATGGGGAGGAAAGGTTATTCCATATATGAGGACACAGGCGACCTTCTCAAATTCATAACCTCCTCGGGTGTGAGGATTAAGATGATGATAGGTCTGATGGAAGGATGCAAAACCTCGGGGCAGTTACGCGATGAGATAGGAGTTAGTTCATCGACTGTCATACACGCTGCAAGAGACCTTGAAAAAGAAGGGCTGCTTGTGGAAAAAGAGGACGGATATCATCTTACATCTGTTGGAAGCGTTATATCCTCAAAAATATACGAATTGATAAGGACAATGGCAACCCTGGAGAAGCACAGAGATTTCTGGCTCAGTCATGATGTGGAAGGAATACCTGAAAAATTTCTTGACAGAATAGGTGAGATAGAAGATTATGAAATACTGACCTCAAGTGTCAAGGATATATTCAAGACACTAACTGTGTATGTTGAATTTACAAAGAAAGCAAAGAGATTCTGCGGTGTTTCCCCCATATTTGTGGATGCGTTTGTGCCACTGGTGAAAAAACTGATTAAAAACGGAGCAGAGGTTGAACTGGTGCTCACAAGGGAGGTTGTTAAGGAACTTGTGAAGAAAGATAAGAAAGGATTTAAGGAAATACTTTCAAATAATAAAATATCCATCTGGCAAATTAATGAGGATGTGAGGGTGGCTTTTACAGTCACAGATTCCATATTCTCATTGGGGCTATTCGGACTGGATGGAATATATGATCCGTCTCACGATTTGGTGAGTAGAGATAAAGGGGCGATAAATTGGGGTAGAGAGCTATTTGAATACTACAAGAGTCGGGCAAAAAAACTGGAATTGGAGAACATCTGAATTAATTGCTGCTCGACTCAGGGCGTTAATCTCGCTGCTGTTATTTTCACCTATAAACGTAGCTTTAAGTGGATTCTCCGTTGCTTACATTTCCTTCCTCCTTTCCGGTGTTAACCCAAATGCCTGCCTGATAAGCGCTTTTCTGATCACTTTCAGCGTCTATAATCTCAATCTCCTTACAGATAAAAAAGAAGATTCTCTGAACTTCCCGGAGAGGGAGAAATATTATATCAGCGAGGACAAGAAGTTAATCTTCATATCCATTTCCTTTTACACCCTGGCTTTGTTTATTGGTGGCTTTGTAAACCCGTTAAGCATATTCGCTCTCTCGATTCCTCTTCTCCTTGGCATATTCTACAGTGTAAGGATAAATGGTTTCAGGTTCAAGGACTATTTCATAGGGAAGAATGCCACTGTATCTCTATCATGGGCTATGGAAGCATCGCTTCTGCCTGCGGCGTTTTCCTTCAATAGTTCTGTTATAGCAATGATTTTCCTGTTCATTTTCATAAAGGGAATGATAAACACAATACTGTTTGATATCAGAGACGTGGAGGGGGATATAAGGGCCGGGGTGCGTACCATACCATCCATACTGGGGGTAAAAAACACAAGAAATCTGCTTTTTGCAATGAACACATTGCTGATAACATGGGTGCTATTTGCTTTTTACAATTCAATGTTTATTCTTTACATACCTATTCTTGTTTTCTGTATACTTTACGGTTACTTTTACATAATTTATTTCTCAAGGAAGAGGGAGATACCGAGAACTCACTATGGGGTATTCATAGATGGCGAGTGGATATTCCTTCTCATGCTGTTTTTGCTCACTGGATTTTTTTAGTCCAAAACAATAAAATATGGTGATGCATTCCCCTATTTATGGCCCGGGTGGTGTAGCGGTAACATAAGGGACTGTGGATCCCTTGTCTCGGGTTCAAAAGAGAATATGCAGGGAGTTGCATTCTCATGAAAATCCCGGCCCGGGCCCTCCATCATTTT
>Ga0164318_10004953_pt1 | contig 12865 bp, 9 predicted proteins | sample GuaBasSedimGuay9_FD_113734 | JGI IMG/M metagenome (GOLD analysis project Ga0164318, IMG submission 113734) | Subseafloor sediment microbial communities from Guaymas Basin, Gulf of California, Mexico - Guay9, Core 4571-4, 0-3 cm | ecosystem: Environmental > Aquatic > Marine > Hydrothermal vents >... | reverse complement strand
GATAGATTACTGATTGGAAATCGGATCTCGTTTGTGAGAACTTTAAAAGATGCAGACGCTCCCTCTCAGCTATGTTGAGCTGCTCCCGCAATCTCCGGCCTTCAGTTTTTAGCTTGCTGGCGTTCCAACCGAGGGGATTAGAGGTTTCGTCGGAGGCTTCTTTTTATGCTTAATTGAGAACTTCTTCCACTGTACCTTGTTGGTAGCTTTGGGTCAGTGTCAGTGGGAATGCAATAATTACCCGCTAGGGGAAACGAAAATTTACCCCCCCAAGGCTGAAAGGGGGTAGCAAATGAATGAAAGAAATGTGACTTTCGTTCCAATGGGAATCGGCGGTGATGAAAGTAGCTAGGGCTAATCCAACTAGGATTGGCCTTACAGGGGGTGGTGCGTGGAAAGTGGAGGATGGTGACAATTGGTCGTAAACAGTTAAGGGTGGTCATTGGCACAATTTCCAGAACTGTGCGCAAAAGACAAAGGACTAGGAAAGAAGGGAAGATGTAAAGGCGAGGCGTAGAAGGAAGGTACTATAGATTAAGCTTGAAGACGTGCGCAGTTTATGTGCAGAAACAAAAGAACCTACACCAAAATTGCATCGCAATTTGAAGCGGGCTCGAAACCCTAACACGTTGAAGTTATTAGGTTAAAATGGCGGGGACGACGAGACTCGAACTCGCGACCTCCGGCGTGACAGGCCGGCGTTCTAACCAGAACTGAACTACGCCCCCGCGTTTTAGGTATTATTAGTTAAACGTTAAATCAAACAAAAATCAAAGTTGGTAGGCGGAACAGGATTTGAACCTGCGACCCCCGGCTTGTAAGGCCGATGCTCTCCCACTGAGCTATCCGCCTACGCTATAAACCAATTTATCAACTGGGCCGAGAGTTGTCAACCCGCCCAAACCCTTTTCAATGAGCAGTGATTTCCGAGGAAGGGGCCTTATCTTTTTTCATTAACTCTTCCACGCAAAAAGGTGCGTAATCTTCCTCGGTGGCAAATAGTTCTTCACCTTCTTCCAATATAAGGGCCTCTCGAAGCACCTCATCCATATGCTCTGCAAGTACCAACTCGACCTTTTTAAGGATCTTTTTCGGAATTTCCTCAATGTCTTTCTTGTTCTCCATAGGGATGATGACCTTGCTTACGCCGCCTCGATGTGCAGCCAGAATTTTCTCTTTGAGGCCACCGATGGGCAGCACTCGCCCCCTGAGGGTTATCTCGCCTGTCATGGCTATGTCCCTGTTAACAGGTCGTCTGGTTAGAGCAGACACAATAGCAGTAGCAAGGGTAATTCCTGCGGATGGCCCGTCCTTTGGTATAGCTCCCTCTGGAACATGAACGTGAATGTCCACTTTTTCGTAGAAATTGTCAGGGAGCTTGAGAAGCCGAGAACGGGACCGCACATAGCTTAACGCGGCTTGGGCTGATTCCTGCATCACCTCGCCAAGTTTGCCAGTGAGGACAAGGTTTCCTTTTCCAGGCATCACCGTGGCCTCAGTCTGCAACAGCTCGCCTCCCACTTCTGTCCAAGCGAGACCAGTAGCCACGCCTATGGTATTCTTTTCCTCGGTCCGGCCATAACGGAACTTGGGAACTCCAAGGTATTTGTGCAGTGAGCGGGCTGTGATCTGAATCTTGGTTTCCTCGCCCTTTTTCACCACCTCCTTTGCCACCTTTCGGCAAATGGAGGAGATTTCCCTTTCCAGATTCCTTACACCTGCCTCCTTTGTGTAGAGCCTGATGATGTTGAGAATGGCGTTGTCAGTAAAGGTGATATTTTCGGGTTTAAGACCATTTTGTTCTATTTGCTTTTTTATGAGGAACTGCTTGGCGATATTGAGCTTCTCCAGCTCAGTGTATCCGGGCAAGCGGATGATCTCCATGCGGTCCTGCAAAGGAAGGGGGATACTATGCAAGGTGTTGGCAGTGGTTATGAACAAGATATCGGAAAGGTCGTAGTCAAGGTCAAGGTAGTGGTCATTGAAAGCAAAATTCTGCTCGGGGTCCAGCACCTCCAGCAAGGCAGCAGCAGGGTCGCCCCGAAAATCGGTGCTCATTTTGTCCACTTCGTCCAAGCAAAATACCGGGTTATTTGACTTGGCTTTCTTGAGGTACTGAATTATCTTTCCAGGGAGTGCGCCAATGTAAGTCCTGCGGTGACCACGTATCTCTGCCTCGTCCCTTACTCCTCCTAGGGATAGCCGGACAAAATTTCTCCCTGTAGCCCTTGCCACTGAACGGGCCAATGAGGTCTTACCAACCCCTGGGGGGCCAACAAAACACAGAATCGGGCCCCGCACCTTCTTGGTCAAGCGTTGGACGGCAAGGTATTCCAGTATCCTTTGCTTGGGTTTTTCAAGCCCATAGTGGTCTTCCTCGAGTATGGCCTCGGCTTCTTCGATGTCAAGTTTGTCCTTGGTCTTGTCGTACCACGGCAGGGACAAGATCCAATCAATATAGTTACGCACCACCGTGGCCTCTGCGGACATGGGGGACATCATTTTGAGCTTTTTGAACTCGTGTTTTACGCGGGCATGTGCCTCCTTGGGTAGGCGTTTGCGCTTGATCCGCTTTTCCAGCTCGTCAAGCTCCGCCTTGAAGTCATCCTTGGCCCCCATTTCCTTCTGTATGGCCCGCATTTGTTCATTAAGGTAATAATCTTTCTGGGTCTTCTCCATCTGCTTCTTTACGCGGGCGCGTAACCTTTGCTCAAGACGCAGGATGCTTATCTCATTGCGCAATTTTTCATACAGCTTCTCCAACCGCTTGTTTAGCTCTTCTGTTTCGAGAAGCTCCTGCTTGTCGCGGACCTTCAAAGATAGGTGCCCTGCAATGGTGTCGGCAAGGCGTTCCGGGTCCTCTATGGATGTGACTGTGGCAACAATTTCCTCGCTAATCTTGTTGTTTAGCTTGGCGTATTCCTCAAAACTCGAGGTAATGGTTCTCACGAGAGCTTTTGTCTCTAAATTAATTTCTCCCTTTGTATAGAGCCTCCGGACCTCGACCATAAAAAATTCCTGGTCCCCGAGGAAATTCTCTATCTTACCTCGGAACTTACCTTCGATAAGGGCCTTCACAGTGCCGTCAGGGAGCTTAAGGAGTTGAAGGACACTGCCCAGCGTACCATGGGAGAAAATGTCGCGCGGGGTAGGATTATCAACCTTGGCGTCCTTTTGGGCAGAGAGAAAAATTTCCTTTTGATGGGACATGGCATATTCCAATGCCTTTATGGACTTATCCCTCCCCACAAAAAGGGGTACCACCACGTTTGGAAATACAACTACATCACGCAACGGTAGCAAAGGATAGAAAAATGTTTCGTCCCCGATGAAGCCCTTGGGATCTTTCTTTAGATTAAACATGGTACTACGCATACCCCACTTGATTTTCGTAAAGTAGCAAAGGTTGTTCACCCTTGGTGATCACCTCTTCCCCGACTATGCATTCCCGTATACCCGGGGTAGAGGGAATGTCATACATGATGTCAAGCATCACTGATTCCATTATGGCCCTCAGGCCTCTGGCGCCGGATTTCCTCTTGACCGCCTCTCTGGCAATGGCAAGGAGGGCCTCGTCAGTGAACTTCAACTCAACGCCCTCAAGTTCAAACAGCTTCTTATACTGTTTCACCAAGGCATTCTTCGGTTCTGTGAGTATTCTCACGAGGGCATCAAGGCTAAGTTCATCCAAGGTGGCCAGAATAGGTATCCTGCCTATAAACTCGGGGATAAGGCCGAACTTGATCAGGTCCTCGGGCTGGACCATAGACATGATCTCGTTCATTTTCATTTGGTCTGAACTGCCGATATCAGCTTCGAATCCCATGGCCTTTTTCCCGATTCGATTTTGGATGATCTTGTCAAGTCCATTAAATGTCCCGCCGCAGATAAACAGGATGTTGGTGGTATCCACCTTTACAAAATCCTGCTGAGGATGCTTACGTCCACCCTTGGGCGGGACATTTGCAAGGGTTCCTTCGATTATCTTGAGCAGGGCCTGCTGAACTCCCTCGCCAGAGACATCGCGGGTAATCGAAGGGCTGTCTGTCTTGCGAGCGATCTTATCTATCTCATCAATATAAACGATGCCCTTGCTGGCAGCCTCAACATCATAATCGGCCATCTGCACCAGGTTCAAAATAATATTTTCCACATCCTCTCCCACGTAACCGGCCTCGGTTAAGGTAGTAGCATCGGCAATAGTGAACGGTACTTTCAAAATTTTTGCCAAGGTCTGGGCAAGAAGTGTCTTGCCGCATCCGGTAGGCCCTATCAAAAGGATGTTGCTCTTTTGAATCTCAACGCCCTCCATGTCTACCTTTGTGTTGATGCGCTTATAGTGGTTATGTACGGCAACGGAGAGGATTTTCTTGGGCCTTTCCTGTTCGATAACGTACTGATCTAGGATTTCCTTAATCTCTGAGGGCTTGGGTAGCTGGCCTGTTCCTTCTTGCTCGGCCTCTTGTGCATACTCCTCCGCAATTATCTCGTTGCAGAGTTGGATACACTCATCACATATGTACACCGATGGGCCTGCGATGAGTTTCTTGACCTCGTCCTGGCTCTTGCCGCAAAAGGAGCAAAGTAAATCTCCGTTTTGATCGCTTTTTCTTGGCATAACACAATCCTATTGCTTATTGGTTGTTGTTCGAATCTCCCTACTTGTGATTACCTTATCGATAATCCCATATTCCTTAGCCTCATAAGCGCTCATGAAGAAATCGCGCTCTGTATCCTGTCTTATCTTTTCAATGTCTTGGCCGGTGTGCTTAGCTAGAATTTCATTGAGCAAGTCACGGATCTTGAGGATCTCCCTAGCATGGATATCTATGTCCGTTGCCTGCCCTTGTGCGCCTCCTAATGGTTGATGAATCATTATTCGGGCGTGGGGCAGTGCATACCTTTTGCCCTTTGCACCGGCCGCCAAAAGCAGGGCGGCCATGCTTGTGGTCTGGCCCATGCAAATGGTGGCCACATCCGGCTTTATGTATTGCATTGTATCATAGATGGCGAGCCCGGCCGTCACTGATCCGCCTGGAGAGTTGATGTAAAGGTTTATATCTTTATCAGGGTCTTCGGATTCCAGGAACAGCATCTGGGCTATTATGGTATTGGCCATTCCGTCATGAACTTGTTCACCCATGAAGATGATTCGGTCTTTCAGCAGTCTTGAATATATGTCATAGGCTCTTTCGCCTCGGCTTGATTGTTCTATTACTATTGGTATCAGCATAGTGTCTAAGTGCTCTCCTTGTCATTGGAATTGCCAGTTTCAAGGGGTCGATTAGCCGGCTTTTTTATAATAATGTTAGCATGCTCCAGTAGGTAATTCAATGTTTTTTGCTCGAGCAGCCTTTGCCTCATGGAATCGATTAATCCCCTGGCTTCGTAGTAACGGCGAAGAGGTTCGGCGTCCTGACCGGTTGCCTTGGCGATGTCTTCAAACGCCTCGTCAAGGTCTTCCTCACCCACAGAAATGTTTTCCTTTTTTGCAATTTCGGTGAGGATAAGGGAGTTCTTGACCTTTTTCTCGGCAACGGGCCTGAAATCCTGCCGGAGTTTCTCCTCAGACAACCCGGCCTTCTCTAGGCTCGATCCGCTCCTGAGCAGGTCCTGCTTTATGCTTTCGATACTGTCAAGGATTTCACTTTCAACCATGCTCTGAGGAAGTGCCACCTCAAGACCCTCGGCAATCTTATCCATCAACCTGGCCTTGACATCCCGTTCAGCCTCGCGTTCCCTTTCCTGCAAAATAAGTTCCCTTACCTTTGCTTTAAGAGCCTCAACATTTTCAAGGTCGGGATCAAGGCGCTTTGCAAACTCATCATCAATTTGCGGAAGTTCCATTTCTTTTATGTCAATGATCTTTATCTTGAAATCGACGGGCTTTCCGGCAAGAAGATTGTGAAAGTAATCGGGCTCAAAATCCACATGGATTTCCCTTTCTTCGCCCTTTTGGGCCCCAAGGAGCCCTCTTTCAACCTCGGGATGGAAATCGCCACTTCCTATTTTGATCATGAAATTTGTAGAGCGCATCCCTTCAATGGGCTGATCCCCGCTGAACGCCTCGTATTCCACGATTACATAATCACCTTCGCGGACAGGTCGTTCAGGGTCAACAGGGGTGAGTTTTCCGTGGGCCTTCCTGATCTGCTCAAGGCGTTCCTCTACATCTGAGTCACTGACGCTTACTTCTTCCTTTTCGACCTCAATGCCCAGATATTCACTCAGCTGGATCTCGGGACGGACCTCCATGATGGCCGAGTACTTAAAGCTTTTGCCTCTCTCGACAGGCCCTTTTTCCAACATTGGAAAGTTTAAGGGGGCGAGCTCCGATTCCTGGAGTGCCTTGGGGAAGGTCTCGCTGATCAGCTCCTTTTGAACATCTTCGATAACCTGTGGGCCATAATACCTTTCAAGAAGTTTTAATGGCGCTTTCCCTGGCCGGAAACCCTTTATTTTTGCACGCTTTCTGATTTCCCTGTACGCCCGATCTATTCTTTTATCCACTTCAGAGGCATCGATTTCAATGGAAAGTTTCTTGCTCGTTGGTGTTAGTTGTTCAACATCTGTCTTCATTTTGTGTCCTTTCTCTTTCTTATCCTTATCTTTTGTTCAGGGTGCCGAGCTTGCAGGTTTTGAACATCTCTCTGACTAAGCTAGTATCTTTAAGGCAATTGTCATTTGCCGCGCAAGAACCAAAGTTTCGGCTCAATAACAAGAGGCTCGCCTTTTTACGGATTTTTTGAGATGCTTCCGTGAAAGACGGCCCCTTTTGCAACCCCGTACGTGATACAAGTACTTATAATCTAAAAAAGTTACTAGAGACCCTTTCGACTGTCAATGCGAAATTCCATGGTACCGAATAAATAGACATGATAAACCCAGATTGTTACAGTTTTACTTTAGAAATATTGGAAAATTTTCGATTTGTATTTTGGTTGGAGATATCTTAAGGTGGCCCATATTATAGGATGGAAAGGATTGGCAATGAAAAAAGTCTTGGTTTGCCTTGTTGGTTTGGTGCTTTTATTATCCCAGGCGGGGATGTGCGCTGCCAGTAAGCAGACTTTCAAAATCACCAGGGTATACGACGGCGACACTGTAATGGCAGTCCAGGATGGAGTGGTTATCTATGTTATGCTGATGGGTATCGACGCACCAGAAATTTCCGAAACATCGGGTATTCCTGATCAACCTTATGGGAGGGAGGCTAAGCAGTACCTCTCGGAGCTGATCCTCAACAAGGAAGTTGAAATAGAGGGTTACGGAAAGGGGCCATATCCTGACAACTATCTCCTAGGAGTGATATATGTGAACGGGAAGAATGTTAACCTGGATATGGTCGCAAAGGGTCTCGCCGAGGCATTTGAAAAGGATCTGCCTCCGGGCTTCAACATAGGACCTTTTCTTCACGCTGAAAGAATCGCTAAAGATAACAAGATCGGGATGTGGTCATTGGGGGATAAGTACGTAAGTCCTTCACGGTGGCGGGAGATTCACAAGATCGGTATTGAGGGGAGGCTGTAAGAACGAGATAGATTCCATTGGAAGTTCAAGCTTGAGCTTTTGGCTCATTTTTGGGAAGGTGCTGCTCGGGAGATATCTGGTAGCACCTTCTTTTTTTGGAGGGGAAGGGTGCAGCGTGAAGGATAAGCAGAATTACTTCCACAAGGAATTTGATTGGAAGCCTATCTCGGTCCTCCTTGTCCTTGCAACAGTATGGGGAGCGAATATGGCCACTATTAAAATAGCTGAGCGGGAGATTGCTCCCCTATTTATGGCCGGGACAAGGTCGCTGGTGGCAACCGTGGGGCTTTACATCTGGATGCGGGTAAAAGGGCTAAAGGCCTTTCCTGCAAAGAACGTCACATATCACGGTCTGGTTGTTGGACTGCTCTTTGGGACTGAGTTCGGTCTCATTTACATGGGGCTGCAATACACACTGGCTTCCAGGGTTTACATATTACTTTACACTGCACCCTTTTTCGCTGCCTTAGGGGCACATTATTTCTTGGGGGGAGATCGACTGACGCCATGGAAGGCCGCGGGACTCATAATAGCTTTTTGCGGGATACTAGTACTTTTTCTTAAGAAGCTTGGAACTTTTTCGGCCGACACATTACCTGGTGATATTATGGCACTGACTGCAGGTGCCATGTGGGGCGGTACGACCGTGTATATAAAACGATTCTTGGCTCATAGAACAGAACCCTTGCAGACTCTCTTTTACCAAGTTCTTTTTTCGGTTCCCCTGCTTTTTTGCTTGAGCTGGTTATTTGAATCGCCCCTTTTTCATGATGTCAGCGTGACAGGGATACTGGCGCTGGCATACCAATGCATAATAGTGGCATTTCTAAGTTATTTGGTTTGGTTTGAATTGGTCCACAGGTATCAGGTCAGCCTACTGCATGCATTTTCTTTTTTTACGCCTGTCCTTGGAGTTCTAATAAGTGGGGTGATCATGCTGGGTGAACCGATTGGTGCAAGCCTGATAGTGGCCCTAGTGTTGGTGAGCATTGGGATGGTGTTGGTGAACAAAGGGTAGGGTGCAAAAAAACGAACGCCCGCTCTAGTGAGCGGGCGTTAGGCGAATAGAGAGGCAACAACTAAACCTTGGGCCGTGGGAGCATTCCTGCCCGTTCGGCTATTTCGGGAACCCTATGCTCCCATTCTATAGCCATGAGGTGAACCCCGGCTATTCCCTCCATTTCCTTAAATTCCTCTATTTGCTCTATTGCGAACCTGATTCCTTCCTCTGCGGCCTTACCTTTTCCTGCCCCCTGTAATCTCTTGATGAGAGAATCGGGCACGTCCATGCCAGGAACCTGTTTTGCCATATACCGGGCCATACCTACGCTCTTCATGGGGGTCACGCCTGCTAGAATGTAACACTTTTCATGAAGCCCCATATCAACCACTCGTTTCATGAATTCCCTGAATTTGTCCATGTTATAAATGCATTGGGTCTGGATAAAGTCCGCACCAGCCTCTATTTTTTTGGCAAGGCGATATACGCGGAATTCAAAAGGGTCGGCAAATGGATTACAGGCGGCTCCGATGAAGAGCTTGGGTGGCACGTCTATTTGTTCTCCATTGAGAAATTTGCCTTCATCTCGCATGGTCTTGACCGCGTGTATCAATTGCATGGAATCAATGTCATATACATTCTTGGCCTGGGGATGATTGCCGAATTTCTGGTGGTCACCTGAAAGGCATAGCATGTTGCGTATACCGTGGGAATATACGCCTAATATATCGCTTTGAATGGCCAGCCGGTTTCTGTCGCGGCACACCATCTGAAAGTTGGGCTCCAGCCCCTCCTGCAGCAGAATCAATGAGGCTGCCCAGCTTGACATTCTCACTACTGCTGTTTGATTATCGGTTACATTGACGGCATCGACCATACCCTTCAAATGCTGGGCCTTTTCCCTGAGTTTTTCCACATTCGCACCCTGAGGAGGGCCGCATTCACCCGTGAAAGCAAAGTGGCCAGCCTTAAGCACCTTCTCAAGATTACTTCCTGACTTGTATTCACTCATTTTGCAAGCTCCTCCCTGATCATCGTCCTGGGGCCGCCATCCCGTGCCGTTGTCCAGTCTTTTGCAGGCCTAAATTGCCTGAGCTCATCCAGGCGCCCCTGCTCCATTAGTTTCCTTACAATCAGGTCCCAGACGCAGTCTACTTCCTTGGAAATTTCGCATTTTCCGCCAGATGAGCCACCGCATGGGCCGTTAAGCAGGCTCTTGGAACACCTAGCAATGGGACAGAGCCCACCAAAATAGTGGACCACACAGGTACCGCAGCCAGCGCATCTCTCAGACCACACTCCGTGTTCGACAGCGCCTCCCATGAATTTGGTGTTAAGCCCAGGGAAGATACGAGACTGGGGATACCTTTCCGACAGGAATTGAGGGCCTACTCCACAGGCTATGCTAACTACTGCATCATATTCTCCGATTATATCTTTCACCTCTTCGATATATTCGGGATCACACTGCCTCTCGAGGGTGGCCTCCCCCACCTCCATTGTTTTGCCGTTTTTGTTGGCCGCAATCCTCAGTAAGGAGGCGAGCACACCCACTTCCTTGGCCCCCCCGACGTTACACACGGTCACACATCCTTTGCAGCCTATCACCAGCACTTTGTTGAAGTCCTTTACCATTTCCCATATTTCTCTTATTGGTTTTTGCTCAGCAACGATCATCTTATAACCCCTTGGACTATTTAGTTAATTATAGGCTGAATCCGTCCAATTATTCCCCTTTGCGGTGCCAATGAAACCAGCCGAGGGCTACAAAGGTTTTCAACCCTTAGCTGGGTTAGGTCCTAGGGAGCGGACCCTTTCGCTCATTTTTACACCAAGGTTTGCGAATTCCTGCCCGTTGGAAGCGGACAGTGAAAATACCTCGATACGCCGCGGGTCAATCTCGAGTTGCTCAAGGATCTTTTTAACATATTCCACCCGCTTTTTTACCTTGTTTATTCCACTAGTGTACCTGCAGCTATCTTCCTGGCATCCTGCAACGTATACTCCGTCCGCCCCCTTTTCAAATGGTTTAAGGAGGTGGAGAATCTCGATTCGGCCAGTGCAGGGCACATTGATTATCTTGATATTATCAGGTAGCTCGAGTTTAAGGCCTTCAGCCACGTCTGCGGCGGCAGAAGCGCAATTTGAACAATAAAAGGCAACAATCTGAGGTACGAAATCATTCATTGTATTGCTCTCCTTTCTCAATGGTAGAGCCCTATGATATCCCGAGCAAAAATGCAGGGGCGTCGTTAAGCATTTCGTCACTACATGTAACCATGGTAATCGCTTTACCGGGGCATTCGGCTACGCACATTCCACAACCTTGACATAGTCCAGGATCTATGTAGGCTGCACCTTTGTCGTGGTCAATGTATGGTATGTGAAAAGGACAGGTTCTAACGCATGTACAACACACGGCACACTTTTCGGGCCGAACCTCTGCGACCCGTCCCCCTATCTCGATTGTATCCTTCCTCAATATTTCAACAGCCTTCGCTGCCGCAGCATTTGCCTGGGTTAAGGAATCTCCCGTATCCTTGGGGTAGTGGGCAAGGCCTGCCAGGAAAACGCCGGGCCTTGTGGATTCAACAGGTTTGAGTTTCTCGGGAGATTCAGCAAAGAAGCCGTCTTCATCAAGGTCCACCCCAAAGATTTCGGCTATCTGGGCGCTCCCGTCCGGCGCAATAGCGGTTTGGAGGGAGATAAAGTCAGGTTCGATGGTAATGGGCCGATTCAATATGTGATCTGTGGCTGTCACCTTCAACGAATCTATGCCATTTTCCGCGGTTACCAGTGGCTTGGAGCTGGTTTCATATTTAATGAACACTACACCATTTTCTCTTGCCTGGCGGTACAGGGATTCTCTGAGTCCGAATGTGCGAATATCGCGGTATAGAATATATATCTGCATCTCAGGGTTCATTTCCATCAAGTCGATAGCAGTCCTAACAGCAAAGGTGCAACAAAAGTTGCTGCAGTAAGGCCTGTCCGGCTCCCGAGACCCCACGCATTGGATGAATACACCCACCTTGCTGTTCTTGAAAAACGATGGGTCATCCAAGAGCTTTTGGCTGAGCTCCGCCCATGTGAATACATTCCTATGCTTGCCGTAAAGGTATTCTGTGGTCTTTGTGGGGTTGGCGCCGGTTGCCAGGACCGTAACCCCATGTAATACCTCAATCTCTTTGTCTGCCTGCTTTATCGTCGTTGAAAAGTGGCCGGGCGAACCAACGTTTCTTTTTACTTCAGCATTCAGGAGAACCTTGATTTTTCTATTTCTGTCCACCGTCCGGATGAGTTTTTCCAGTTGTTCTTGGGTATTTTCTCCGCGCCAATTGGTTTTCACGTGATTGCAATGGCCACCGAGTCTCTCGGTTTTTTCAACGAGTATTACGTTATATCCGCTTTTGGCAATGGATAAGGCAGATTGCATGCCTGCCAGGCCGCCGCCTACAACCAGGGCCTGCTTAAAGACCTCAACTTCTCTCAGGGGGGGAGGGGTGAGAAACGTAGCTTTGGCCACTCCAGCTTGCACCCTGTCCTGGAGTTGTGATCCCTTGTTTTTGCCGCCAACAACCCTCAGGTCCACTGTCTCGTATAAGTATGGGTTCAGGCCGCTGGAGCGCAACGCCTCTTCCACCAACGCTTTGTGGAGTTCAGGGGAACAGCAGGCAAAGACAACCCTATTGGCCTTTGTTTCTCTCAGCTTTTTCCGCAAATCCCCTAGCAGATCTTCTCCCAGCTGAACTACCTGAACAACCCCGCTCATATTTGAGGCTGCCTTTTTAACCTTTTGGCCTACTTCAGGGTCCATACCATTGCAGGCATGGTAGGCAACCAGGATCCTCGGCGCGGTATCCACAGCCTTTAGGGAGGGATACCTTGATCCTTTTGTGAAAGGTGAAGGTTTTAGGAAGGACATGATTTCCGAAACAACTGCACTTGCCTGAGTGATAGAACCTTTGATGTCCTCAGGCGAGGTGATCCCACCACATGCATAAATGCCAGGCTTGCTGGTTTGCACTTCAGAATTTTGCTTGGTTTGAATATAGCCATCTGTATTAATCTTGAGGCCAATTCGGGCAGCTAACTCTGTTGCCTCTGCGGATGGCCTTAGACCCACGGACAAGACCACCAGATCAAAGATCTCCTTTTGTGCCTCGCCCTTATCATCTACATATTTCACCAGGAGATTGTCATTGTCTGTCCGGTCAATAGTGTGGATGCGGCTCCTTATTAGTCTGACGCCGCTTGAGGTTGCATTGTTCATGTATCTTTCAAAGCCTTTTCCATGGGTTCTCATATCCATATAAAAGATGGTCGTTTCAATGT
>Ga0164318_10004951_pt1 | contig 12866 bp, 9 predicted proteins | sample GuaBasSedimGuay9_FD_113734 | JGI IMG/M metagenome (GOLD analysis project Ga0164318, IMG submission 113734) | Subseafloor sediment microbial communities from Guaymas Basin, Gulf of California, Mexico - Guay9, Core 4571-4, 0-3 cm | ecosystem: Environmental > Aquatic > Marine > Hydrothermal vents >... | reverse complement strand
ATATCCTTTTTGTTTCGAACCTAAGGGTCCTGGATAAAACCATGGGATCTAGGGGATACCGGCACGCCATGTTAGAAGCGGGGAGAATAGGCCAGCTCATATATCTATTGGCAACCTCTATGGAACTGGGATGCTGCGGGATAGGGGCGTTTTACGATGACGAGGCAACCAGAATTCTGGACCTGAACGAAAGTTCCAAGCCTTTATATCTCGTGGCGTTGGGGCCGGTAAAGGCTATAAAATGAATTGATCTTGTCCCAAGTCCCTCACAGCCTGAATTAAATTGAATCTTGACAGCGCCGTATTTAGTGCGCAAATAGAGGACCTATGGAAAAATCCAATCCCGATCTTAGATTATTGATTGATTTTGATGCGGCTAACCTGGTAGGATTGGGCAGTTTACCTATCAAAATAGTAGTAAAATGAAAGGGAATAACTGATGAAGCAAAATAGAGGTGCCACGCTTAGCCAAACCGACGAAAAAGACGCAGACCGGCCCAAGGCCACTGATCAGCAGGATTCATTATCTCTTCAATTATTTACCAAGCTATTCATCAATTCGCCCATTGGTATCTATGTAATACAAGATGGCCGATTTCAGCTGGTTAATCCTGAATTTCAAAAGATTTCGGGATACAGCGAGGAAGAACTACTCACCATGAGCCCAGACCAGATAGTACATCCCGATGACTGGGAAATGGTTAAAACCAAGGCCACGAAAATGCTTAAAGGTCTGGAATCATCTCCTTACATCTTTAGGACCGTTCACAAAAGCGGAGACATAAGGTGGGTCATTGAAAGGGTTTGCTCCATCTCATACAAGGGTCAACGTGCAACCCTCGGCTATTTCATGGATACCACCGAGCACGAGAGAGCAAAGGAGGCTTTGCGAATCTCCGAGGAAAAATTTACCAAGGCCTTCAGGTCCAGTCCTGAATGGTTTGTCATTACAACCCTTGAGGACGGGTTTTACGTGGACGTAAACGATGCGTTCCTCCAAACCACGGGCTACAATCGTGATGAGGTAATCGGGAAGACATCCAAAGAGCTGGGCATTTGGGTCGACCCGCGCCAGCGGGATGAAATAACAAGAATCCTGAAGAAAACAGGTGTAGTTAGAAACATGGAAGTTCAATTTAGGATGAAATCGGGCGAGATCAGGCAGGTGCTTTGGTCTGCTGAGGTAATCGACTACGGCGGCGAAAAATGTCTCCTCGCGGTCACCCGAGACATCACCCCATTAAAACAAGCCGAGGAAGAGAGGATTCAGCGGGAAAAACTCCAGGTTCTCCTTGAGACGGCTGGCGCCACATGCCACGAATTGAACCAACCATTGCAGTTCATATATTACATCCTCGACGAACTCGAGACAAAGCACCCGGGGGAGCAGCTCATAAAAGACCTGAAAGAGCAATGTGATCGCATCAAAGAGATCACCCGCAAGATGGACAATATCACGGCCTATGAGGCCAAAGATTATGTGAAAGGATCCAAGATAATAGATTTCAGTAAGGCATGTAAGTGGCCACCCTAATTAGTATCCTTGAGTAATATTCTTGCATCTACCACCTTCGCTCCCTGACGATATACAATGATCGGATTGAGATCCATCTCGTGGATTTCCGGGTAGGATTCTATCAATTCCGAGCACATGACCAGAAGCTTCCTGAGGATCTTCTTGTCATAAGGTGGATTTCCCCTCACCCCATTCAGTATGGGTGCGGAACGAATCTCTTCCATCATCTTTCTAGCAGATACTGAGGATATGGGAAGCACCCTGAATGAAACGTCTTTGAGGACTTCTACCATAATACCGCCTATTCCAAACATTATAACCGGGCCAAACTGATCGTCCACCTTGGTCCCTATGATGACCTCAAGATCCTTTTCAGCCATGGGACAGACGAGTACTCCGCGAATCTCGGCCTCTGGATTATACCTCCTGGCATTTTCAATTATTTCATTAAATGCCTTGACTATCTCCTGTCTTTTCCTGAGGCCCAGCCTAACCCCGCCTGCATCGGTTTTATGTAGTATTTGAGGTGATACTATCTTAAGCGCAACCTCACCACCCATCTCTTCAGCCACCTTCACAGCTTCCTCGGGCGTCCTTACCAGCTTATCATTAGTTACTGGCGCACCGTGCAGTCTGAGCAGTGTCTTTGCCTCGTGCTCTAAAAGAAAATTACGTCCTTCTTTCTTTGCGTTCTCAATTATCCTCTTTCCGCCAGATTTAGCCTTTGCTCCCCAATTGAAGACAAAATTCACCTTTGCATGGTACTCGTTCATGTAATTGCCGCGCTGGGCCAGGACACCTATGCACTTGCACGCAACATGAAGAGAATCGTACACGGGTATGTTGTAATAACGAAGCAACTCAATAGGATGAGTGTTCTTAGAAGCGTATAGGCTGTGAACAACAATGGGCTTATTGCGCTTTCTCACCATCTTGCCCATACGATGCGCAGCATCCTCTTCGATCAGACTCAGGCTCTTGGCAAACCGAATTCCATAGCCTCCAAAAAGACCAACAATCAAAAGCCCTCCAATATCATGATCATTGAGCATGATTTTTGCGCATTCAGCAAACACGGCCGGGTCAGCATCAGCACCACCTGCAACATCCACGGGATTCCTAACAGAGGCCGTAAACGGCAAGATCTCTCCAAGCTTTGCCTGTGTTCTTTTCCCAAGCTGCGGAATCTTTACACCAAGATCTGTCAAGATATCCGCAGCAATGGTTGCGTGGCCACCTCCGTCGGCCAGGATCCCCACACTGTTATTCCTGATGCATGGAAGGCTGGAAAGGGACTCCGCTGCAGGAAATAGCTCGTCAGGATTGTCTATGACAATTATTCCGGCACGCTCGAAGGCCGAGTGGGCTACCTCTGACATTCCTGCCAATGATCCAGTGTGAGAACCTGCAGATGCCTTTCCAGCAGCCGACCTTCCACTTTTCAGCAAGATAATGGGTTTCTGCAATGTGGTTCTATAGGCTTGTTGCAGGAACTTTCGCCCCTCGCTCATTCCTTCCACGTACATTAGGATGGCCTTTGTGTCTGGATCATTGCCGAAAAATTCCAGGTACTCATGGAACTTTATGTCAGCCTCGTTGCCGACTCCAACATAGTAGGAAAACCCCTTCTGGCTCTTAACACTTGCCTCGGTGATTAGAGAAAGGGCCATATTTCCGCTTTGGCTCACCAGGGCTATGTCGCCTTTTGGCACATCAGGTATACCCACCAGATTCAGGTTATTTTTCAGGTTCATCATGCCCGAGGTGTTTGGTCCAATCAGGCGAACATTATATTTCCTGGCAACCTCCAATATATCCTGTTCCAGTTTCTTGCCTTCGGCACCAAGCTCCCTGAATCCCCCGGCGATAATTACCGCACCCTTTACCCCCTTCTTTCCACAGTCCTCAATTATCGAAGGAACCGTTTTTGCTGGTGTGGTAATCAGGGCAAGATCTACGGGCTCTTCAATATCAGACACCTTGGCGTAGCACCTAAACCCAAGGACTGCGTCTTCCTTTGGATTGACGGGATAGATCTTCCCCTCGAACCCTTGGTCCAACAAGGTTTTAATGGCCTGATAGCCCCTTTTGGTTTCATTTTTTGAAGCACCCACGATGGCGATGGATGTTGCATTGAGAACCCCGTCAAGGCTCATTTTTCCCCTCTCCTCTGAAAATAATACATTACCCAATCTGCTGCTGATACTTAGTTATGTTAGCATATCATTACTGATTTGGGCGTTCAAAACAAAATTGACTTGAGCCCATACCTTTTCACTCTCCACCACCATTGACTTCCCTGTCTTGCGGAAACACCATCTTTCCACTTAATCTCAAATCATACCCGCCTAGTTCTCGTGCCAGATTCCTAAAATCCTTTTCACGGAGCATTCCCAAGAAAGTCTGCACCCCTTTATCAAAAAAGCGATCCTTGGGTATCAACAGGTCGAATCTTTCCCAGCGCCATGGAATAAAGTCCAGGCCTAAAAGCTGGGCAACCGCCTTTATTCCCGGTCCAGCATCGGCTTTCCCTGAGAGAATCTCCAGCCCGACATCAATGTGCCTGCCTACCTCATTACCATAACCTTGGATATCTGCCTCGCTGATGCCATGTTCTGCCAGTTTATTGTCAAAAAGAAGCCTTGTGCCCGTTCCAATGGGTCTGTTAACCACCGTAACATCTTTTTTAATTAAATCTGTTACGCTACCAATGCCCTTGGGATTTCCCTTGGCTACCAGCAGCCCCTGCTCTCTCTTACAAAAATTGACCACAGCCGGCAGTCTTGAGAGTTCTTCTTTGGCATAGCCAAAGTTGTATTCGATTCCATCCCCCTCCATCAGGTGGCTCGTGGCAATATGGCAGAGGTTACGGCGCAAGGCCCGCAGCCCCCCCAGGCTGCCTAAGTTGCCAAAAACCGCAATTTCATCTGGATACAGACGATTAAAAAGGGATATGGCCCTATCCAGCAATATATCATTGCTGCCCGCTATAATCAGCAACCCGTGGTAAGGTGGTAGAGAGGTCGCCGTCTCGGGGTAATTTATTGTATTGTTTTCAATCCATTGTTCCACCATGTGCCTAGGGAAAAGCCACTTGCCGGTAACCTTGGTTGCAGGCAGACCCTTTTCGGCAATCAGGCTGTACACCACTTTTTCGTTCACATCCAAGAAAGCAGCAACTTCTCTCGTATTGAGCAAGGTCTTCTTTTCCATGCAGCTTCCTCCTTTTCCAGAACCTCAACTAAAACGTCCAGCAGACGCTTTTCGGGACATATGTTCCAACCCCTTGCTTTGCACTCTCTTTTAAGCCTCCTTGGACTGATCTTATGGTGCAAAGGGTTTCACCCAGGGCCCATGTAAAGCACGCGGACAAAGCATGTTCGATACGCATAGGGGCGCTCCCTCGGCCCTTATCTTTCATCGTGGCGTACCCGAGACAATCTTTTCAATGAATATCTGATTCTCTGAATCCACCCTCTAGGCGGGTCTACCCGGTAACGGTACCTTCGCTGTTCCAGATCAGTAGTTTCAGGCCGGAGCATTCATCTATCTTGGACACCAATGAAATCCTCTCCAATTCCATGGGTGCCTAAGGCAGACGTAGCTAATTTAGGGGCATTCGAATCTACTGTCAAATGGAAAAAACCTTTAGCTGCTGCTCCCTAGGCCCACCTTCTCATTACCCCCCGCACCCTGGTGCCCACGCGATGGCCTGCTGACCGGGAATCTCTGCCTTGCTTTGCGGTCTGTCATGGGCTAGTATTAAATTAAGGAGGTAAGAGTGGCAAAAAACGAGAAACCGGTACTCAAATGGTATGATCCGTTCTTCCTAGCCATAGTCCCCCCCATAGCCGCTTTGCTGATAAAGGGTTATTTGCTTTCCTGTAGAAAGTCCACTGTGGTTGGCGAGGCAGAAGCCAACGAAGCATTTTCAGCAGCAGGAAATCGAGCCGTCTATGTCACCTGGCACCAGCGCATGTCCTATCATTTTCACTACTTCGGCTCGCGCCATGTGATCATGATGATCAGCCAAAGCCGAGACGGAGAGTATGCCTCCAGGGTTGCTGCCTTGCTGGGATTCAAGAATGTCAGGGGCTCGTCCACCAGGGGTGGCACAATGGCAACCAGGCAACTGATACGTGGAATAAGGCAAGGGGGAAGTGCCGGTATCCTGGCAGATGGTCCACTTGGCCCGGCCAGGGTTGCAAAGATCGGCTCCGTCATACTAGCCAGGGAAACGGGCGCCCCCATTATACCCGTCCTATGGGGGGCAGACAGGTGCTGGATCCTGGACACCTGGGATCAGTACCTTATTCCGAAGCCATTTGCTAGGATAGCCATACGCTTTGAAAAGCCCATTTGGGTGCCGGCCAAGGCCAGCCGCGAAGAGTTGGAGAAGTACCGTCTAGTCCTTGAAAAGGAGCTGAACGATGGTACCAGGTGGTGTGATCAATACTTCGGTGTGGAAAGACCTTGGCGAAAGCGAGTTTCCCGTTAAATTTGCAGGCCCTGTCTTATATCGCCACGGTAAAACGCCTCCATTTTTTCCGCTGCCTCCAGAATCTCTTTGTCGTCAGCTTCGGGTACTTTGACTACTAGCTTGACCAAAAGATCGCCTCTCTTCTTGGTCTTGGGGTCGAGCGCGCCCTTTCCCTTCAACCGCAATACCTTTCCGTTCTGGCTTCTGGGCGGAATTCTTAACCTTACCGGCCCGTCGATCGTGGGGATGGTAATGGTAGCCCCGGCTATCGCCTCTCGCACCGTAACAGGCACCTCCATATGGAGATCATTCCCCTCCCTTTTAAGCACTGGGTGAGGCTTCACGTGAATTCTTAAATAAAGATCGCCTGGTGGGCCACCATTAAAACCCGGCTCTCCTTTACCAGCCACACGCACCTTTGACCCTTCTTTTACCCCTGGCGGTATTTTGACCTTAATCCGCTCCATCCCCGCCATCTGCCCAGACCCACCACACACAGGGCAAGTCTTGCCCACCTGCCCGTGACCATGGCATGTCGGACATGGCTTGGTGAACTGGATTGGTCCTCCACCAACGTTAACTCGCCCGGAGCCGCCACAGGTAGGACAAGGCCTAAGTTTGGCGTTTGGATCAGTACCCGATCCATTACACAACGAGCACGTCTTGGGTCTCTGCATTGCAAGCTCTGTCTCAACACCCTTGAGGGCGGAGATAAGATCAATTGTTATGTCATGTTCAATATCTCTGCCCTTGCCTTTCTTCCTGGCTGTGCTGAACCCACCGCCAACATCCTCGAACCCGAATATGTCCCCAAAAATGTCTTCATAGCTGTGATAACGGCCAAAACTCTCGCCTCCAGCCTGGCTCCAGCCCCTTGTCCCTTGGTACTCTTGCCATTTTTTATACTCACGGGCCTTTTCAGCATCGAACCCGGCCTCCAGGCCTTCTTCACCAAATTCATCATACAGTTTGCGCTTCTCCTTGTCAGAGAGCACCTCATAGGCCCTCGAAATCTCCTTAAACCTTTCTTCGGCTTCCTTGTTCCCAGGATTGATATCAGGATGCCACTTCCGTGCCAGTTTTCTATAGGCCCTCTTTATCTCGTCTTCTGTGGCATTCTTCGCCACTCCGAGAATTTCGTAATAGTCCTTTGCCATTGCCATTCACCTGTCCTTGTGTCCATCAGAGTTCCTCCCGGGCTACCGTTGCACAATCCACGGGATACCAAATTGAAAAAATTGCCAGGCAGCCGAGCGGATACTAATTCTCACCTTCAAGCTCCTGTCTCCTCTTCGACCTCTTTACTAACAAAATCCAATGATTAAATTTAATTTCAACTAACGGATTTGCAAGCACAGTAAAAGCTTCAAGGGGAGAATGCCTTATGTACTTCATAAAAGTCAAATTCGATCGGAGGCCGAGATCCCTTCAAGATCGAATGCATCGGATGATGGAAGAAATGTTAAGAGTGACTAGGCCCATATTTTCTCCCACTGGATCAGGCTGGACACCTGAGGCCGACATGTATGAAACCGAGGAATCCATCGTTCTAATAGTAAATGTGGCTGGAGTCAGGCATGAGGACATCGAAGTCTCTTATTATGACGGCTACTTAAGCATAGCAGGAAAACGCACTATGAGGTTCCCCGGCGGTACACCCATCAGGCACCATCAACTGGAAATAGGAACCGGCGCTTTCGAGAGAGTTTTCCGTATACCGACCTTGGTTGATCCCGAAGCCATTGAAGCCAAATTGCAAGACGGGCTTTTGAGTGTACAAATGAAAAAGAAAACCCGGGTCTCCCGCGACGTCATTATAGAAATAGACACTGACGGCGGGATCACTATTTAAGTTCAATGCATTTCTGAGGTGAAGAAATGGAAGAAAAAGGACAGAAATTACCTGAGATTCTACCGATTCTCCCGGTAAGGGACTCAGTAATATTTCCACGCATGGTCGTACCTCTCATGGTAAGGGACCAGGAGTATCTAAAACTGGTAGATGAGGTGTTACAGAAAGACAAGCTCCTCGTGGTGGCGATGATACAAGACCCCGAAACAGAACAAAGACCCCCAGAAGTGTTTCGGGTCGGCACCGCGGGAATGATAGTCAAGCTAACAAAAACCGAGGACGGCACCGTTCTGGTGGTACAAGGTATTTCCAGGGTGGCCATTACCGAACTCATAACAGAAGAGCCGTATCAAAAGGCAAGAATCGAAGAATTGAGTGATATTGAACATACAGGCAAAGAAATAGAGGCCATGATGGTCAATGCGCTGAACTTGTTCAAGCAGATTGTGGACCTCTCGCCTCACCTTCCTCCCGAATTGGTCCAGCTTACGAGGAACGTGGACAAGCCTGGAGCCCTGGCCGACATGATCGTCTCAACATTGAACTTAGATCGGAACAAGAAGCAAGAGATACTCGAGACCCTTGACGTCAAGGACAGGCTTAGCAAGCTTATGTTTTTCCTTAATGAGGAGTTGGAGCTCCAAAAGATGGGCAAGGAAATCCAGGACCGCGTTCGTAAGGGCATAGACAAAAGCCAGCGTGAGTATTTTCTTCGAGAGCAACTGAAGGCTATTCAAAAAGAACTGGGCATGGATAAGGAAGAGCCCACTGAAATCACTGAGCTCAAGGAAAGGCTTGGGAAAAAATCACTTCCCGACCAGGTACGGCAAGTAGCCGAAAAGGAAATAGAAAGGCTCGCCAAGATGAGTCCTATGTCTCCTGAGTATACGGTATCAAGAACTTACCTGGATTGGATCCTGGAGCTTCCGTGGCTGGAGGGGACAGAGGATAATATCGATATTCAGAAGGCCAAGAAGGTCTTGGACAAATACCATTACAACTTGGACAAAGTCAAAAAGAGAATCCTTGAATATCTGGCTGTCCGCAAGCTGAACCCTGATCATAAGGGCCCAATACTTTGCTTTGTGGGGCCTCCGGGTACTGGAAAGACGAGTCTTGGTAAGGCCATAGCAGAGGCCATGGGACGCAAATTCGTTCGCATCTCTCTGGGGGGCGTCCGCGACGAGGCAGAGATCAGGGGACATCGCAGGACATACGTAGGCGCTCTTCCCGGCCGTATCATACAAGGTATCAAGAAAGCAGGGTCCAACAATCCCGTGTTCATGCTTGACGAAGTGGACAAATTGGGGATGGACTTCCGGGGTGACCCGTCCTCGGCCCTACTGGAAGTCCTGGATCCTGAACAAAATTATTCTTTTTCTGATCATTACCTTGAACTTGAGTTCGATTTATCTCGAGTCATGTTCATTGCCACAGCAAATCAATTGGATCCCATCCCCGCCCCATTAAGAGACAGGATGGAGATACTGGAACTGGCAGGTTATACAGAAGACGAAAAATTGGAGATAGCGATCAAATTCCTCATTCCTCGTCAGATCAGAGAGCACGGATTGAAACGCTCTCAGGTAAAATTCCGCAGATGTGCTCTGCGTAAAATTATCAGGGAATACACAAGGGAAGCAGGGCTCCGGAACCTCGAAAGAGAAATTGGGGCAGTCTGCAGGGCCATTGCAAAGGAGGTAGCAGAAGGCAAGAAGGGTGAATTCATCATCACAGAAGACAAGGTAAAAAAATACTTGGGCAAACCCAAGTTCAGCCCCGACACTGCGGAAAGGACGTCAGTGCCCGGGGTTGCCATTGGCATGGCATGGACGCCTACTGGGGGGGACATACTTTTCATAGAGGCTACTAAGATGCCCGGGAACAAGGCCCTTGTGCTCACAGGACAACTCGGTGACGTAATGAAGGAATCCGCCCAGGCGGCCCTGAGCTACCTCCGCTCTAGGGCCGAAGAACTAGGTATAGACAAGGATTTTTATAAAGACCAGGATATTCACATACACGTGCCAGCAGGCGCCATCCCTAAGGACGGTCCTTCTGCAGGGGTTACAATGCTAACGGCCCTGGCATCGCTTTTGACCGGAAAGCCTGTCAAGAGTAAGCTAGCCATGACCGGGGAGGTCACCTTGCGTGGGTCAGTACTGCCCGTGGGAGGTATAAAGGAAAAAGTTCTTGCAGCCAACAGAAGCGGCATCAAGGAGATAATTATCCCCAAGGAAAACCAAAACGACCTTGATGAGATACCGGAGAAAATAAAAAAGCACACAAAGTTTCATCTAGTGACTCGAATGGACGAGGTTCTTGAGATAGCCCTCGGGCTCAATCATAGGAAAACGGGCTCAAATAAATCCATTAGGGCCAAGAATACTTCAAGATCACGAAGTGCCAGTCGATCCCGGGGCAGATCGCATCACGTGTAGTCTAATAGTGACAATGTCCAACCCCTGCAATCCTATCGTAGGATTGCAAACTCACACCTAATGTGATAGGCCTAGCCAAGATTACCTCCCCTAATGGAGTTACGCAATGAACGTGGTGTTTTTTTCCATTGTGTCCATTGCCTGCATAGTGGCTGGATGGCACCAACTCCACTGGTTGGCAGCGCCAGGTACTCCCTCTCCCATGGAGGCCCTCACGAAGGCAATGATCCAGTCTGCTGCAGATTCAGTAGAACTGGCCCTCGGCCTCGTTGGAGTTATGACCCTCTTTCTTGGTCTGGTAAAGGTGGCGGAGTCCGGAGGTTTACTAAGAATAATCGCCCGCCTTATCCGTCCCATAATGGTCAAACTTTTCCCAAATATTCCACCGGACCACCCTGCCATGGGTGCCATGATCCTCAACATCTCTGCCAATGCCATGGGACTGGGTAATGCGGCAACTCCTTTCGGAATAAGGGCCATGCAGGAACTGGACAAGCTTAACGGTCAACCCGGAACTGCTACTGATTCTATGGCCCTTTTCCTTGCCATCAACACATCCAGCGTCACCCTCTTGCCGACGGGTGTGATAGCCCTGAGGGCCGCGGCAGGCTCTACGGACCCAGCCGGAATCCTTCCAACCACCCTTTTCGCAACACTCTGTTCCACACTGGTTGCCGTGGTCGCCGCAAAGTTTTATGGACATCTGTGCGCAAAGGGCAGGCCACCCGAAGGACCCGGAGTGAGGGTATCTCATAGACCCCCGGAAAACAATGAACCATGGATCTCCCACGATGAGACCAGTCCCTATCCCCTCTGGGTCACCATTCTTGCCATAGGGGCACTACTTGCCTGCATACCTTTGGCAGTACTTTGGGGCAAGCAGGTTTCACCCTGGGTGATTCCGGGCCTGATGCTGGGCTTTCTCCTGTTTGGTTTCCTGAGGAAAGTCAGAGTTTATGAGGTCTTTGTCGATGGCGCGAAGGAAGGATTTAACGTGGCGGTCAAAATCATTCCGTACCTCGTGGCCATCCTCGTCGCGGTGGGGATGTTTAGGTCAAGTGGTGCAATGGACCTCATGGTAAATCTCCTAGGCCCTTTGACAGATAAGATTGGACTGCCAGCTCAAGCATTGCCCATGGCCCTATTGAGGCCGCTTTCCGGGTCAGGGGCATACGGCCTGTTGGCTTCCATAATCAATGACCCCTCAATAGGACCCGATAGTTACATAGGTTATTTGGTTTCCACTCTGCAAGGCTCGACAGAGACCACCTTTTACGTGATAGCAATATATTTTGGGGCGGTGCAAGTGAAAAAGATCAGGCATACACTGGCTGCAGCTCTCACTGCAGACCTGGCCGGCATAGTAGGTGCCGCTTTGGCATGCTCCTTTCTGCTTTAGATCTTCGGTACTTAAACTAATGCTGACATACTCTCCAATGTCCCTAAAGGCCGGTTAGTACTTGGTCTGTTCTTGCAAATAAAATAAGCTGTACTTTCGCTTGAGGATGTGATATAGTTTGGGCAATTCATCATTATTTCGGCGTAGAGCACGCTCTCTTAGGAAGGAAGTCAACCAACATTTCAGGAAACCTATTTCCAACCCTAAAGCCAGTTATACCGTTGGATTTGATCCTCGCTTTAGCAACTGAACCGGTCTATTAGGCTAGCCTATTGACCGTGCATTTAGCTTAGGTTTGTTCCTGCTCGTTCTCATCATCGCCGGTTTTGTACATGGCTTTTTTGAAACTTTTGCGGTCTATGAACAAAGAAAAGGCTATTCCACAACTTTAACCTTATAAAACGCAAGGAAACATTATGAAAGTATTACTTATCTATCCCAAATTCCCGGACACATTCTGGAGCTTTAAACACGCACTTGGATTCATCGGTAAAAAAGCCGCCTATCCTCCCTTGGGCTTGCTGACCGTAGCGGCCATGTTGCCGAAGCAGTGGGAAAAACGGCTTGTGGACCTAAATGTCACCTCTCTCACTGATAGTGACCTGCAATGGGCAGACCTCGTGTTTATCAGTGCCATGGCAGTTCAAAGGTCTTCTGTCAATGAGATAATTGCCAAGTGCAAAGAAGCAGGGGTCTCTATTGTGGGGGGTGGGCCACTTTTCACCAGTGAATATGAAGAGTTTTATGAAGAGTTTGAGGATGTGGATCATTTGGTGCTAAACGAGGCTGAGGTCACTTTGCCCCTGTTTTTGGCTGACATCGAAAAGGGCCATGCAAAGCGAATCTACAGGGCATCTGAATTTGCTGACATCACCCAGACCCCTGCTCCTGCCTGGGACCTTTTGGACATGAAGCATTATGCTTCCATGAGCATACAGTTCTCCAGGGGCTGTCCATTTAACTGTGAGTTTTGCAATGTGACCGCCTTGTTTGGCCATAAACCCCGTTTAAAGACGGTCACGCAAATAATTGATGAGCTTAACGTTATCTACAACTTGGGTTGGCGTGGCCGAATATTTTTCGTAGACGACAACTTCATAGGAAACAAACGTTATCTCAAAACCCAATTGCTACCTGCCCTGATCGCATGGCGAAAAGGCAAAAAAGGCATGCCCTTT
>Ga0164318_10004950_pt1 | contig 12867 bp, 10 predicted proteins | sample GuaBasSedimGuay9_FD_113734 | JGI IMG/M metagenome (GOLD analysis project Ga0164318, IMG submission 113734) | Subseafloor sediment microbial communities from Guaymas Basin, Gulf of California, Mexico - Guay9, Core 4571-4, 0-3 cm | ecosystem: Environmental > Aquatic > Marine > Hydrothermal vents... | reverse complement strand
CAATAAATCTAAAAACCCCTTTGCATATACCCAGCATGCTTATCACAGAGCCGGAAAAAGTTCTGGAAGTGGCAAGGCAGGCAAGAAATGTGGCGGTTGTGGGGATTTCCAAAAATAAGGAGAGGGCAAGTTATGAGATAGCAGAGCAGATAATGGACCGCTACAACCTATTCCTTGTCAATCCAAGATATGCGGGAGAGGAGATTCTGGGAAAGGTTGTTCTTCCATCTCTCAAGGATATAGAGGAAAACATAGACATAGTGGATGTTTTCAGAAATCCGAATTTTGTGGAGGAGATAGTGAAGGAGGCCATTGAGGTGAACGCCAAGGTTATATGGTTTCAGCCGGGCTCGGAAAATATGGAAGTAATCGAGAAGTATAAGGATAGAATAGACATCATATACAACTCCTGCCTTGGAGTGGTAAGGAAAATGCTTGATTAGACCATCTTTATTTTTCCCAGTTGTGGCTCATATATCTGGCCCTTCTCCAGCAGAATCACCATTACCTCCTCCACAACCTTTCTCTCCATGCCGCGCCTCTCCGCCTCCTGGATGACCTCATCCCATATGGCCCCCTCTTCTTTCTGCATCTCCGCTATTATCTCCAGAACCTTTTCCTCTTCCTCCGCATAGTCCTTCCTGAGTTCCTTTTTCCCCGTTGTTATGAAGGAGATGGCATCCCTCACCATCATTTCATATCCTTCGAGGTCAACATCCTTATAAACCTTCAGTGCCTCACTCACTCCCTCCGCCACCATGGGGGGATACCCCAGTTCCCTGAGTTGCTTGGAGGTGGCTGCATTCATGGACATGGCATCTTTCATGGCATTTATTCTCATTAATGTGCCACGGCATGCCTCCATTATCCAATGGTCTCTCGTTTTTTCATCCACCTCCTTCGCCATCTCGGCCCTTGCAGAGACGTATAGCACATTCTCCTCCGGCTCGTATATCCTTGCCTTTCCCACCACGGCGATATAACTGGGCACATCCATGTCCGCCAGTATGCTTGCCACTTCCGGTTCAAATGCTTCCGCATAAACAACATGCATGCCCGTTGGATCAGAAACTCTCGCCCTTCTCCTTATTCCCTCCGCCCCTATCTCCTCCACATCGGTGAGCACACCAACAATGAAGAGGCGGTTCACCTTCGCCCCAAGGGGAGTCAGAACATATCTCGGCTTTTTCTCCCCGGTGCTCTCTATAACATGGTTGGACTCATTATATTCCGCCGCAAATATTCTCCATGCCGGCTCCCTCATTGCAATCCCTCCAGCTGCATTTTTATTTCCTCCAGTTCTCCCTCCCTGTCTATGCTCACCACCTCGGCATCCCTTGCGAATATGGTGACTATGAAATCACTGGGCAGAGAGTCGCCTTTAATCTTTACCACAGTGGCAAACAGTTTGTCAACAATCTCATCGTGAACTATGGAGTAATCCATCGCCTCCTTTGCCACATCCATATACTCCTCCATCTTCTTTCCCAGAAGTTTCTCCGATAACTCTCTGTTGAATATCACTTCCACCGCTCCCGTGCCGTCATCCACCAGAGCCCTTATCCTCAAATCCGGTATGCCCTCCACCTCCCCGTGCTCCTCGCAGACCCCATCCCGAAGTTTCCTGTTGCAGTGGGGGCATCGGAATATTATGCCCGCATCCCTTCTCACATCCAGTATTGTGCCCTCGATGGTGAGGTCAACGCCTCCTCCCGCCTCCACCACCTTGTAGAGGGGGACGACCCTTTCATCCATGACTATGTCCTCATCAACTTTTTCCACCGTGGAGTTCTCATCGAATATTATCTGGGGAGCCCCTCTCCACTTTCTCACATAGGCGTTTTTGATTCTTATCACGTCCCCCTCTTTCAATCCGAAATCCTTCCAGGCGGTGAATCTGACCTTTGCCGTCTCGTCAGCCATAATGCCGGAGAAAACCTTTCTCGCCTCCCCTCCTATGTTCACCTCCCGCTCCTCCATGGAGAGAATTTTCCCTCTTACCTCCACATTGGATAGGCCGGGCTTCAAATCAATGAGGTTGTATTTCTGGGGTGCCCTCTTTATGAGTTCAATATCATAGTCCACCTTCTCCACCGTGCTCCATTCGGAAAGGCTCAATCTGGGCTGCCCCTCCCACTCGCTGCTGGACGCATTCTCAATTCTTATCACATCTCCCTTGTTGAGCCCAAAATCTTTCCATGCCGTGAAGGAGAGTATGGCGGTGTCGTCTCCCAGCAATCCGCGATATATTTTTCTCCTTTCCCCCCTCACCTCCACTTCCCTCTCGTCAATGGCTATTATCTTGCCGACCGTGCATATGTTTCGCTCTCCCGCCTCTATGTCCTTCAGTTTTTTCTCCTTCATCACCTCTCCATATTTGCTCATCACCGCCTCCTTTGCCTGCTCTAAGGGAACGCCATAGTCCACAAATTTCTTCAAATCCTCCATCACCTTGTCTTTATCCGCCTTCACGCTGGCGAGAATTTCCTCCACCGCCTTCTCGATTTCTTCCATCAATCATTAATTAAGACCCGCTATAAAATTTTATGTGTATAGCCAGGGTGCCAGCAGCATTTTCAAGGTTACGAGAGCATCCACTATTTTTTCAATGAGCATGGTGATGAATTGCTGGAAAGAGGGCATGAGGGGCATTGCCACCTTCATCTCCGCTTCCTCGCTCATCATTCCATCACTCACATTACCATCTCCATTGGGGTCATCCATGGCAACGACGCTTACCACAAATGTTTCCCTTTTGTAAGGCGTATCGCTCTTCCATGTATGCTCAACCACGCATTCTGAGGAGTTTTCATATGGCCCAAGCCACTCGCTTGTGCTTCCATCACCCCAGTCAAATTTGAAGTATATTGTATCGCCATCACCATCAACACTGCTTGCCCTGAATTCATATGCCTTTCCGAACCACCCCTGGGGAGGGATGTAGTTTGTTGAAATGGTTGGCTTCTCAGGTGCATGATTCTGGCGGGGCGATATGATGGCATAGGTGTAATAATAGGCATCTCTGCCCTCCGCATCCGTGGCATGGAGCGTGATGTTGTATGTTCCCTCGCTGGAATAGATATGGGTCGCATTTCTTTCATTACTCTTTTTTCCATCTCCGAAGTCCCACTCCCATTTTACGGGCATGGTGCCGTTGCTGGCGTTGGCATGGAAATGCACCGGCTTGTTTTCCTTTCCATAGTAAGGGCCATTCCCATCCACCTCAAATTTTGCCCTGTAGTTCACATGGATGGGAAGCGGCTCGCTCCACTGGCTTTCCAGTTTCAAGGTGTCTCTTGCCTTCACCTTTATGCTGTAATCGCCCTCCTCGCCCCATGAATGCTCGGCCTGCACACTTTCACCGCTTTCATAGGGTCCGAGCCATCCACTGCTGCTCCCGTCACCCCAGTCAAAAAGGTAATAGACGTCGTCACCATCGGGGTCGGTGGTGGATGACGAAAATTTATAGAGGGTGTCCTGATAGAATATGGAGGCATCCGATTCCGGTTTCTCGGGGGCAAGGGGTGCATGATTCACGCCTGATGGATACTCATAGGCGCCTATATCATAGCCCGCCCCCTGGGGTCTTGGATTTCCATCATAATCTACCGACGGGGCGTTGGAGGAGGTGCCGTTGTCGATGGCCATGCATCCCTCCTTTAAATGAAAATTCCATCCATTCATGTTCTGAAACATATCGGAGGGGTTGAAGCACACTAAGGAATGAATGTCCTGCCCGCTGTATGAGGCCCATCTCCCCTGACGGATGTCCTCCATGGAGAATTCATCGGTGTAGCCCACTGCAATGGCTCTCGCCCCGTCGTTGTGGAATATGTTGTAATCGCCGTGATAGTTGCTTGCATCCCTCTGCTCGAAGGCAAGCCCTATGTTGTCACCTCCCGCAAGAATGCAGTTGTACATGTAAAGAGTATCCTGCGAATTTTCCACCCATATGTTATACACGCCGGCGTCCACAAAGTTGCAGTTCTGCAATCTCACAGTGCCGGCATTTCCGTCCCAGTCCAGTTCCACGTTGGATATGGTGTTGTGGTAACTCAGGCAGTTTATCAGTTTCACATTGTCCTGCCATATCTTATAGCCGCCGTTCCAGCATCCATGGGCGGAGCATCTGCTGAGTATGGTATCTCTCGCACTTATATCAAAGCCATCGAAGACATCGTAGGTGGTGCATCTGTTAAAAACAAAATCATGCTGCTCCCCATGGCCCAAGGCAAATCCATCCACATTCTGCGATGCATCCCTCCCGTTGTGAGCAACGCAGTCATTTAAAACGCCGTTGTAGCATGGATCCCCGCCGGAGGGCGAGGCATCGAAGCCGTATAAATCAAAGTGGTGTATGTCCACGTTGTTGAGTTCAAAATCATGAGTTCCGTCGGCCATTCCTATTCCAAATGTGACATAGCAGACCTCGCAGTTGGATATGTAAATGTGGGAGGCATGGGCCACCCATATGCCCGTGTCGCTCCAGTTGCATATTTTGATGCCAGAAATTTTGATGTAGGAATGGGTGATTGTGAATCCCGTGCCGGATGCCACGCCATTTCCGTCTATGACGGGCGTTTCTCCCCCGTAGGCGCGAAATCTTATATAGTTTCCATCGCTCCCGCTCCTTGTTGTATAAACACTTTCATGGTATGTGCCTCCTCTTATGTAAACCGTATCTCCCGCATTCATCACATCGGCAGCATGCTGTATGCTTTTCCAGGGCATGTCGAAGGTGCCGGGATTGGAGTCATCGCCCCAGGGAGCCACATAGTATGTATTTCCCGAAAGAGCATCGCTTCCGTATGAACCATTAAGGAAGAACGGCATCATTAAAAGAAGAGCAAGAACAGATATGGAAAACCATTTTTCCATCATGAATTTAATCGAGAAGGATTTTAAATAATTTTATGAAATTATGAATGCATTTCCCCTCAACCATCCATGACCCAGGGATAATTGTTATAAACCTCTAACCATTTTATAGATGGAGGCAGATGAAGGCACTGGGCATTGTCATGATTGTGTTCATGCTAACCCTGGCCAACATACCGGCCGAGCCCGTGAAAGAAGAGCAGCCGTCCATAAACGTATGCGTGATAAACGGGTTTTTTGTGTACAGAGGGGAGGATGGGGGCAGAGTATACTTCAAAGCCATATATGCGAGGATGGTATTCATGACGGAGGATAAGGGAGTGGGATCAACGTATCTCATAAATTCCAGCATCGCCTTCTCAAAACCCTTCCATTCCGTTTCCATATCTCTCGACAACTACACCTACATTTTTATTGCCTTCGCCTCCAACTGGGAATTTGTCAATGCTTCATGACCATATGGGCTGCCATCCCGGCTCCAAAACCGTTGTCTATGTTTACCACCACTATGCCGGGCGAGCAGCTGTTGAGCATGGCCATCAGGGCGGCAACGCCGTTAAGCCCCGTTCCATAGCCGATGCTGGTGGGAACTGCTATTGTTATGGATGATGCGAAGTTGGAAACGAGGGTGGGCAATATGCCGTCCATTCCCGCCACCACCACAACCACCCTGGCATTTTCTATCTCCTCCCTGTAGGGGAGTATGCGATGGAAGCCGGCGGCCCCCACGTCATATATGCGATGCACTTCATTGCCTAATTCCTCTGCTGTCACCGCCGCCTCCTCTGCTATGGGTATGTCGCTGCTTCCGGCGCTTATCACCGCCATGTAGCCCTCGCTTTTCTTTTCCACCCTCTCCCCTATGACTATCATCCCGCACTTTTCATAGTAGCGGGCGTTTTTGATGTGTTTCACATGCTCATATATCTCCTCATTTGCCTTTGTGATGAACACCTTCTCATGCGCTGCCATTTCCTCTGCTATCCTTTTTATCTGCTCCACGCTCTTGCCAGGAGCATATATCGCCTCCGCCATGTCCCGTCTCAACCTTCTGTGGAAATCGATTTTGGCAAAATCCATGTCCATGAAGGGCAAGTCCTTAAGAATTCTCATGGCTTCTTCCACATCCATTTCTCCTTTGCTCACCCTTCTGAGAATCTCCTCCACATCCATTGAAGCCAATCCCATTGCAAAATTTAAATGTTTCATCGCATTGCATCTTAATGAGATGGAGATATGTGGCTGTAGCCGTGGCGGTAATTTTCATCATTCTTGTTGCTCTCTTTCCCCATGCTCTATATGACAACTTTCTCTGGAAATACATCATAGGGCCTGTGGTGGCCGACGCTACAGGCAAGCCGGTGCAGCACAATGGTGTGTATGCATACGAAGGTTACACCCCTGTATCAGAGGCCATATACGGCATCCTCATGGTGTTGTTCATATACCTCACCTATCTCTTCTTTGAAAGAAATGGCATAGTTGTTGATTTACGCTTCCTCCTCCTCTCCATTCCCTTCATGCTATACGGCTCCATGGCGCGGGTGATGGAGGATGCCGGAATATTCTCCCGCCCCCTCTCCTATTTTTTCATCTCCCCCTTCATATACGTGCAGATAGGCATCCTCTTTGTATTTTCCCTTCTCTATGGCATACGTTTCAGAGGAAAGAGGGCCTTCATGCTTCTTATGCTGGCAGCCATCGTAATTTATTCCCTCCTTTACATCTTCCTCCTCTCATCTCCCTATGCTCTTCATCCTGCAATTTTTGCCATTCTCTCCCTGATTGCCCTTTGGATTTACGGGAAAATGGAGGATGGCTACCTCTCATCCATGTTCTCCATCGGATTTCTATGCTTCTCCTCCTCCCTTCTTTCCCTCATCCTATTTGCCATTAAGGGAGCGAATTTGTTCCCTGCCATTCTCATCACTCCTCTTCTCGCCGCCTTAGTGGCAATGTTGCTGTATTTTTTAGGCATAAGGTTCAATTTCTCTTTGCTCGGGAACAGGATAAATTTTACCCTCATATTTGGCCACATGCTGGACGCCATAACCACCTACTTTGCCGTGGTGAACCCCTTTAAATGGAAGATAAGCTATGGGGAGAAGCATCCCCTGCCGGATTTTCTCATGAAAAGTTTCTATGGAGTGGGCTATCCTGTCCTAAAGTTCCTGGTGATTCTTGGGGTCATATATGTAGTGGATGATCTGAAAAAAAATCTGAAGAACACCATAAAATTCTTCATTTTGTTTTTGGGACTGTCTCCCGGAATGAGGGACCTGCTCCGCATCCTGCTGGGAGTATAATTTTTATATCTTTCCCCTTTTATTCCCATGAAGATTCTCTTCATCCACGCAGATTATATGGAATACGAGGCGAAGGAGAAGGCCATAGAGGGGGCGGAGGAGATAGAGAAGAAAAAGGATGCCATGGATGATGTACTTGTCGCCTTCATTTCTGTGGAGGAAGATGACGAGTGGCATGGGAAGGCGAGCGAGGAAATAAAGAAGGTTGCATCCATGGTAAATGCGGAGAACATAATGCTCTACCCCTATGCCCATCTTTCCAGCAATCTCGCTCCTCCATCCAAAGCGGTGGAGATGCTACGGGCCGTAGAGGAGGATTTGAAGAAGGAGTACAACGTAAAACGCTCCCCCTTCGGATGGTACAAGTCCTTCAAGATACAATGTAAGGGCCATCCTCTCTCGGAGCTCTCAAGGCATGTGGAATGCAAGAGAGAGGAGGAAGGCGGGGAGGAGATAGAATCGAGATGGTATATCCTTACGCCTGAGGGTGAGCTAATAGATGCGGAAGAGTTCGACTTCACTGGTCATGAGGGGCTGAAAAGGTTTTATGAGTATGAGGCCCATGGAAGCAGGCAGGCCAGCGAGGAGCCGGCCCATGTTAAACTCATGAGGGAGCATGAACTGGTTGATTATGAACCTGGCTCCGACTACGGAAACATGAGATGGTATCCCAAGGGGTATCTCATAAAGCGGCTTATGGAGGAAAAGGTGGAGGAGATGTGCCTCGGCATAGGCGCCATGGAGGTGGAAACGCCCATAATGTATGATTTGAATCATCCTGCATTGAGTAAATATGTGAAAAAATTTCCGGCAAGGCAGTACAGGGTGAAGGCGGATAAGGGCAAGGAGATGTTTCTGAGATTTGCCGCCTGCTTCGGCCAGTATTTGATGGCCCATGATATGGTCATATCATATCGCCATCTCCCCCTTCGTCTCCTCGAAATCGCCAAATCCTTCAGGAAGGAGCAGCACGGGGAGGTTACGGGAATAAAAAGGTTGAGGGCATTCACCATGCCGGATATGCACACTCTCTGCAGGGATGAGGAGCAGGCACTGGAGGAGTTCAGGAGACAGTTCATGCTCTCTCTGGAATGGGCAAAGATGATAGAAATTGAGGGGGAGATAGCCATAAGATTCGTCAGAGAATTTTTTGAGAGAAACAGGGAGTTTGCGGTTGAACTCGTAAAGGCATGGGGCAAGCCGGTGCTGGTGGAGATGTGGGAGAAGAGATATTTCTACTTTGTCATGAAATTCGAGATAAACATGAACGACAGCGTTGGTAAGGCCTTTGCCCTCTCCACCGTGCAGATAGATGTTGAGAATCCATACTCCTTCGACATAACCTATGTGGATGAGGACAACAACAGGAAATATCCTTATCTCCTCCACGCTTCCATTTCCGGAGGAGTTGATAGAAACGTGTGCGCCATTCTGGAAAAGGAGGCAATGAAGATGGAGCGGGGCGAGAAGGCATCCTATCCCTTCTGGCTGGCCCCGACGCAGGTGAGAATAATACCAGTAAGGAATGAATTTCTGGAGGAATGCATCGAGCTTGCCAAAAAAATAAAGGCAAGGGTGGATGTGGATGACAGGGATGAGAGTGTCTCAAAAAGAATAAGGGAGGCGGAAAAGGAATGGGTTCCCATCATTATAGTTTACGGAGATAACGAAAGGAACGGCGTGTTCAGACCCCGCTACAGATTTGAATGCGACGAGAATGAAATAAATCTGGAAAGACTCAACAAAATCATAGAGGAAAAAATGAAGGGATTCCCCTTCAGGAAACTTCCCCTGCCCCTGCTGTTGAGCGCAAGACCGAGATTCAGATAACCTCACCCATGTTTTCTTATCCACACCGCTATCATGGCAAGGCCCAGCAGCACCAGGAAGGCGGGAAGAATTATCTGCATAAATGTGAGCAGGAACGCCGCCTGCTCCGCCTCCTCCGCCATCTCCATCACGGACTTTTCCGTTGCCCAGTAGGTTAGGTCCATTACCTTCACCTTTCTGCCTGAAAGCTTCTCCACCATCATCATCTGGTTTCTGGCTGCGTTCAAACTCTCTTCCAGGTCTTGGGTATGGAGATTTACCTGAAGTGCCGGAACCTTTGAATTTGATAGTTTGATGAGCCCCATCATCTGCTTTGCCTGCTCCGCCATCTCGTTTACGGTATCTTCGGGAAAGTAGAGGTTAAGCCGGTAAACATCTATCCAGAAGGGGCCTCTTGCACCTATGAGATTTTCCATGAGGTTTATTTTCTTCACGGAATCCTTTTTCATATCCACTATAATGCCGGTGTTGGGTTCAACCCAGTAATAGGTGGTCGTGATGTACTTTACGGTTAGAGGCATTCCAAGGGATGTGTCCTTGACCATTCTATTTTCCTTGGTTTCAAAAAGATAGGTGTGAACGCCCGCATGGTCTTCTTCCCTGATAAATTCAACGGGGGATGGGGCGTTTATCTCGGTATTCCACATAAAATAATTCCTTTTCTCGGTGCCCGGCGGGAAGGTGTATAGGCCCTCCCTTTCCATGTCTCCATAATTTCTTGCCTCCTCGGATGTGTCGGCATACACGCCATGGTATTCCGTGGTGCAGGCGAGGTCTATCTTTCCCCCTGTTTTTTTGTCATAGGTTGTCGTCTCATCCTTTATCACAAGAACCTTATCTTTGCCTTCCCAGTACACATTGGACACACTCACATTTCTAACCATTTCTATGCTCTTGCTTCCCATGGTTGCTGCCCATAACTCGCCATCCATTTTTATCTGCCCTGCAAAATTTTCGGGTATGGTGTGGAGGTCCGGGAAAAAGGCATATACCTTGCCCTCCTTCTCCACATACGCAACTGCTCCGGAGATGGGTTCCACATAGTAGGTGGTGTTGCCCGAGTAATACAGTTCTGCATGCCTGTCGCTCATACCCTCTATCTCCTGGTTGCCTATGTACCTGTTTTCCGTGTTGACAACATATCTGTAGGTTTTGAGTCCTCCTATGGAGTACTCTCCATCATACCTTGCTATGGAAACATCCCCTATATCGGAATCCCAGAGCATATAGTCATGCTTTTCCACCCCAATGGGGAATGTCATCAATCCCCTCTTATCGCTCAGCATCTCAATATATTCCATGGTGTATGGGTTTATTGTATCCTCAGAGGATGAGCACAGCTCCTCCACCCTCCTTCCATTCTCATCCAGGGCCAACATGTCATTTTTTATTACGTAATAATCGGGATAAGCACTCTCCACCTCTATATGATTGCACACGGTAAGATTGAATACATCCTGCTCTCCATTGGTGGTGTTGAGAATCTTTGCATTGCCAGAGAGATAGACACTCATATTCAAATTACTCGGTATTTTGTGCAAATCCGGAAATGCGGCGTACTGGTCAACATGCTTCTGCAAATCCACTATGGTCCCCGTCTTTGGCTCCACCCAGGCAAATAGGTAGCCGCTATAGTACATCTTCGCCTCAGGCAGAATAGGAAGATAACCCGTGAAAATATCATTCTGCTCCCCATAATATTTGTAGGTTTTTATGCCTCCTCGCTCCTCCTCTCCCAGTAGAGTTGCCTTAGCCAGCGCCTCGTCGCCACTTATATAGCCCTCCTTGAAGGCATCATCCAGATCTGTGTTCCATATAAGATATTCCTTGTCCTTGTCCACGCCCACGGGAAACATCCAGTAGCCCATACGATCCACATCGCCATATCCCTCAATATTTTCTGTGGTGTGGGGGTCTATGCCATATATCTTTGTCATGGTAAGCTCCGGGATGCTCTCTCCCGTCTGCTTGTTCTTTACCTCGATGTCTTCCCTCACAATCAGAACATTACCCTCCTCCCGCAATGCCTTCACATGCCTCACTATCTCTATATCGATGTAGTCAAGGCGGAGGGTGGTGTCGTTGAACATGCCCAGTTTTCCATTGTAATAAATGTGTTCATCAAGGTCTGCGGGCAATCTTTTCATGGAGGGCACAACATAGAATGCCAGTGAAGGGGATATCAGAAAGAACACTACTGCCAGCACTGCAAGTATGTCCCATTTATTCATAAAAAAGAATTGGCAACCCATTTAAGAAGGTTTTGAAAATGTGATGCTACTTAAGCATATCAAGATTCTTTTCCAATCTTTTAAGATTTCTCTCCATCCTCTCCATCATTCTGTTTCCTATCTCCACAAGCAACTCCACATATTCATCCCCACCATATATTTTCCCATCCACACCCAGAGGGGCATCTATCCTCTCTGTTCCAAGAATCTCCACCATTATTTTGCCGTTGACGGACTTTATGGATGAATGTTTGAACCCGCTCTGATTTGCGACATTCAGCAATTTCCTCGCATCCTCCATGGATATGGCCGCCACATGAAAAATGGAGGACTGGACAAGAAACCATATCTCTCCCTTTCCTCCTTTCTGCAGCGCCTTTTTCACCTCTCCCACATCCACCTTTCTATGCCATTTTCCGAGAAATTTTGCTTTCCTCTTTCTTCCAAAGGATGGCGCTTCCAGCACCACGATTCTCCCCGAGCAGCTGCTTGTGGTGAAGTAATCGGAAATGGAGTTTATCTTTTCCACTATGGGTTTCACCCTTTCATCAACCTGACCCTCCTCCAGCGCCCTTTCCAGCGATTTCAGCGCCTTTCCCCTTGCCTGTAGAAATCTTCTGTTGAGTTTCTTCGCCTCCTTCCTGAAATGGGCTATTATCTCCTTAAATTCACCCCTTCTTATCCCAATCGCCCCCGCTATCCCCATTATGATGCCCGCTATCGTATCTGCTATCATATCCAGCATGGTATTCTCCAGACTTATCTGGGCAACCGGCTCTCCATGGGAAAAAATCTGGTCCGATGCAAATTCGGCAATTTCCCATACCCCTCCCATTGCTATGGTGAATATGGCTATGAAAAAGGCCAGCATGATGGCATCCATATGTATGCGGGGTGAAAACACATCCATTATGTAAACCACGATGAGGGCGAAGAAGGCGACTATCCCGGAGGCAAGAAAATGGGCTATTTTGTCATAGAAGGGGATGGAATACAGATGGAGCACCCCTCCCCATACATGCAGGGAAATGGCAAACACCAGAAGAAGTTCTATGGACCAGTGAACAGAAAAGTGGATGCTCTTCCTTAAAATGATCGGCGAGATGGACAGGAAAAAGGCAAAAAAACAGGCAAAAACCCATAGCCAGTCCTTTTTCCATATGCTCCACAGACCCATGATGAAAAGTGTTCCCTCCAGAATCCTTGAAATAATGAGCCACACCCTGCTGTTCATGGTGTTAAATGGGGAGATTTATAAAATTGTATCTTTTGCCATCCTCACTGCTCTTCAAAACCAAAATTAAAATCTTCATATGCTCTTAATGAAGGTGGAGGTAGGTGAATGAAAATGGAGTTTGTCTGCCAGCAATGCGCAACAGGCATGGAGGGTTTTGCCCGAATCTTATCTCATCCATAAGTCCAGCTTTGCCTGCCCCTCCTTCTTCTTCCCCGTTTCCTTGCCCCCCCTTCTTTCTTCCTTTGCCACCTTTTCTATCATACCCCTCAATCTCTTTATCTGTTCCATCATCTTTTTTTCCTTTCTTCTGCTGCTCCAGTAATATGCCTCATCTCTCGACCCCCGCATTATGAGTATGTAAACCTCGCCGGGCATTCCTCCCCTT
>Ga0164318_10004949_pt1 | contig 12869 bp, 9 predicted proteins | sample GuaBasSedimGuay9_FD_113734 | JGI IMG/M metagenome (GOLD analysis project Ga0164318, IMG submission 113734) | Subseafloor sediment microbial communities from Guaymas Basin, Gulf of California, Mexico - Guay9, Core 4571-4, 0-3 cm | ecosystem: Environmental > Aquatic > Marine > Hydrothermal vents >... | reverse complement strand
TTCTATTTTTTCAATCATTAGTCCCACCTTTAGTTAATTTCCTTTAAAATATGAAGTTTCAAAAAACATATTATCCAATATATTGATAAAATCTCCATCTTTTTCCAATCTGATAATTTTAAAAAATAAGCCTACAGATAGAGTTGGGAAAATATTACTTAGAATTTTAGCAATACTTGAAGGGAATGGATAAAAATTAGAACTTTTTACTTTTAATACTTTAAAATATCCACCACATTCTATAAATTCTTTAAAAGAATGTGCTGTAAAACCTCTAACATGAGGTCCTAATACTTTAATACTCGTAGGTTGTTTTCCGAAAAGTAATAATATTCTATTATGTAATGATGCTAAATTAGGAACTCCAATAATTATTAATCCCTGTTTTTTTATTACTCTTGAAATTTCAGAAAATATCCAGAATATATCTTTTGTGTGTTCTATGATTTGATTAGCAATTACTATATCAAAGAAATTATTTTCTATTGGTATTTTTTCTTTTTCAATATCTATATTGAATACTTTTATGTTATGTTGTTCTGCTATTTTAGCATTTGGTTTATAATATTCAACTCCATACATATCAAGCGGCTTTTGGATTTTAGTTTGTATATTTATTAAATCTTCACCTCTACTACATCCGATATCAATTATTTTAAAGGAATTTTGATTTGAGTTATTAATATATTCTTCACACCATTTGACAATAATATCTCTACCAAAATTTAATTTTTTATCGATAATTTTTTCAAAAAATTTATTTATCATATTGTTTTATACCCTGTTAATATATGTTATGCCCCTTAGAGGATTCGAACCTCTGACCTACAGATTAGGAATCTGTTGCTCTATCCTGCTGAGCTAAAGGGGCGATTTTTATCTATAATAATAAATTTTTAATATAAATCAAGAGGTTTTTAGTATAAATTTATTTTTGAGAAATCTAAAATTCTTGTATTAATATTTAATTTGAAAAAATTTTAATAAAAAGCTTGATTTTTTTATTAAATTTTGTTTATTTTAAAAAAAGGAGGGAGTAATTTTATGAAAAAATTGTCAATTCTATTGGTTATTTTTTTTGTTTTATTTAATGTTGTTGTTTTTGCTCAAAATAATAATAATGAGTTTAGAGCTATTTGGGTAGTTACCTGGGATTTGATAAATAAAAATAATTCTGTTTCTGCTAATAAATCCCTGGATGAAGGAATAATTGAAAATTTAAAGAAAGCAAATATGAATGCCGTTCTCTGGCATGGCAGGCAAAGTGGAACAGCATATTATAATTCGAGTTATGAGCCATGGGGATATTATGCAGGAAGTACTTATCCAGGCTATGATCCATTGGAGTATGCAATTGAACAGGCTCATAAAAGAGGAATGGAAGTACATGTTTGGTTTAATACTTTTCATACATCCAGCACAGCTTCAGGTACACCTGCTGCAGAGCATCCGGAATGGATTTGCCGTGATGCTAATGGAAACCCAATGACTAAGTATATTTCAATTTCTCCTGGATTATCTGCTGTAAGAGAGTATTTAGTGAATGTTGCAATGGAAATTGTAAGAAATTATGATATTGATGGACTTCACCTTGATTATATTAGATGGAGTGAATATACTACAGGAGATATGTTGAATAAGATTTCACCTGAAGAGGAATTGAGGGTATTAGATGGAATGGGGTTTACGGAAGAAAGATTAAAGAAAATAAGAGCAGTCCCTACTGATAGATTTTTATGGGATATAGAGCATCCTTATTCTGCTGGTGTACCAGAGGGGTTTTCATCATGGGAAGAATGGTGGAGATGGTCTGTTACTGAATTTGTAAAAACATTACAGGATTCTATTAAAAGTGTAAAGCCATGGGTTAAATTATCAGCGGCTGTGCTTGGCAGATATAATTGGGGAGGCTGGAATGGCTATTATGATGTTTATCAAGATGCTGCTTTGTGGTTTAATAAAGGATATGTAGATCAATTAATGCCTATGCACTATCATTGGACTACTGGTTCTGAATTTTATGATATGTTAACAGGATCAGGGCAGGACAATTGGGAATATTGGATACATGAAGGAATTGAAGCTGGAAGGCTTTATTCTGTAGGCCCTGGTTCATATATATTAGATGAAAAAAATAAATGGGATAATCATTCTTCTATTGTTAATAAATGTCGAACTATCGATTGGGTTGATGGATTTCAATTTTTTTCCTATTCAAGCTGGAAAGCGCATAATTATTGGGATGAAGTTGCTAATACATTTTTTATGAAAAGGACTAAAATAAGAGCATATTCTCCAGTTGATTCTGTAGCACCTGATAAACCTCTTTTAAATGTTACCAAAGTTGATTCTCTTACTTTTGTTGTTAATATTTCCGCACCTAAAAAAGATACTGTGGGTTATAGATTTGCTTTGTATCTTTCCAAAAATTCTGATTTTTCAAAGGATACAAGTTCAATATATAATATTTATTTTTCTGATTTTGATGTCGTTGATACATTAAAATTTACTGGCAATGAAACATCTACAAAATATTATATAAGAGCAACATTATTTGATAGAGCATGGAATGAGTCAGAATTTTCTGATTTAGATTCTATTTGTGATATTAGTTCTAATCCTCCTTATGTAAAGTCTATTAATTTTTCTGAAGGTGATACTTTACATTTTGATGATGATATTTTTATAGAGTTTTCAAAACAAATGGATACAGCATCTGTTGAGAATGCAATTTCTTTTTCGCCTGAAGTAAATAATCTATCTTATACATGGAGTGATAGTAATTCTAAACTGCTTATAAAACATGATGATTTTCAAAAAGGTGCTGATTATATATTGAAAATATCAGATAATGCTATGGATTTGGCTGGTAATAAATTAGATGGAAATAAAGATGGAGAATCTGGTGATGATTTTGAAATTCATTTTTATATTTTTGATAAAGATATAGAACCTCCATATATTTATTCATATTATCCTGAAGATGGTTATCTTACTGTTGATGATGTTGTTACTTTATATTTTAATGAGCTTCTTGATGAATCTACAGTTAAATCAGGTATAACCTTACTAAAAGATAATATTGAAAGTAATGTTGATATAGTTGCAAATGTTTTTAATGAAAAACATGTAGTTTCAATACGACCATTTGGTGGATTTTTAGCAAAATCGGAATATGTTCTTAAAATAGATAGCATGTTAAGGGATATAAATGATAATAGCTATGAAAAATCAAGTAGTATCACTTTTATGACTGGTGATTCATCTAATGTTGAAGTTATTTATATTGATCAGTTTGATAATACGTCTGATTGGTGGAAACCAACAGGTAGTGGTTCTACTGTTGGTGTATTAGCAGGTACTGCTTTTGAATCATCAAAAGATTTTTATTTACCTGGTACCTGGGAAAGACCTTTTCAAAAACGCTCTGCAAAATTAAGTTATATATGGGATAATTCAAGTAGTACTAATTTTATTAGAGAATATGCAGAACCTCATAAAGCACCAAGAGATACAAAATTTGATACAACTTATACTTTACAGTGCTATTTATTTGGTGATAGCAGTAGTAATATGTTTAGATTCGCACTTGATGAAAATGCATCGAGATCAAAACCTTATGAAGTTTCTCTATGGTATGTTATTGATTGGATTGGCTGGAGAGTTATAAGTTGGGATTTATCTGATCCTGATATGGTTGGGGCCTGGTCTAACTTAGGTGATCAAAAATTGAATGGTTCTAAATATAGTATGGATAGTTTTCAATTTCAAAAAGGTGATAACAGCCCTGATTCCGGTGCTATTTATATAGATAATTTGATGTTGGTCAAAAAGGGTATTGGGACAAAGATTGATGAGAATAATAATAAGGCTCTTTCTAAAAGAATTGGATTTTTGAAAAATTATCCTAATCCTTTTAATAATACAACTACTATTTCTTTTCAATTATTAAAACCATCAAAGGTAAAGATTACTATTTATAATATGAGTGGTAGAAGAGTAAAGACTTTATTAAATGAATATAAAGATAGTCCTGGAGTATATAAAGTTCAATTTAATGCATCTGGCTTATCTTCTGGTGTTTATCTATATCAGCTTGATACTGGATTTGATATAATAGCTAAGAAAATGATTTTAATTAAATAGAAATTCTTGCTTTGATGGGAGAGAGGGAGAATAAGATGCCCTGATTTTTTCAGGGTATCTTTTTTTCATTTGAATAATATTTTGATTTAATAATAAAATTTCAGCAAAAATCGATAAATATAAGTTAAAGTTATGGAATTATAAGGTAAATATTATATGTTTCATAGAATATTATAATATTTTGTAGATAAAATTGTCTATAGCTTGGGGCAGAATAGTTGTCTGTGCAATTATTAACATCAATCCAACCAAGAAGAATAATATTGTTACCGTCAACAAGCATTTTGCAAGGGCTGTATATGGAAATTGCTTGAGATAATATCGAATCTAATACTTGATGTGAAAATAAGAAATAATATGCAAAATATAAAAATTTTTGTATGAGAAAAAGAGGAGTTATAGCATAAGTTTCCCCTGATATACTCAAAAGCTATAGGATAAATGAAATAATGAAATACAGTGCTTGCTAATATATTAATTAAATACATAAAAATATATATTAGTTATTAATAAAATCTTAAAAGTTTGACTTTTTTAATTATATATCCTTTTTCTATTGATTAATTTTTTTCTTTTTTTTATAATATAGGAAAAGAAGGTATTGTAATGGCTAATTTTTATGTAATTTTGCCAGCAGGTGGTATTGGTAAAAGAATGAATACATCTGTTCCTAAGCAGTTACTTGAGTATAATGGCAAGCCTATATTTTATTATACATTAAGGAGATTTTATAATATTTCTGGCGTTGAAAGAATAGTTATTCCAGTATTTGAAGAAGGATTTAGATATTTTAAAGATATTATAAAAGATTTTAATTTTGATGATAGAGTTGATTTGGTAATTGGCGGTAGGAGAAGACAGGATTCAGTATTTAATGCTTTATCGACTATTTCTGAGGATAGAGATGGTTTTGTATTGATTCATGATATAGTAAGGCCTTTTATTTCTCAAGAATTAATTTTGGATATAATGGAAAGAGTTCAGGAGTTGAAGGCTGTAATTCCAGCTATTCCTGTAAAAGACACAATTAAAATTATTGATAATGGAGTGGTACGTAATACTCCTGATAGAAATTTATTATTTGCTGTGCAGACTCCTCAGGCTTTTCAAATTGGGATTTTATATGATTGTTTGCAGAAGGTTAATGAGGCAAATATTGATATTACAGATGATGCAATGGCGTTAGAATATTGTAATAAAAAGGTTTATATAGTTGAGGGGGATGAAAAAAATATTAAAATAACAACGCAGAGTGATTTAAAATATTTAAAGGAGTTAGATATTGTTTAGGATAGGCCAGGGAATAGATTTTCATAGATTTAAGGCAGGCCGAAGGCTTATTTTAGGTAATATTGAGATTGAATATGAATTTGGATTAGAGGGGCATTCTGATGCAGATGTGTTGATCCATAGTATAATGGATGCATTGCTGGGAGCAGCGGGTTTGAAAGATATAGGATATTATTTTCCGGATACGGATGAAAAATATAAAAATATTGATAGTGGGATTTTGCTTGAGAATGTTGTTTCTTTAATAAGGGGAAAAGGATTTGAAATAGTAAATATTGATGCTACTATAATTGCTCAGAAACCGAAGATTTTACCTTATATTGATGAAATGAAAACCAGGTTGAGTTCTATAATGAATATTACCCGGGAGCAAATTTCTATAAAGGCAACAACAACTGAAAAAATGGGTTTTATTGGCAGGCAGGAAGGCATTGCTTCTATGTCTGTGGTATTATTAAGATATGATTGATTATTTTATTAATATTGCTAAAGAATATAAAGATTATTCTTATATTGTGATTTTTTTGGCAGCATATTTTGAAAATATTTTTCCGCCTATTCCTGGTGATACTTTAGTTGTTTTAAGTGCTTTCTGGGTTATTTCATCAAAGTTTAGTATTTTTGGTGCAATATTATCTTCTGTAATTGGAAGTTTTTTAGGTTTTTTAACATATTATTTTTTAGCATATAAATATGGAGAAGATTTTTTTAAGTGGAAAATAACTAAAAATTTAAAAAATGATACATTGTTTCAAAAATTTGAAGAGTATTTTAAAAAGTATGGATATGTTTTAATTGCATTTAATAGATTTTTTTCAGGATTTAGGTCAATTATATCTATAGCGGCAGGGTTTTATAGATTATCTCCTTTGAAAGTTTCTTTTTATTCTTTTATATCCTGTTTGTTGTGGAATTCTTTAATAATATATTCAATATTCCTTTTTAAATCTAATATTAATAGGTTAATTAGGATTATTTCAAAATATAATGCCTATACTTTTATTAGTATAATTATTATTTTAATTTTATTTTTTCTGGGGTATTTTTTGAGAAGGAAGGTGAAAAGAAATGGATAAAAAGATTTGGCAAGATTTTGTTATAAGGTATCCATGGGCAAGTATGATAAAAAAGCAGATATTTAGTGTTATTGATAAATTGGAAGATGCCTTTAGAAATAATAAAAAATTGTTATTGGCTGGTAATGGCGGTAGTATGGCAGATAGTTTACATATTTCTGGAGAACTTCTTAAATCATTTGAAAAGAGAAGAGATGTTGATCATGAATTGGATAATAAAATTAAAGACTCATGGGCATATGATTATTTGAAATTTTTAGAGAAAGGTTTTAGAGTTCATGTGTTAGGAATAAATCCTGTTTTGCAGAGTGCTTTTTTGAATGATAAAAAGATAAGCGAATTATATTATGCACAGGAGCTATATAATATCGCAGAGCCAGGAGATATATTTTTTGCTATTTCCACAAGTGGGAGATCTAAAAATTTACTTGTTGCAGCAGAGCTTGCTAATATTATGGATGTTTTTACTATTGGATTGATAGATCAGGATGGTACTGAGTTACGGAAACTTTCAAAATTGTATATACAGGTTCCCGTGAAAGGGAATTCTGCTGATGTTCAGGAATACCATTTACCGGTTTATCATTTTATTGCCAGAGAATTAGAGAGGCGTTTTTATGCTTGAAGAAAAATTGAAGGAATTTTTAAAAGATAAGAATAAAAATTTATTTTTGATTTTATCAACAGCAAGCCTTTTTATTTATTGGGTTATTGGCGGTATTTTAATTTATATTTTATTGCCAGGTCTTAATAATGTTTCTTCTTTTTTAACATATTTTGTTATAGGTGCTATTTTGTTATTTTTATTGAGTTTGACATGTGGTTTTTTTATTATTGTGATATCTATTCTAACCGGATGGGATTTACTTTATCCCCATGGAAAAAGACAATTTACACTTGTAGTTTTATTTCCATTGAATGTATTTTTAGCTAAATTGATAGGAATAGCCAAAGATAGAGTTAGATTATCATATATTGCTTTGAGTAATGCTTTGTGGACTGTCCAGGAAAAAAGATTAGATGGTTCGAGGCTTCTTATTTTGTTGCCTCATTGTCTTCAAGACACTAAATGTCCTTTTAAAATAACTTATGATATATTTAATTGCAAAGAGTGTGGTAAATGTGTTATTGGAGATATTGTGAAGCTTGCTAAAAAATATGATATATATGTAGCAGTGGCAACAGGTGGGACTCTTGCACGGAAAATTGTTGTAGATTTTAAACCAACTTTTATTATAGCAGTTGCATGTGAGCGAGATCTGTCTTTAGGAATCCAGGAGGTTTATCCTATTCCGGTTTATGGTTTGTTAAATAGCAGACCCTATGGTCCATGTGTTAATACTACTGTTGATATTAAAAAATTGGAAGATATAATTAGGTTAGTAAAACACTTATTTACAAAGAAAAAATAATGGAGGTACAATGTTATATAGGCTTGAAATAGCTTTGAAAAAAGATTTTGTAGATGGGGATGCTTTATCTATTAAAAAGAAGTTGAATCAGTATTTCTCTTATGATATAGAAAATTTGTATATTCATAAGGTATTTAAAATATTATCTGAGAAAGAACTCTCTGATAGTGAACTTAATAAAATTAAAATGGAATTTGCAGATCCTGTTCTGGAAATTTCTTCTTATGAAGGATTATTAGAGGAAGAATTTGATACTGCTATAATTATTGGTTTTAAGCCCGGAGTAACAGATTCAGTGGGTAAGAGTGCAAGAGTTGCTATTTCTGATATTACAGGTATTGCTCAGAAGTATATTAAAGTTTTTACAGAAAAAATATATTATTTTAAAGCGAGTTCTTTGAAAGAGGGCGATTTTAGAAAGATAGGATTTGATTTTTTAGCTAATGAATTAATTGAAAATATAAGGATCGTTTCAAAATCTCAAATGTTGTCAAATGGAATTGATATGTATATTCCTGAGGTTAGAATAAACCATAAGCCTACAGTTATTGAAATTGATCTTGAAATTTCAGATAATGAATTGATGAAGTTATCAAAAGAAAGGGTTTTATCTTTGACATTGGAAGAGATGAAAGCTATTCAAAAATATTATAGGAATGAATTTGAAATTGAAAAAAGAAAAGAAGTAGGTTTATCTAATAAAGCTACAGATGTAGAATTGGAGGCTTTAGCACAGACATGGTCAGAACATTGTAAGCATAAGATATTTAATGCGCATATAGATTATTATGAGAAAGGTAATAAAGAGGAAATAAATTCTTTATTTAAAGATTTTATTAAAAGATCTACTAAAGAAATTTCTAAGAGAGTTGATTTTTTGGTTTCGGTTTTCGATGATAATGCAGGAGTTATAAAATTTAATGATGATTTGAATATTGTTTATAAAGTAGAAACTCATAATAGTCCGTCAGCACTTGATCCATATGGTGGAGCTATGACGGGTATTGTTGGAGTTAATAGGGATCCTGCTGGTACAGGTCTTGGAGCTGAATTATTAATAAATACCTGGGGATATTGTTTTGGAGATATAAATTACCAAGATGAATTACCTAAAGGAATATTACATCCTGTGAGAATTAGAGAAGGTGTGCACAAAGGTGTTATTGATGGTGGTAATCAAAGTGGGATTCCTTATGGTAGAGGCTGGGAATTATTTGATAATAAATATATTGGGAAGCCTTTAGTTTTTTGTGGTACAGTTGGTTATCTCCCAAGATCAATAAATAATATTGATACATCAATAAAAGTAGTAAAGCCGGGATATAAAATTGTGATGGTTGGCGGTAGAATAGGTAAGGATGGTATCCATGGTGCTACATTTTCATCTGAAGAATTACATGAAGAATCACCAACGCAAGCTGTCCAGATTGGGGATCCAATTACTCAAAAAATGATGTTTGATTTTTTAAAAGAAGCAAGAGATAGATTATTATATACTGCAATTACGGATAATGGAGCAGGGGGATTATCATCTAGTGTTGGTGAAATGGCAGAATTTACAAATGGATGTAGAATGGATCTTGCCAATGCTCCGTTAAAATATAAAGGCCTTGATCCATGGGAAATTTTAATTTCTGAAGCACAGGAAAGAATGACTTTGGCTGTTCCGCCTGAAAATATTGATGAATTAAAGAAGCTTGCTGAAAAGAGAAATGTTGAAATGTCTGTTTTAGGAGAGTTTACTGATAGCGGGTATTTTCATATTTTATATGATAATAAGACAGTGGCATTTTTGAATATGGATTTTCTTCATAATGGTGTTCCTCAAATGAAGTTGGTTGCAAGATGGGAAGAAAAACATTTTGTTTCTCCCGAACTTCCAGAAGTTAAAGATTTTGCTAAAATAGCAAGAGAATTTTTGTCAAGATTAAATTTATCTGCAAAAGATGATATTTATAGGCATTATGATCATGAAGTTAAAGGCAATAGTGTTATAAAGCCTTTTATTGGTAAAAACAGAAATGTTCCAAGTGAAGCAACTGTTTTTTCAATTTTTCCTGGTGCAAAAGAAGGGATAGTATTATCTGAAGGAATAAATCCATATCTTTCGTATATTGATACCTATTATATGACAGGTTGGATTATAGATAATGCTATTAGAAAGGTTTTATCAATTGGAGGGAAAATTTCTAATTTATCAGGCTTGGATAATTTTTGTTGGCCTGATCCAGTGAAAAGCGAAAAAACTCCAGATGGTGAATACAAGTTAGCACAACTTGTTAGAGCTAATAAAGCTCTGTATGATTTTACCACAGCTTTTGATATTCCTTTGATTTCTGGTAAAGATAGTATGAAAAACGATGCTATTATGTATGGTGAAAAAATATCTATACCACCAACATTATTATTTTCTTTAATAGGTAGAATAGAAGAATTTGAAAAAATTCATACACTACAACCTATTAGAAGTGATGAGTTGGTTTATTTAATAGGTACACCATATAATTCATTGGCAGGAAGTGAATTTTATAGATATTTAGATGAGGAAAAGCATGGTTGTGTTGTGCCTGCCTTAAATGTAGATTATTTAAAAGATTTATATAATGTTATGGAGAAATTAAATTCAGAAAATATTTTAAAATCTTGTGCTGTTCCAGGTATAGGAGGAATTTTTTATAGTTTGTTTAAGATGTCCATTGCTTCTGGGTATGGAATGGATCTTAATTTAAATAATGTATTAGAGAAATATAAACTTGGTTTTTTTGAGTTTATATTTAATGAGTCTCCTGGTATTTTTATAGTTACAATAGATAAAAATAGTAAGGAAAAGTTTGAATATATTTGTAAAGATTATTGTTTGTTGGGTACAATGGCATCAGAATATAAATTTTTTATTAATTTAAAAGATAGTAAAATTGGTCTTGATATAAATGAATTATATAAAAATTGGAGAGGAGAATTATGAAGCCTAATGTAGCAATTTTAACTGGTTTTGGATTAAATTGTGAAAGAGAAACAGCTTTTGTATTTGAAAAAGCAGGAGCAAATATAGAATATGTTCATATCAATGATATAATTTTGGGTGCAAAAAAATTAAGTGATTATCAAATATTGGCATTTATAGGTGGTTTTGCTTTTGGAGATCATATAGCATCGGGAAGAGTTTTAGCAATTAAGTTTAAATATAAGTTATATGATCAGTTAATGGAATATATAAGTAAAGATAATTTGATTATCGGTATATGTAATGGGTTTCAGACACTGGTAAAACTTGGGATTTTACCGGGGAATCCTGAATTTAAACACCAACAGGTGGCATCTTTAACTCATAATGATAATCCAGGATATAGGGATGATTGGGTTATGTTAAAAGCGAATAAAAACTCTCCGTGTGTTTTTACTAAAGACATTGATTATATTGAAGTTCCTATTAGGCATGGAGAGGGCAAATTTGTGTGTAATGAAAATGTGTTATCTACATTAAAAGCAAATAATCAGGTTGTTTTTCAATATGTTCATCCAATTAGTTTAGAGCCTACAATGGATTTTCCCTATAATCCTAATGGTTCAATTGATGCAATTGCTGGAATATGCAGTCCTGATGGCAGGATATTCGGTTTAATGCCACATCCGGAGGCTTTTCATACTAACTATAATCATCCTTTATGGTATGTTGGGAAAAAAGATATTTTTTCATCAGGTATGGGAATGAAAATTTTTGAAAATGCAATTAAGTATTTTGTTTAAACATTAAAAAATAAGATTCTAAACTTGACAAAAAGATAAAAAATTTTCTATTATTAATAAAATTAACAAAATTTCAGAGGAGGAAATATGAATTTTAAAAAGGTGGTTTTGTGGATGTTATTAAGTTTATTTGTGTTATCTCAGGTTAATTCGTCGAATGCTAAAATATTGGAAAGAAAAGAAGTTCCTGATAAGTACAAATGGAATCTTGCAGATTTGTATCCTTCTGTTGATGTATGGGAAGCAAAAAGAGCAGAGTTAGAATCAAAATTGAGCGAATTTGATAACTTTAAAGGTCATTTAACAGATTCTCCTGAAGCCTTGTATAAAGCTTTGAGATTTTATTTTGATTATTCAAAAGAATTATCGAGATTATATTCTTATGCATCAAAAATGGTTGATCAGGATTTAAGAGTTTCAAAAAATCAAGAATTGATTCAAAAAGTTAGTGTATTATGGACTAAATTTGGGGAAAAGACTTCTTTTATAAATCCGGAATTAGTTGCTGTAGATTCTGCTAAGTTGATGGGGTTTATTGAAAAGAAAAAAGAATTAGAAGAATTTAGTTCTTTTTTGTATGATGTTATAAGACAAAAACCGCATACATTATCTCCTAATGAAGAAAAAATATTAGCTTCTGCAAGTCTTATTACATCCTCTGCTGACGAACTTTATTCTATATTTGATAATACCGAAATGCCAAGACCTAAGGTTAAATTATCAACTGGTGAAGAGATTACATTAACAGCACCTAATTATGTAAAATATAGATCCACAAATGTAAGAGAAGACCGGGCAAAAATTTTTAAGGCATTATTTGAAAATTATGGGAAATACAAAAATACAATGGCTGTTAATTTGGTTGCAAATGCTAAAAATCATTATTTTTATGCGAAAAATAGAAATTATAAATCATGCCTTGAAAGAGCATTATCTGCAAATAATATCCCAACTTCGGTTTATACAAATTTGATTGACCAGATTCATAAAAATTTGAATGTATTACATGAATATTTAATTTTGAGAAAAAAATTATTAGGAGTTGATACATTACATTATTATGATTTGTATGTGCCTTTAGTAAAAAAAGTTGATTTAAAATATTCTATAGAAGATGCACGAAAAATCTTCCCTAAAGCATTAAAAGTTTTAGGAAAAGAATATACAAATACTGTGGAAAGAGCATTTGCTGAAAGAT
>Ga0164318_10004948_pt1 | contig 12870 bp, 13 predicted proteins | sample GuaBasSedimGuay9_FD_113734 | JGI IMG/M metagenome (GOLD analysis project Ga0164318, IMG submission 113734) | Subseafloor sediment microbial communities from Guaymas Basin, Gulf of California, Mexico - Guay9, Core 4571-4, 0-3 cm | ecosystem: Environmental > Aquatic > Marine > Hydrothermal vents... | reverse complement strand
TTGTACTAAAGAGTACACAGCATTTTCCCCTTAGGTAACCCCGACCTTTTACCCTTACGGGCACAAGCCATACTTTTCCAGTGGAAAATATGGGGTCGGCCCTATACCCTTGCGGGCACAGGCACCCTTACGGGCACAAGCGGGCAAATAATGCTAACCGCATTATTTGGGTTAAGGGAAGAATAAACTACCTCGCAGCAAGCTACGAGGTATCAAAAACTTTTCCAAAAAAGGAAACGCAGCAAGCTGCGGGGAATTAAACCCCAGATCCTTCGACTCCCTTCGGCCGCTCAGGATCAATTCGGCTATAGACTTTTTCTTCGAAAAAGTCTAAGTCTCATTGATTAAAGATACACGATTTCCGCAAAGAGGGGGTCCAAATCCAAAACAGCTACGGAAGGTTTTCCGCTAATCCAGCCTGAAGCTTCGCCGGGATTAACTAACAGCTGTTCACCTTGTTTCTCTATGTGAGGTGTATGGGTATGCCCAAAAACAATAATATCAGTATCCGCTTTTTTATATTCATGAACCAAAGTTATACGGCACGCGCCTAATTCCAAAACCAAAGACTGGCGTGATATATTCCCTTTAGAAATTTTTACCAATCCCCGCACTTCTCCATCATTATTGCCTAAGACCCCCTTCCAGGGGCAGGCTAAATCAAATAACGGCTTAATTGAAAAGGGGGCAATAAAATCTCCGGCGTGAAGGACAAATCCTACCTTGTACCGGTTAAATAACTCTACAGCTTTTTTGATCAGAGGAAGGTTATCGTGAGTATCGGCGATAAGGCCTATTTTCATGATTTTCTAAAACAGAAAAGCATCAGGGGGTTAAAAAGGAAACCTTGCTGATAACTTCGTCTTCTACAAATATAGCTGAATCCGCCCTGACAGCTAAAGCTATGCTGTCCGAAGGACGGGCATCTACGATTTTCTCTTTGCCGTCAGCTGTTTTAATAATGAGTTTCGCGTAAAAAGTCCCGTCTTTAAGGTTATCAATAATTATTCTGCTCAACTTAGCTCCTAAATTATCTATAACCGATTTTAGCAAGTCGTGAGTTAAAGGACGGGGCAGGATAGCTCCTCCAAACTTCATCCTGATTGCTGAAGCCTCGGTTATGCCGATAACAATAGGAATAAGTTTATCTCCTTCCTTTTCCTTAAGGACAACAACCTGTTCCTGGGATTTCTCGTCAATGATTATCTTTGAAACCTCAAACTCTATCATCTCGCTCTGTCCTCTGTTCTCTAACCTCTGTCTTCTGCCTCTGTCTTCTGCCCCTGTCACTTCCTCTTATTAAGCACTCCTTTTAGTTCCCTCATAAATTCGTTCACATCCTTAAACTGGCGGTAAACTGAAGCAAACCGGACATAGGCAACATCATCCAGCTTAGAAAGCTTATCCATAACAACTTCACCTATAACTTTCGCGTCAATTTCCCGGTCATACTTCTTCTGTATTTCTTTATTAACCTCATCGGCTAAAGATTCCATCTGGGCAATACTGACCGGCCTTTTCTGACAGGCTTTAACTAACCCTTCTATAATCTTGTTCCTGCTAAAAGGTTCCCTCCTCCCATCTTTTTTTACTATCATTAAAGGAATCTTTTCTATATACTCATAGGTTGTAAACCTCCGGCCGCAGCGCAGGCATTCCCTTCTTCTCCTGATAGAAGAATCTTCCTGAGTTGAGCGCGAATCAATCACCTTATCCTCATTATAATTACAAAAAGGGCACTTCATTTTATCTATCCTTTATCTTTTTCCTTCTATTTGACAAATATATATACATCGCGCGCCCGATAAAAACTCTAAATTCTAAACTCTAAACCCTAAACAATTTCAAATATCAAATGTTCTAAATCCTAACCTCTTCAGCCATAGGCTGATCCGCCTCAGGCGGAAAATTTCAATATCAAATGTTCTAAACTTTGTTTTGGATTTTGTGTTTTCTTCATTTTGAGTTTGTTTAGGGTTTAGGATTTAGTGCTTAGGATTTATTTATTTTCGCTATTCGCTATTTGCCATTAGCCATTTATCCTGCGGACCTTTACTCCGGCTTCTTTCAGAAACTCCTTAGCCATCTTGTCGGGATAATCTCCGTCAATAACAACTTCTTTTACCCCCGCATTGATTATCATCTTAGCACAAATAATACAGGGAGTCACGGTTACATATAAAACTGCCCCCTTGACTGAAACTCCGTACAAAGCTGCCTGGAGTAAGGCATTCTGTTCAGCATGCAGACCCCGGCAAAGCTCGTGGCGTTCGCCTGAAGGGACGTTTAATTTCTCCCTGAGGCATCCGGTAACTTCGCAATGAACAATACCTGCTGGAGCTCCGTTATATCCCGTAGCTAAGATACGCTTATCTTTCACTAAGACAGCTCCTACTTTCCTGCGAAGACAGGTTGACCTCTCAGATACAAGATAGGCTATCTTTATAAAATAATCATCCCAGCCGGGCCTTTTATCCTTTGGGGTTGAATCTTTCATGAGTTATATCATTATCAGATTGAATCATTGTTTGATTGTAACAACCATTTGGCCTCTCTGCCCTCTGACTTCTGTCCTCTGTCTTCTATCCTCTTTTATTTTAGACTACACATCAATTTCAGGATATAAAGGAAACCTGTCAGTAATGATTCTTACTTTTGCTTTCAGGTTATCGAGAATTTCCTCGTTATCTTTGTTGGTTAAACACTCATAGATTATTCCGGAAATATCTTTTATTCCCTCTTCTCCTACCCCGCGGGTAGAGACAGCCGGCGACCCTATACGGATTCCGCTGGCAACAGCCGGAGGCTTGGGATCAAAAGGAATAAGGTTTTTGTTTACGGTGATATTTATTGATTCCAAAGTCCTTGACGCTAACTTCCCGGTAACACCGATATTGCGCAAATCAACAAGAATAAGGTGATTGTCCGTTCCGCCGGAAACAACCCTCAGCCCGAGATTTCTGAACTCCTCAGCAAAAGTCCTGGAGTTTTCCACAACTTTCTTCTGATACTCTTTAAACTCCGGGCTCCGCGCTTCTTTAAAACACACAGCCTTCGCGGCTATAGTATGCATTAAAGGCCCTCCCTGTATGCCGGGAAAGACTCCGGTATTAAGCTTTTTGGCAAACTCTTTTTTAGCTAAAATAAATCCGCCTCTCGGCCCGCGTAGAGTTTTATGCGTCGTGGCAGTAACAAACTCCGCGTAAGGACAGGGATTCGGATGCAGGCCGGCAGCAACCAGACCGGCGAAATGAGCCATATCAACCATCAAAACCGCCCCGACGGAATCCGTGATATCCCGAAACCTTTTGAAATCAATAAACCGGGGATAAGCTGAAGCGCCGGCGATTATTAATTTAGGTTTGTGCCGCTTAGCCAAATGCTCTACCTCATCATAATCAATCAACTCTGTTTTTTTATCAACCCCGTAAGGAATAATATTGTAAAACCTGCCGGAAAAATTCAGGGGATGGCCGTGAGATAAATGCCCGCCGCAGGCTAAATCCATAGCTAAAATTGTATCGCCGATATTTAAGACAGAAAAGATCACCGCCATATTCGCCTGTGTCCCCGAATGAGGCTGGACATTGGCGTATTCAGCTCCATAGAGAGACTTAACCCTTTCTATTGCCAAAGATTCGGCGGCATCCACAAACTCGCACCCTCCGTACCAGCGCGCTTTAGGATAACCTTCAGCGTATTTATTAGTCAAAGGAGACCCCTGCGCCTGTAAGACCGCCAATGAAGTAAAATTTTCCGAAGCAATCAGTTCTAAGTTATTCCTCTGGCGGAGGATTTCTTCCCTGACCGCTTCGTAAATTTCAATATCGTTATCCCGCAAATAATTAAAGTCCATTTCCCACCTCAATTCTTTTAATCTGGTTTATCCTTCTCTGGTGACGGCCTCCCTCAAACTTGGTATTCAGCCATACTCCGGTTATCCGTTTAGCATAATCAGGCTTGACAAAGTCCGCCCCGAGCACTAAAACATTAGCATCATTATGCAGACGGGAGAACTTCGCCCCTTTAAGATTATGCACCAAAGCCGCCCTCACTCCCTTAACTTTATTTAAAGCAATCGATGAACCAATGCCGGTTTTACATATAAAAATCCCGAACTTAGCTTTTCTCATGCTAACTTTGTTGGCAACCAGGAAACAATACTCGGGATAATCGCAGGAATTTTCAGAAAAAGTACCGAAATCCAAAACCTTGTGCTTCTTTTCTAAATAATCCTTTAAAACCTTTTTCAGCTTTACCCCCCTGTGATCAGAACCTATAGCTATTTTCATTCCCTATCCTTTCTCTTATACCCTGAAACACTTCGGGCTCTTTGCTCTTTGCTATTCGCCATTCACCTTCTGTCCTCCATCTTATGACTTATGACTTAAAATAGATGTCTATTCCCTTTTATCTGTATTACCAAAAAATCCTAAATCCTAATTTCTAAATCCTAAACAAATCCTAAATTTCAATTTCAAATGTTCTAAACTTTGTTTTGGATTTTGTATTTCTTCATTTTGAGTTTGTTTAGGGTTTAGGATTTAGTGCTTATGATTTATTTATTATTTGGTTCTTGTCCCTTGTTCTTCATAACTTCTGCCTTCTGTTTTCTGTCTTCCATCCATTAGAGCCACTCCACCAATTCTTTTATCCCTTCCTTAACCCAGGAAAAGACTTCTTCAAACACAGATGATGTCCCCCCGACAGGATCGGGGATACCTCTATTATAATCCTTTAAGAACGAACCTAAAAGAAAAACCCGCGATAAAGAACTGCTCTCTATTGAACCTACCCTGTACTTATGAGGAGCATCCATAACAACAATTATGTCCGAAGAACGGATAAGATGCCGGTCAATCAACCTTGCCCTGTGCTGAGAACAGTCAATCCCCTCCTTACGCAAAAGGTTAACCACATTATAAGAAGGCCTCGCCCCTTCATAAGCGTGCGTGCCGCAGGAAACAGGTTCAATCCGGCCATAAAGCTTAAAGTTCTTATCTTTCAGATACAGTTTCAACAGATACTCGGCCATAACCGACCGGCAGGTATTCCCTGTGCAAACAAACAAAATCCTGCGGACATCGGTTACTTTCTTAATCTCCTGACTGCTTATACTCCCTTCTCTCTTGATTTTAACCGGCTTAACTGTCAAATCAACTACTGTTGAAGAAACCTTCAGTTGAGGAGATAATGAATCCACCAAGAGGTCAATCTCTTCCCCTAAATTATCTTCAACCTCCTGGGCGGTTACTGCTGGAGGATTACCGGAAACATTCGCCGAAGGCATAACCACAAAACAGGAGCTTTCTTTTAATATTAAAGAAGTTACCGGATGAATAGGACAGCGCAAACCTATTGTCTTAAAAGAATCTTTTTTATAATAAACTATAGTCAAAGGCCCCGGCCAGAATTTCTCTATCATCCTGTATCCGTAAGGAGGCAGGATATCTGTAAAAAAATCAATATCTTTTGCTGAGCTTATATGGACAGTAAAAGGTTTATCTATTGGGCGCTGTTTTATTTTATAAAGCCTCTCTAAAACATCCTTCCGGCTTAAATTAGCGGCTAATCCGTAAACCGTATCTGTAGGCATTGCCACTATCTTTCCTTCCCTGATAGATTCAGCAACTTTTCCCACCAGATTAAGGTCTATATTTTCAGGATCAATATAAATTTTCTCTAAACTCATTTTCCAGCCCGAAGTTTTAACTTATATTTTTTTAATTTACCTGACAATCTCTTATCCTTTAAAGCTAATATCCGAACTGCCATCAGCGCGGCATTAACCGCGCCTGCTGGGCCTACAGTCATTGTCCCTACCGGAATACCTTTAGGCATCTGAAGAATTGACAGCAGAGAATCTATCCCTTCAAAAGATTTGCTGTATAAGGGAACACCTATAACCGGAAGGTTGACATAAGAAGAAACCACCCCCGGCAAAGCCGCTGACAGCCCGGCGCAGGCAATTACAACTTTAACCCCCTTTTTTTCTAAGGAGGAAGCGTATTTTTTAAGCTCTGAAGAATCCCTGTGCACTGAGAGGATTTTCAATTCGTAAATGACGCTGAATTCATCCAGCGCCGCCAAGCCCGTCTCAACCTGAGGCAAGTCTGACTTACTCCCCAAAATAACCGCTATTTCTTTCATAACATTCTCTTATCAACTTTGTCCCACCGCGTAGGTGGGACGGCTTCTGTTTCCGATATCTTTTCGGTAAAACATCCCTTCAAAGGATATCTCGCCAATCGCTTTATAGACTTTATCCCGCGCTTCTTTCAATCCATCACCCAGCCCGGCGATATTCAGGACCCTTCCCCCATTGGTAATAAATCCGGTAACTGGCGGCTGGCCGATAGTGACCATTTGGCTTCCGGCATGAAAAACTATTACATCCTCTTTTCCTGATAACTTTTCTATGCCTTTTATCTCTTCCCCTTTCTCATAACTCCCCGGATACCCGCCCGCCGCTAAAACTACCGCGACACAAGCGCGTTCATCCCAGTCCAGGCTGCCAACCTTATCAAGCCCTCCGTCAACAGACGCAATCATAATCTCAACTAAATCACTTTTTAATTTCGGAAGGATCGCCTGAGTTTCCGGATCTCCAAAGCGGACATTGAACTCTAAAACAAAAGGCCTGCCGTTATCAATCATAAGCCCTCCGTATAATACCCCTTTAAAAGGCTTGCCGTCTTTAGACAACCCCTCTATTAAAGGATAAAAAACCTTTCCCATAATTTTTGACAGCAAAGCATTATCCACCATAGGCACAGGACAGTAAGCGCCCATGCCCCCGGTATTAGGGCCTCTATCATTATCAAAGGCGCGTTTATGGTCTTGTGAAGGCAAGAGCGGGACAATATTCTTCCCGTCAGAGACAACTAATATTGACACTTCTTCACCTGAAAGCAGATCTTCAATAACTATTCTTTCCCCGGCAAAGCCAAACTTTTTCTGCCCCATTATTAAATCTACCGCGGTTAAAGCTTCTTCCGGGGTTTGACAAACTATAACGCCTTTCCCTCCGGCTAACCCTTCGGCTTTCACCACTAAAGGAGAATCCTTTTTTTTAACATATTCTTTCGCGGACGCGACATTATCAAACACTTTAAACCCCGCGGTGGGGATATTGTATTTCAGCATAGTCTCTTTAGCAAAAACCTTGCTCGCCTCTAAGCGCGCGGATTCTTTATCCGGCCCGAATATTTTTAACCCCTGAGAAGAAAACCTGTCAACAATCCCTAAGACTAAAGGGACTTCCGGCCCTACCACAGTCAAGTCTATATTCTTATTCTTAGCAAATGACAATAAAGAATCAATATCATCCGCTTTGATATCAACATTTTCGCCTAACAAAGCTGTCCCCGCGTTACCGGGGGCGGAATAAACCTTATCTACCAAAGAAGACTGTCTAATCTTCCAGGCTAAACAATGCTCTCTTCCTCCCGAACCTACAACTAAAACCCGCATACTTATCCTCTTATTATTATACCAAAACGCATTTAGTTTTACATTTTATTACTCTGCCTATAACATAGGCTTTTATATCTCTCTTTTCAAAAAACCTAACTATCCTCCCTGCATACTTTTCATTAGTAACTACTATCATACCGATACCCATATTAAAAGTTGAATACATTTCTTTTCCGCTTAGATTTGCTTTTTCCTGAACCAAATTGAATATTTCAGAAACATCCCATGCCTTCTTGTCAATTTTAAAACCTAATCCTTGAGGAAGGATCTTGGTTATCTTGCTGTAAAAAGCCCCGCCGGTATTATGAGCGATACCCTTAACGACTAAAGGCGTAACGGCAGAAAGCAAAGAAAGAATAGGTTTTACATATATGCGCGTAGGCGTAAGCAATCCCTTGGCGTATTTTTTTATTTCCGCCTTTGAAAAGATTTTTCTTATCAAAGAATATCCGTTTGAATGAAAACCGCTTGACCTCAATCCTACCACAGCATCTCCGGCTTTTATATTTCTTCCGTCAACTATCTTATTTTTATCAACTACTCCCACAGAAAACCCGGCTAAATCATATTCATCTTTTCTATACATCCCGGGCATTTCCGCTGTCTCTCCGCCTAAAAGGACACACCCGCTCCTTTCCAAGCCCTCAGCGATCCCTTTCACAACTTTAGTTAAAACTCTTTTATCAAGCCTGCCGCAGGCTATATAATCCAGAAAGAACAGAGGTTTAGCTCCTAAACAAACAATATCATTGACATTCATTGCCACCAAATCAATACCGATTGTATTATGGACATTCAAGTCCTGAGCAATTTTTAACTTTGTGCCTACCCCGTCAGTAGAAGAAACTAAAACGGGGTTTTTAAGTTTTTTTACCTCAGCGGTAAAATTATATATTGAGCCAAAAGCTGAAATCCTGTTCTTGCCTTCAGCTTTGCAAAACGCTTTAATAGCTTTTACAAACCCCTCTGCTTTACGGACATCAACGCCCGCTGTTTTATAACTGATCTCTGCCATGGTTTTTCCTGAGATTAATTAGTTCTCGCTGAAAAACCAGCTTGAACTTAATTACGGCGATTATAAGAAGATTATAACGATACTGTCCTAAATCTCTGCAATCGATATTTAATCTGAGCAATCATAGTTCCCATATCTTCTAAATAGAAACTAATTACAAAAGGCCCAGCCTCTTATAGATAACATCCACATTCTTAAGGTAGTATTGAGGAGAAAACGCCTGTTCAATCTCTCTCTTAGACAAGACTCTTTCAGCCGATAAATCTTTTAACAACTCTTCCTTAAACCCTGTCTTGTTCTTTACCGCTTTAAAAGATACCCTCTGGACCAGGTCGTAAGCTTCACTGCGCACCAATCCTTTCCTCATTAGTTTAAGGAGTATATTCTGAGAAAACACCCGACCTTTAGTCTTATCCAGGTTCTCAATCATATTCTCAGGATAAACTTCCAGTCCGCGGACGACTTCCTGAAACTTCCTCAGCATGTACACAACTGTAATTGTGGAATCCGGAAGGATAACCCGTTCACAGGAAGAATGGGATATATCGCGTTCATGCCAGAGGTTTATATTCTCAAAAGCCGCGAGCATATTGCCTCTTATTAAACGCGCTAACCCGCACATCCTTTCACAGATAATCGGGTTACGTTTATGGGGCATTGCTGATGACCCCTTCTGACCTTTATAAAAAGGTTCTTCCGCTTCTTTAACTTCTGTCTTCTGCAAATGTCTTATCTCAGTAGCGAACCGTTCAATTACACTTGCCAGCAAAGATAAGAGGCTTAAGTAATAAGCTATCCTGTCGCGGGAAACAATCTGAGTAGAAACCTTAGCATTGTTGATACCGATTTTTTCACAGACATACTCTTCCACTTTAGGGCTGAAATGAGCAAACGTCCCCACTGCTCCCGACACTTTCCCGCAGCATACTATTCTTTCCGCCTCTCTAAGAAGCCCCTTTATCCTAACTAATTCATCATAGAATAAAGCTAATTTCAGTCCAAAACTGTAAACCTCGGCATGGACACCGTGAGTACGGCCTGAGCAGACAGTATCTTTATATTTCAAGGCTTTTTTCTTGACTTCCTTTATTAAAACATCGGTATCTTTCAAAATGATTCTTCCGGCATCCCTAATCTGCCAGGCTAAAGCGGTATCCAGCAAGTCAGAAGAAGTAAGCCCGAAATGAATATACCGGGCGTCTTTACCTAAACTCTCCGACAGGTTAAGGATAAAGGCGACAATATCATGATGAGTTTTCTCTTCAATCTTTTTGATTTTGCTGACGGAGATGTCAGCTTTTCTGCGGATATTCAAAGCGGATTTCCCGGGTATTTCTCCTGATTTAGACAGAGCTTCACAGACAAGGATTTCTATCTCCAGGAATTTTCTGAACTTAGACTCGTCTGTCCAGATTTCGGATATATCTTTGGGGCTGTAACGGCTGATCATAACATATATTTATACCAAAACCTCCCTGCTGCGTCAACCTAAATGATGACTACGAATTGACTCATTAAATGTTGCCCAAATTAATTCGAAAAGGATTCGTTGACTCATAATTAATATTACCGAAAATATACCTTCTGAAGGAGGATATTTTATGAGTCCACGAGCCAAAATGGAATATTTAGAAGCCTATCAAATGTTAAACAACATCCACAAATAGAAACGCTATAGCGTGTTTATGTGTGGTTATGAAAACAGAAAAAATCTACAGAAAAAATTTGCGGATGACTATATGATTATTCAGGAACAGAGAAAACAGCAGGCAAAAAATGAAAATTATCCGGACAGGTATTCCATAAATAAAACTTCCAAAAAAATACAGTGGAAGATCTTGTCCAGCCAAAAGTTCATCAATTAACCCAAATGCGGTTAGCATTATTTGCCCGCTTGTGCCCGTTAGGGTGCTTGTGCCCGTTAGGGTGCTTGTGCCCGCGAGGGTATAAAGGACAGCATTTTCCCGGTTAAATTTCTGTACCCCTTATTCTCAAGTTTTTACCCTGTAGCGAAACGAAGTTTCTGGTGCGGGGCTCAAAAACATTAGAATAGAGTTACTGTACCGATTGTTCTCTGTAGACTAAAAAAGCGGATATCCAAGAAACTGGATATCCGCTTCCATTTTTATGGTTGCGGGGGGCCGATTTGAACGGCCGGCCTCAAGGTTATGCTTTACTACTACAGTTTTCACTGCTCCCGATATCAAATCAGGATTTGTAGTCTGGACTATCCCTTAATCCCAAAAATATAGGGATTCCTGCCTACTAGTCTCTACACCTTCCCCTGACATCGAAGATATCAAGAGCTTGGCTCGGTATTACCTTGACATAATGTCGAGGGTTTCACCGAATTTGACAAGTTTTTCCATAAGGCGTTACCACCTGAGGGACCCACTGAGCCTTGCGAGCTACCTGACTGCTCCACCCCGCGAATATTTTCTAAAATATATACAAAGAACATTACCCTTACTCAGTCTGATTTTCAATATGGATGACTACTTCGCCTTCCTTAACCGCGCCTAATTCTTTCCGGGCGAACTTCTCAAAATAGAAAGGGTCTTTCTCCAAATCCGATAAATCCTGCCTCAGTTGATTTATCTCTTCCTGAGTCTTATTGATATTCTGCGAAAGAGCTTTACTTTCAGCCACAAACTCTTTTATTTTAGTATATTTAGGCAGAAATGTAAACCCAATTATAAGAAATATTACCAGCCCTAAGAAAACTATACCGGCAGTCTTTAAGGGATCTATCTTAGAAACCTTCAACCGCATATTACATCCTTAACGGACAAACCCGTTACGCCCGGAATAAACTGCTGATTTACCCAGCTCGTCCTCAATCCTCATCAACTGGTTGTATTTTTCCACTCTTTCTCCTCTGCAGGGAGCACCGGTTTTCAAATGGCCGGTTCTCAACCCCACAGTCAAATCAGCAATAAAACTGTCAACCGTCTCGCCGCTCCGGTGAGAGACCATAGCTCCCCAGCCGGCTTTATAAGCCAGCTTGATTGTATCAATAGTTTCTGTCAGAGTGCCTATCTGATTAAGTTTGATTAAAACTCCGTTGGCAGAATTCTCTTTAATCCCTCGTTCAACCCTCTTTACATTAGTAACAAACAAATCATCGCCTACAAGCTCAATCTTGCCGCCTAAGGTTTTGTTAAGAACTTTCCACCCTTCCCAGTCATCTTCTGAAAGGCCGTCTTCTATAAGAATAATCGGATATTTCTCAATCCACCGGGCATACATTTTTACCATCTCTTCTGAAGTCAAGCTCCTGCCTTCAGTTTTAAGGTTATACTTTTTTGTTTCTCCATCATAGAAGCCGCTTGAGGCAGGATCTAAAGCTATAGAAATATCTTCTCCCGGCCGATACCCCGCTTTTTCAATAGCTTCCACTATAACTTCAACTGCTTCAGCATTGGCCTTTAAATGCGGGGCAAAGCCTCCTTCGTCGCCAACGCCCACAGAATGGCCTTTCCCTTTCAGAACAGATTTAAGAGAATGATAAGTCTCGCTAGCCCATCTCAAAGCTTCCTTGAAAGACTTTGCTCCTACAGGACAAATCATAAATTCCTGAAGGTCAGGGCCCTGCCAATTAGCATGGACTCCGCCGTTAAGGACATTCAACATAGGACAGGGAATTTCAACAGCGGAAACCCCGCCTAAATAACGGTACAAAGGCAGATGGACAGACAGAGCCGCGGCCCGGGCAACAGATAAACTTACCCCTAAAACAGCGTTCGCTCCTAACCTGGATTTGTTCGGCGTGCCGTCAAGAGCAATCATTGTCCTATCTACCAATCCCTGGTCTAAAGCATCTAAGCCTTTGACGGCTTCAGCTATCTTTTTATTCACATTTTCAACAGCTTTAAGGACTCCCTTTCCCTTATAGCGGTTTTTGTCATTATCCCTCAATTCCACCGCTTCATGGATACCGGTAGAAGCGCCTGAAGGAACAGCCGCTCTTGCTTTTACTCCCGATTCTAAAAAGACATCTACTTCAACTGTAGGATTCCCTCTTGAATCCAAAATCTCCCTTGCTTTAACTTCTTTAATCTTTGTCATGGAAAGCCCTCCTTAATAAATACAAGGTATCGTCAAGAATATTTTTGTTCTCCAAAACCCTAAACCCGAAACTCCTCAGCCATAGGCTGATACTAAATAAACCTCAAACTCAAAACGGCAATAAATATAATACTCTTTGTTTTGGGTTTTCTTCATTTTAAGTTTGTTTAGAGTTTAGAATTTCCTCTTCCTTTTATCAATATCTTTCCTTAACCGGGAAAATGCTGTTGAGAGCACAAAATGCTCATAACGCCTGGCAGTCTAAATAATTGCATTAAACAGAAGTTGTACTAAAGAGTACACAGCATTTT
>Ga0164318_10004947_pt1 | contig 12874 bp, 8 predicted proteins | sample GuaBasSedimGuay9_FD_113734 | JGI IMG/M metagenome (GOLD analysis project Ga0164318, IMG submission 113734) | Subseafloor sediment microbial communities from Guaymas Basin, Gulf of California, Mexico - Guay9, Core 4571-4, 0-3 cm | ecosystem: Environmental > Aquatic > Marine > Hydrothermal vents >... | reverse complement strand
TCAGCAGTATTTTTTTTAATGATAACAGGTTTCGGTTTAAACACATTTTTTTTATCTGCCCCTTCCGAAATAATAATTTTATTTTCATAGTTTAAATCATTTTCATCCGGTTTCCAATTGATTGAATCATCTTCAATTTCCACTTCACTTATATCGGTTTTGGAAATCAGATTTATAATTAGTGCGGTATCATTTTTTAAATACATATCAAAAACAGTATCCCTGTAACCGATGTAAGCAACTTTCAACAAAATATGTTTTTTTGAAAACCGCAAACTGAAGAATCCTTCCGTATCCGTTGCTGTTCCGATGGTTGCATCACCGAGTTCAAAAACAGCCGCTCCGATAATCGGATTGTCGGTTTTTTGATCTTTTACCATTCCGTTAACGGTAAATTCTTGTGAAAATGAAATGCTGTACAGAAATACAAAAATGAAAAGGATTGTAAGTTTCTTCATTGAATTTATTTTTTATTGAGTTTTGTTTTAAGACTTTTTGTTAAAACGTGAATATAAATATTTAGTATGTAAAAGTAGGTTTTAAAACGTTAAAAATATTTAAAATCAAAGTAAAAAATATCGATTTTTTATGAATTTGTGATGAATATCACTTATTCGAGATGCTTAATACTGTATATTTGCATAAAATAATCTTAATATATATGAAAAAAATAATCTTAATCTCATTTATCATTCTGAGTTTTCAATTTTCATTTTCTCAAGACAGTATAAAATATGTTAACGGAGTTATTGAAACAGATGCCGAAACCTTTGATCAATTAATTAAAAAAAATGACGGAACATTTCTTGATGTTCGTACAAAATCGGAATACGATGCCGAGCATATTGAAGGAGCCGGGCAATTAAATTTTTATGCATTGGATTTTAAAAAGAAATTATTGATGTTACCGAAAGATAAACCGGTGTATTTATATTGTAATACCGGTTATCGCAGCCAAAAAGCGGCTGAATATCTTATAAAAAACGGTTATTCAAATGTTTATAATGCCGAACACGGTATTATGGAACGAAATCTTAAAGAATTGCCGGTAGTTGAAGGTGATAAATCACAACTTGATAAGGCAAATTTTATGCGTGTTTCCGATTATTACAGAACAATAAAATCCGATAAGCTTGTGTTTATCGATTTTTATGCGCCATGGTGCGGTCCTTGTCGGAAAATGATGCCGATGATTGACAGCCTTAAAACGGAATATTACGGAAAGATACATATTGTAAAAGTGAATTCCGATGTCAGTAAAAAGTTGGTTAAGGAATTGAAATTAATAGCTGTTCCGTATTTGGTTTTATTTCGAAAAGGTGAAATGCTGTTTGAAAAGAACGGTTATATTACACGAAAAGATTTGCTTGCGGTTTTTGAAGAAAATTTAATTAAGCATCAGTAAACATTTGTGAGTGTTCAGACTCGCACAAGGTATTTCCGTCAGTCAGAAAACTTCTAAAACTGAAACCGAATTAAAAACACATAAAACAGTCCCAATTGATAATCGTTAATAACGGAATTGCTTTCAAGGTCATAATGTTGCAATAATACATTTTTGTGATTGGAAATGTTTTGAAGGTCAAAGGCAAATTCAGTATTAAACTCTTTGCGGTTCATTTTAAAACCTATTCTGCCGTCAATTCGAAAATAATCCGGATATTTCGGTTCGTAAGCTCGGGAATAATCATGAATTTCCGTTCCGGCACGTTCTGATGCCTCCAAATCAACCGGAATATAATGCTTTCCGCCGGCATAAACAGTTTTAAAATCCAAATTAAGCGTATTGTATTTTCCTAATTTAAAAGAATAGCCCGTCAGAAAGTTAAAAACATAATTTCCGTTGTAAGTTGTATTTCTTTGAATGCCGTCACTGCCTTTATAATGCGATTCAAATAAGGATGAGGTGAACAGAAAATAATAATTATTACTTAAAAATTTTTCAAAGGTAAATTCAATTCCGTAATTTTCTCCGGTTCCCTTATTTTCCAAACTGTCGGTTCTGACCTCAAAAAATGTTGTTCCGTAGTTAATCATCGAAAACGTTGAGGGCTTGTGCTGAACCGGGATTTTGTAAAGATATTGATAATAGCTTTCAAACTTTAATCGTAAATTTCCGGTAATCAAGTAATCATAAGAAATAACCGCCTGGTTGCTTTTAGAAAAACCAAGATTTTTATTCGTATAATAAACGCTGTCATTTACGGTTGTTTCACGAAAATAAAATAATCGCGGTTGCATTTGGCTTAAAATTCCGGCACCGAAACTGATGCTGTGCTTAGGTGCAAAATGCCATTTTAATCCTAAACGCGGCTCAAATGAATAGCATCCGTTTAAAGTAAAATCTTGAAAATAAACTCCGCTTACCATAGATAAATCATTGCTGAATTTATGTTTGAATTGTGAATAAGCACCGATTAAAGTCATCAATTGGTCGCTGACTTCAGAAAGATAGAAGTAAGAATAATCGGGCATCAAAGCACTGTCTTTATATTGAACTTGGTACAGGTCAACATTTATTCCGGTATTAAAAGTGTTTTTCGCATTGAACTTTTTAGTGTATTTTGTTGTTCCCGAATATTTTACTTCGTAAGAATTGTCGCCGTAAAAGATGGCTAGTTCATCCGTAAAAGCGGAATCGGCACGGGCAGAAGATTTTGTTCCGGAAACGGCAAATACGGTTTTTAAATAAGAATTTTTATCGAAGGCATAAAAATGTGAAATGCCGGTAACGCCCATTCCGGAACTGAATTTAAAATTCAATTCGTTTCTTCCGAACGACCAGTCATCTTTTTTCTTATCTTCATAAAAAACTTCAATAGTACTGACACCGCCGACACCGAAAAATTTAAAAGTGCCGAATTTTTTGGTCGGAATATTCACTTTAAATGATAAATCCTGAAATTCCGGGACACCGCTCACCCCGAAATGAATATCCAAATATTTAAAAACGGCTAAAGTTGAGTAACGATAATTAATTAAATATGAACTCTTTGATTTCTTTGAGAACGGGCCTTCACTGCCGAATTCCAAACCGTTCATTCCGGCTTGTGCCGTAAATTCATATTTTTCGTTGTTGCCGTTTCGCATTTTTAAATCAAAAACACCGGAAAGGGCATTGCCGTATTCTGCCGGAAAAGCACCCGTGAAAAAATCGGAATTATCCAAAAGATTATTGTTTAAAATGCTGATGGGACCGCCTGTTGTTCCGAGTGTTCCGAAATGATTGGGATTGGGAATGCTTACACCCTCCAATTTCCAAAGCAAACCCAAAGGCGAATTCCCTCTGATAATGATGTCGTTACGTTGGTCACCCACTGCCATAACTCCGGCATAATTGGCTGCCATACGTGCGGGATCTAACCACGTTCCGGCATAGCGTTCGGTTTCTTCAACGGTAAACGAACGTGCACTGACAGCTGCCATTTCATTTTTCGGCTTGTCTTTTCGACCGGCTTTTATGATAACCTCGTCAATATCCGTTACTTTTTCGGTCATTTCAATCGTCAGAATAAGTTCTTTGCCGGATTTTAATTCCAAATTTCGTAATTCAACCGGATTGTATGACAACATCAAAGCTTTAAGCGTAATTCTTCCTACCGGAACATTTTCCAATCTGAATTCACCTTCGACATTGCTTGACGTAACGATTTGCGGATTGGTGTTTTCAATCAGCAAAGTTACGCCCGGCACGGGACTTTGTGCTTCGGCATCAATCACTTTTCCTCTTACGGTTTGCGTTAAATTTATTTGAGCCGGCAAATTCAAAGAAAAAGCAAATAATAATAATATTATAACAATGTGTTTATTCAATTCAGCGAATTTTAATTGTTGTATGGTTCTCAGAAATTAATTTTTCGTTTTTCCGTAAATAAAAACTTCTCTGCTTAGTCTGTCCTGAATTTCCAATTTATCAGCTGAAAGTTCCAAGATTTCATATTTAAAATCTTCCTTTGTTTCGGTATTGTGAACATATAAATATTTGTTTTCGAGCCAAAATCGGGAAAGTTCAGGGATGTCGTCTTCATTATAAACTCGCTTTATCAATCCTTCAATTTCAAAGAAATCATTTTTGTTGTCCGCATTTCGCCAACTGCCTTGCAAATAATTGTATTGTTTTTCGAATTTTATTTTTGTGTTCAACAGCGGAAGATAATCTTTAAACATTTTTTGAAAGTCAAGATTTTTGCTTAAAACGGATTTTCCTTTTTTGAGATGACGGATAATTTTACTGTTTTTACAGTAAACACGTTCATCATAATTTATTTCTCCCTTGAATGTGCCGTCTTCATGCATCACAATGGATTTTTCGGTTCTGTAAACGAAAATTAATTGATTGTTTTTCAAATAATATTGATTTGTGTAAACGGCTTGTGAAACGGCATCGTTTTCAACTATTTTGTATATAGTTTCGTTTTTGTAAAATCCTTCTAAACCGGCTCCTTCGCTCGGGATTTGATCGGTAAATTCTTCATTTTCCAAATACACTTTTTTAAAATCTTTCTGACTGTTTACCAGCTTAAATTGTGTTCTGATTTCTTGAATGTTTTGTTCTGTCGTTTGTGAAAAAATATTTCCGAAAAGAAATATTGAAAGGAATAAACTCAAAATTGTTTTCATTTTTACGGATTTATTATTTCAGGTAAAAATAAAACTTATCAGGTGAATTACGATAAATATTTTATAAAATGCATATTTTTACATTATAAAAGCTAAAAATGAACAATCAAAATATTATTATTTCCGGAAAAATACAAACACCGCTCGGAGAGATGCTTGCTTGTGTTTCGGATAAAGGTTTATCGTTATTGGAATTTACGAACAGAAAAAAATACGAGAGACAAATTTCCGGTTTAAAAAAATATCTGAAAATCAAAGTTATCCCCGGAAATCATCCCTTTTTGGAGCAAGTTACAAAAGAAATGAACGAATATTTTGCCGGTAAAAGAAAGACTTTTGATATTCCTTTATTTCAGATCGGAACCGAATTTCAAAAAAGAGTTTGGGAAGGTTTGTTACAAATTCCTTACGGTAAAACACTTTCTTATTCCGGGCTTGCAAAGAAAATCGGTAAACCGAAAGCCGTTCGTGCATTGGCAAATGCGAATGCCGCAAATAAAATTGCGATTATTATACCTTGCCATCGGGTAATCGGTGCCGACGGAACTTTAACCGGTTACGCAAGCGGTTTGGATAAGAAGAAGTTTTTGCTGGATTTGGAGATTAATTAATTTCAAGATTTTCTCAACCTGAAAAATGTAATTACTTCATTATCTTCATTAATAACAAGTCTGTAGGTGTCATTTTTACCGTTTAAATGAATCGTATGCTGAAGCACTTTTTTGTTTCCGTATGCTTTCGGATTATCATGTCCGTTTCTGTAAACATTTTCAATACCCTTAATAATCTGTTTTCCGTTTGTAAGTTCCGGAAAAAGATTGCCTTTTTGTCGGTAATCCGGGAAAAAATTTCGAGAATGTTTCTTTAAAATATGATTTAAACCGAATTTTTCATTTCCTGCTTTTAAATAAATCTTCTCAGATTTCCTGTTTTCTATTTCGCTGATAACATTATCTTTATGAATGTCAATGTGACTGACAATAACAGCAGGGTCAACAATATCGGCATATCCGAAGTAGGACGATAAGGAAGTAATAATAATAAGAAGAAGTGATTTCAGGGATTTTCGCATGTTTTGTTTTTTAAATGATGCAAATGTTTACTTCAAGTATTGTGCGGAAATTTTTTTACTGACAAAACAGCAGAGATTGTATTTATCTATTAACTGACGTTTCGTGAAGTTAATAGTTTGATTATCAATATTTTGAATCATTATTACTGAAATAAACATGTAGTTAAGTGGCTGAAAATCAGTAAATTGTATTCATTATTCCGGAATTATATATATGATAATATTTCACACCTTTGGTGCTTTTGAATGTTTTTTTATGTCTATCATTGGGCTACACCCAACGTTTATATCTTATGCACCGTTGGTGCTGTAAAAAATATATAACAGCACCAACGGTGCGAAAAGTAATAACCCAATCCGCAGGGTTGGGTAACAAAAAGCCTAATATTTAAAGCACCAAAGGTGCGAAACATAAAACTGCATTTTTATCAAATTTGGAAATTAGACTGTATTTGTATGAATTTCAGATGTTAAGATTTGACAATAACAACAATCCCAAAGTAATAATTTCTTGAATTAAACATTATTTCAAAGTGCGAAACGTCAGTTATTAATATAAAATACCCGACAGTAAATTAATAAGCTGCCGGGATTGTAATGTTAAAAAGAGTCTGCTATGAAAAGCCCCTGACAGGGTTAAAATTGCATAATACGTCTTTTCTGAGCGGACTCATAAATAAAATATCAAATTATTTCTTGATAATTAATTTTTTAAAGTAAGAATGTGAATTGTCTTCAATCTTAATAAAATAAATACCCGAATTAAGATTTGATAAATTTATTGATTCTTTTTTTGATGCTAATCGATTTAAATACACTTCTTTTCCGTTAATATCAAAAACATGAATGCTTGCAGGGATTGCAATTGTTTTTATAATAAATATTCCCTTATTCGGATTTGGAGAAATATTTATACCTGAATTTAATTCGGAAATGCCGACATAAGAAACCGAAATTGTTTCATTGTATATGTCATCTTCGCAAACATTGTTTGATGCTGTTAACGAAACCGTATAATTTCCTTCAAATGAATAGACATAAACCGGATCTTCCTGAGACGAAGAATTTCCGTCACCGAAATCCCAATTGTAATTTACAGCATTTACGGAAGTGTTTGTAAATGAAATTGTTTGATTATCAGCTGTATATGTGAAACCTGAAACAGGAATTTCAAAAACCGTTATTTCAATTTCATCGGATTGTGCATCCGGACAAGAACCCATACTTACATTTGCTCTGAAAAAAGTATTGCTTGTTAATGCTTCACTCGAATAAGTATCAGAATTTGCACCCGAAATATTATTCCAAGTCGTTCCGTCGTTTGAATTTTGCCATTGAATGTTGCCGTCATAACCGGATAATGAAAGTGATGCAGTTTCTCCGGTACAAATTTGATCGGCAGCAGCTGAAACTGTTCCGCCTTCGGCCGAAGGATTTACGGTAACAAAAACATGATTTGAATAAATCGTATCACAGACACCGTTAAAAACTTTTGCCCTGAAATAGGCATTTTGGTTCAATCCGCTTACGGTATATGGTGAAGTCTCACCGTCTTCGATGGTGTACCATGTTATTTCGTCAGCAGATATTTGCCATAAGAAATTTCCGGTATATCCGCTTAAGTTCATTTCAAAATTTTCACCGAAACAAATCTCCGACGTACTTGCATAAGCTGTTCCTGCAACAGGCAATTCATTTACGATGATACTTGCAATCGTTGAATAACTGCTTCCTCCGTCTAACACAACGCGATATTCCCACAAACCTGAAGTTGGCGGAGTTTCAGAATAAGTGTCGCTTGTAATCCCTATTGATGTCCAAGTTCCTCCGTCTAAACGTTTTTCCCAATCCGTAATTGTTTCCGTGTAATTTGTTAAGCTGATTGTTCCCGTTGAATTTCCGATACAAATTTCTGACTGTTCAACTGTTAAAAAATTTCCTCCGGTATAATTGAAAGTAAACGGGTCTGCGGTTCCCGCAAAAGGATATGTTCTTGTTTTTCCGTTATCATTTTCGGCATAAATATAATATTCAACCGTATTGTCTCCGCCTACAGCAGGTATTGAAGCCGAATAGGTAATTCCTCCGGATAAAGTCATAAGGGTTTCTTGCCATGTTCCGCCGTTTTGGCGGTAATATAATTTCGGAAAACCGGAAGAAACGGGACTGCCCCCGTATGATGTAACATCAGCTTCAACGGTATATTGAGATTGAAAAGCCAAATCCCCGTGAAGCGGAATGTGTTTTATGTACAGCATTTCTCTGTCGGCAATACCGTGTGTTCGGCAATGCAAAGCATCGGTATTATACCAACCGGAAGAATAAACCGGAACAATTTCATAACCGGGCATGGCTGCCGTATAGGTTGCTACGGCATCATCATCTAAATTCGAACCTGTTTGGGGTACATATATTTTTCCGTTTAAAATTAATGAATTCGAGTACGGATTAACATCATAATCATCATGGTCAGCAGCTTGAACGCGAATTATTTCATAAGGATAACCCCAAGAGCAATTTTGTTGCGAAAAATATGTTGCAATTGCTTCATAATCATCATATCTGTAATCTGTTACGGGAACTCGTGTGATAAGTATTTTATCGACATCCAAAAATTTACCCCAACAATCAACATGTTTAATATAATCATCCAGAGGGTCAGCCGTTACGTGATAATTTTGAATACCGAGATAATCATGCATTTTAGTATTAATTTCCGCATGAGATAAACTTGTATTTTCATCCCAAACCAAATCGGTTGAAACCGCAGTTCCGTATCCGTCACACATGTAGTTTCCGCCGGTATGTGTAACATTCATTCCGTATAAGTCAATGCCCAATTCATTTGCCGTTAAAATCGGAACGTCATCATCATTCGGTCGAGGGCGATTATAAGGAAAATTTATAATGGCAACTTCACTGTTGTCAACGGCAATAAACCAAGGGCTGTAATCACGTGTCCACCAAGAATTTGGATCTTGATACATAAAATGACAACGACTCAGATTTACCCCGTTTGATGAATAAGTATTTCGAACGGAATTTTCCTCCGAAGAATTTGCTACGATGGTCGTAATATCACTGACTTGTGACATATCAGCAATCAAACTTACGGGAACACCGAAACCTCCGTCATAAGCGACAATAACACTTTCCATAGGTTCCCATTCGGCAACATTTCTGATTTCACCCGTCGGCGGTGCTGTTTCAGAAAAAGTTCGGGTATGAGAATATGTCTTCATTAACTCTTTTTCTGCAGCACTCATTTCGTGCGTTAAATGATATTTTTTCGGAACATCATTTTGAGAAAAAGATTTAAAAACAGTTAAAGTGAATAATAGTACGAATAATAAGAAGACAGTTAATTTTTTCATATCAATATATTTAAAACAGATAATTATGAATGCTGTATTCAGATAAATTTTATTGATAAAGTTGCATAAAAAAGAGTATATTTTAAAAAACCGGAATTCCCGGAATTGTTTATTTTTTGTTAAATTTGTATGCAAATAAATATATTTTTATAGTAATACTCTGACGAAATCTGCATATAATGGAACAATTAAAAGTTACTTCTCCTTTCGACGGGCATTTAATTCAAGAAGTGCCTATGATATCCCTTGAACAAGGTAAAGAAATGCTTAATACGGCTTATCGAATTTTCAATAATCGAAAAGTTTGGTTACCGAAATATCAACGTATTGAAATTCTGGAAAAAACAGCTCAAATTATGAGCGAACGTATAGAAGAATTAACAAAAATGGCTGTTGAAGAAGGCGGGAAACCTTATAAAGACAGTAAAGTTGAGGTTTTGCGTGCCATAAACGGGGTGAAGCTTGCCGTTGAACACATCGGACAAATGAAAGGCAGTGAAATTCCGATGGGAATGACGCAAGCATCCGAAGGACGGCTGGCTTTTACGACACGAGAACCGATTGGTGTCGTGTTTTCAGTCAGTGCTTTTAATCATCCGCTGAATTTAATTGTGCATCAAACCGTTCCTGCAATTGCCGTCGGAGCACCGGTTATTATTAAACCGGCATCAACAACGCCGCTTTCGTGCATCAATTTTGTTAATATTTTGTATGAAGCCGGATTACCGCGTGAATACTGCCAAGTAGCCGTTTGCAAAAGTTCTGTTGCCGAGCAATTGGTTACGGATAAACGTGTCAATTTTATGTCATTTATCGGTTCGGCAAAAATCGGATGGTATTTGGCAGGAAAGTTATCTTCCGGAACACGTTATGCATTGGAACATGGCGGTGTGGCTCCTGTCATTGTCGAATCGGATGCTGATTTGGACAAAGCAATTCCGGCATTAATAAAAGGCGGATTTTATCATGCGGGGCAAGTTTGTGTGTCGGTGCAAAAAGTGTTTGTTCAAAAAGGAATTATTAATGAATTTACGGAACGTTTTACGGGCGGCGTAAAAAAATTAAAAACAGGTAATCCTCTGGATAAAGAAACCGATGTCGGTCCGATAATCGTTAAAGAAGAAATCGATCGAGTTGAAACATGGGTAAAAGAAGCCGCAGGCAAAATTTTATACGGCGGAAACAGAATTTCTGAAAAATTATACGAACCTACGGTTATTCTAAATCCTTCTGAGAATGCAAAAATAAGCAATGAGGAAATTTTCGGTCCGGTTGTTTGTATTTATGAATATGAAAACACTGAAGAAGCAATTGAACGAGCAAACAGTCTGCCTTTTGCTTTTCAATCAGCGGTTTATACAAAAAATATTGATGTTGCTTTAAAATGTTCGGAAAATTTGCGAGCATCTGCTGTTATGATAAATGACCATACTGCATTTCGGGTCGATTGGATGCCTTTCGGCGGTTGGGACGATTCGGGTATCGGCATCGGCGGTATTCCGTATTCAATGCACGAAATGACGCGAGAAAAATTGACGGTTATTAAGCGAAAATAATATCAAAAATAAAACGAGTTTGTCTGAAAAGCATGTAAATAAATCATATAGAATATTACTTTGAAATGTTATCTGTGATACTATATAGCGTGCCACGATATCTAAAATAAATATACCGGACGAAAGGAGGCAGATTGTATAAATGTAAGTATATGAGAAATAAATTTAAGAGTTATTTCATAAATAACAGTTTATTTTAAATATATTTATTATTACATTTGAAAATTAATATTTCTACATCTAATTTTAATTTTAAAGATAATTAAATGAAAAAAATAGTCACTTTATTATTGTTATTATTTATAATTATACCTCTATCGAAGGGACAAATGATCTCATGGGTAAAATCCGGAGCAGGAAATGAATATTTATCAGTTAATAATGAGGTTGATATGGGCTATTCGGTAGTATCTGACGATAATTTTATTTATTTATCCGGAGTTTTAACCGGAGATTATGCTTATATTGACGGAACTTATTTTGATGAAACTTACTTTGAATATAATAATTTTCAGTTTTTATCTAAATTTGATAAAAACGGAAATTTAGTATGGTTAAGAGAATTACCCGGTATGGGAAAAACAAAAACTGTTATTGATAATGAAGGATATATATATACTGTAGGAAGGAATTTTAATTCATCTCACGGTTTTATTGTAAAATACGATTCAAACGGGAATTTGCTTACTGAAAAAGAACTAATAAGTAATGCTGCTTATTCAAGAGCTTATTCTGTTGCGATTTCGAGCGATAATGATGTATTAATTTCCGGGTATTTTTCTGCTTCGGTAGGAGAAGATATTGTTATCGAAGATACAACTTTACAGAATCTTACTTCATATAAACATGCTTTTGTTATAAAATATGACAACACCGGTGGTTTTTCTTGGATTAATATTTCTGATGGCGGAGATTTTTGTGTATTCTCTGAAGTTGAAGTTGATTCTAATGATAATCTTATTTTATGCGGTTATTTTCAACCGTTTAAAGATTATAATATTACAATCGGAGATACCTCTTTTTATTCAGTAATACATTTAAGCGACGATTATCCGTCTCAAGATATATTAACTGTAAAATATACTTCAAACGGTGATTTTTTATGGGTAAAAACAATGGGCGGGCATCAAGATGATTGGGGAAATGATTTGACTTTGGATATTTCGGATAATATATATATAACAGGTACTTTTATTGACAGTGCAAGATTTGAAAATATAAATGTTACAAGCAGAGGAAGTTACGATATTTATCTTTGCAAACTCTCTTCTGTAGGTAAAATTGATTGGGTAAAGACAATAGGAGGACAATATGGATATATATACGGAGTCGGATATGAAGCAGGAAGAAGTATCTTTTCAGATAACAATGATATATATGTTTCAGGATCCTTTATAATCAGAGCAACTTTTGGTGAGGGAGATAATGAAATAGAGGTTGCCAGTTCATATGGACAAAAATCAGGATTTATTGCTAAATATTCAAATACAGGAGAATATAAATGGGTTAAATATATTAACAGTTATAAATCAACTATTCGAAATATTTTTGTAAAAGAATCAGATTTATATTCTGCCGGGAATTTTTTTCCAAATGCAGATATGTCAAATTATACATTTAATTATCAGTTTCCACAAACAACAAATTTCTTTTTATTATCAATTGATCTTAGTTTGACCGGTGTTGCAAATATTGATAATAATAATATACAATTATATCCTAATCCGACATCCGGGAGAATATATTTTAAGAATAAAGATAAATTTATCAATTATCCGTTTAAAATTTATATTACAGATGTTAACGGTAATATTTTAATTTCTGAAATAATAAACTCTGAAGATGAAATAGATATTTCTAAGTTGAAAAGCGGAATATATTTTCTTAAATTTTCAGATGGTACTAATACTTATTTTCAGAAAATAATTAAGGTAAACTAATATATTTTTCGAAAATTTAAGGGTGTAAATTAATTTTTTCTTTGTTGGTTCTGTATTTTTTGTTGTTATTAAAGTTATCGGAAGTAGTTCTTCAATGCACGAAATGACGCGAGAAAAATTGACGGTTATAAAGAAACAGTTTTGAGAAAGCTTGATTTTTCAGAAAATTATCATCCATAAAAATCATAAAATGAAACATCTATTATAAAAGCTTAACACCCAAAGGGATGTCTAATGCACGAACATGCCTTTGCAGAGTAAAAATAAGTCGCATGCGGGTGTTCCCATGTGACCTTTGAAAATTATAAAAAC
>Ga0164318_10004945_pt1 | contig 12876 bp, 17 predicted proteins | sample GuaBasSedimGuay9_FD_113734 | JGI IMG/M metagenome (GOLD analysis project Ga0164318, IMG submission 113734) | Subseafloor sediment microbial communities from Guaymas Basin, Gulf of California, Mexico - Guay9, Core 4571-4, 0-3 cm | ecosystem: Environmental > Aquatic > Marine > Hydrothermal vents... | reverse complement strand
CCAGTGATGAAGTTTGGTCTTCGTTTTATTTGGTCTTCGCAAATAATTGAATGGATATGACCACACAGAATTATGTCAACATCGTGTATTGCACCCAAATCCTCAAGGAGTTTGATTTTTGAAGATTTTTTAATCGCTCCACTATGAGGATGAATTGCATAAATTGTATAGAGTTGTTTACCAACTTTGACACCGATATATCCAGCTTCGCCAATATAAGGAACTTTCAAAGACAGTGCGAGGGTTCGAACAATATCAAATCCCTTATCTCGATATATCCATTGTTCGTGGTTTCCGCTGAGAATGGCTATGATTTTCTTCTTTTCAGCAAGTGGTTTAAGTTTATTGTAAATCCACTCATATTGTTCTTGCGGTGTTATCTTCAAAGAAAAGGAAGAGCGTTCGTTTGCCGACTCTATTAAATCGCCCATTAGGATTGTATAAACGCCATCATTCTCGAGAATGTATCTAAGATAACCGTCGAGCAGTTCTTCGCTTTTCTCTGTAAACTCTGGATTACCATAATGGATATCACCAATTGGAACTATAACTACTCTACCGTGTTTGTCTGGTTTGAGATTAACCATTATGAGATTTCGCTCTTCTCTTTTCGGAATAGCAATAAGCTTAAAATATTTGCCATTTTTATTTGAATTTCCTAGTTCGTCTACACGCCTTATAATATATCCAAGCTTGTTCAACTCTGATATTCTTCCTCTCAAGCCATCGTAAGACATCAATTTAGAGAACTCGCTGATGTGGTGAACTTTTCCATCTTTAAGTATATCAAGAATCAGCCTATGAGATGGCTTGAGGGGATTAGATTCCAACCCATCGTTTTGCCCAAACCCAGCCTCTACCTCTGCATAAGTCACAGACATGTTTCTTTCTCCCGTGTTCATCCTTCTTAAAACTAAGACCTAAACATTGCGGACATACAATCCTAACCATAGAATCATCCAAACTGTGCAAATCGTCTATGGTCTTTTCTATCTCTTCTTGAACTTTATATAACTCTTCAGTTAATTTGTCGTATTTCTCTCGCAATTCATTTAATTTCTTTTCCAGCCTATCTCTTTCATCATTCATTAAATATCCTCCAAATATTCTCAGCAAGTTTCTTTCCAAAGCCTTTGACTCTCATAATATCTTCGACTGACGCATTTGCAATATTCTTTAGCGTTTTAAATTTCTCAAGGAGTGTTTGTGCTCGTTTAATGGACATTCCTTCTATGCATGCAAGCATATTCTCTTTCCTTTCTTCAAGAGTAGTTGCCTTACGCTGTATGATAGTTGGTTTTGATGAAGTCGCTTCAGCTATTGCCTTATTATATAAGAGAGTTACAATTTCCACAAACTCGTCAACGCCAGAGACAGTTATGACTGGAATGTTGAACCGATAGATTATTGTTGATATTGCACCAAAGTATGATTTGTGAGCGTATTTTGAATCACAGAAATAAAGAGTTTTCCATTTGTCAGTCTCGTGAATTATTAGTATCGGATGCTCATATTGCTTCAAGTTTGAGAGTTGATACCATATCCGTCCATTAAGAACAGATTGTATAAAGTCTTCGGATTTGCGTTCAATTGCAATACCATCTGGCAGAAGATAGTCGCCAACTGGTAGCTGTTCGCATTTTACTTCAATTCCACGTGAACGCAGGTGTTGAATAATATTCTTCGGCTCTCTCGTGTCAGCTATAATCATGGAAAGAGAGCAATTAGGAATGCAAGCATAAGAACAGCTGCAAGGAGTAAATAAGTGTAGAAACATGAAAGAGCTATAGAAGATAAAGCTGCAGCTATGAAAAGTCCAATGAGGCTCAAAGTTGAATATTCCAACTCGTTATTCGTCTGTGAATCCATAATCCAACTTCAACCTAACAGGATATTTCTCAAAATCGGTCTTAACATCAGGTCTCCTAATAAGCTGGACTCGACGTGCTTCATCACCGAATTTCTCCTTCGCCTTTTTATCTGGTGGAAGTATTTGCAGGATGTATTTCGAATGATAGATTATTGCATCTCCACCATATGGTCTTCCCAAATCTCTTAGATTTACTGGATTGACTGATACATGATGGGTGATAACCGAGCATAGATTATAAATCTTAGAAAGCTTAAGAAGCCTTCCATAGATACGGTTAACTATAGAAGAACGTGCAGGTAAATTTTGCGTTTCATGCCCTATGCTTTCCTTTAATGGAGTTGTAAGTGAATCTATTGCGAGGTATGTCGCATTTTGCAAATATTTTTGGATTGGCAGCACCTTTAGAGGAGCAAATGTTACTGAGTATTTTCCGTTGGATGACAATTCAAGAGTAACGTTGTAGCCAAAGAGATTGCATAAGACTTCAAGAGACTCTTTTACTGGGTCATTCATTGTTGAGATAATTTTGAAATGCTTGTCTATCTCCTCTTTTGAGACTTCATATCTGTCAGCTAATTTATATGCTATTGATAGAATGTCTTTCTCTCTATTGCCTTCAGTGTCTATGTAGACGCTGTCCATTCCTGTCTTCTTTATATTGGCAACACCGAGCATAACGGCAAGCCAAGTCTTACCAACGCTTGGAAGTCCAGTTATGGCAGTAGGAATTCCGAAAGGAAAACCTCCGCCCATTAGTTCATCTATCGTCAAACATCCACTTCTCAAATTTTCAAGTTTTTCTCTCATATTTACCAACTTACTAAAATCGATATTATTGAGAGCAAACATAATATGCTTACATGTAGATTTTTTAAATGTGTAATACGGACACGAGCACCACGCATCGGCATATTCACCATCAATTGATACAATGTATTCATTTCCAGAATCGGATTTTATCAATAACACTGCTATGCCATTCAAACCATAGACAGTTTCCAAAACTTCCATCATTATAGTATCGAGGCAATAGTAGTGAGAAAGTCCTTGCCTAATTTCGTTGTTTTTCCACCCATATAGCCAGCATGACCGTCAATAGAAAAGAATGGATAGACATTTAGAATATCTTTGTAATAATTTGCCAAATCTCCTCTTATTGAAAGTCTTCCATTCTTTTTATTCACAGCAAGTACCGTCTTTCCAGTTGTTGAATTTAGAACGCTGGCTATATATCCAGTTAGTCTTGCATCTGAAATAAATGAAACTACGATAATGTTTTCAAATTCTAATATATCGGCGTTTTTTAATGATGATTCAAATTCTGCATGGAGCTCCTCCTTTGATTTGATTGCTTCTTCAGCCATATAAATGTCGATTGGAGTCTTGGCATCTTTGATTAGCTTGATTGTTTCATCGTATTTGTGGAGACGAAGCATTGCATTAATGTAAGATGATAAGACTTTATAAATAGGTATTGTATTCACGCTCCATCTACCATACGATTGATAAATCTTTGTATTTACTCGCTTGAGAAGTGTGGGATTGTCTCTGAATATCTCTGGTGGTGTTAGTTCCGGTTGTCCATCACCTACTAAACCAATTACAAGCTTCCAGTGCTCATTTTTCGGTATTTCGTTTTTAAATTGTCTGAATGCAATCAACGATGCAGGAACGGTATCCCAGAAGAGAATGTAGTTTCTTTCTTCTGGATGATTCGGATGATGGTCTATCACCAGTCCATCTATCTTTGGATTATCCGGTCGCATATCCGTCATTATATCATTGTCTTGCCAGCCTGTTGTATCACCGAACTCTTCCGTGATTTTAATCTTTACACCTTCTTTGACAGCAAAAGAAGTAAAGTATGCTGATATAATACCATCTGCATCGTGATGACAAAATATTGTCCTCATGGTATAAATACCTTATCTCCCTCTATTTTTATCACACCACGTTTCTGAAGCTCTGGTAATAAGCCGTCAACCAAGTCCGCTTTAATTGATGCTCTTATTGAAATAACTTTTTTCAAATCATTTAGATTCATTCCGCCTGAAGCAAGTTCTGGTGTGAGCTCCTTAAATTTCTTGATAGCATCAATAATTTTTTCGATATCAACGTTAGGTGTCGCTTCTTCGCTATTTAGAAGTTTGATGTCATATTTAAAGTTGTCAAAGAACTGTATTTCCCATTTAGTTCCAGAGAGTGAATTTGGTGTCAAATTGTACATCTTAAGTGTGTTTAGAAATTCTCTCAGAAATGGGTTCTTCTTTGAACCAAATGAATAAATTTTCGGTTCTCCGTTAACTTTAGCTTTCGCCTCATATTTGTCCCAGTCATGATTCCATGTGTTGCCAAGGAAGTCAATATCGCCCTTCTCAACTTTGTAAATGTTTGTTTCAAATTCTACAGTAACCTTTCCATCTTCAGGTCTTTGTATGAAATATTGCGTTTGCCCTCTCAATATCTCATTCACATCTTCCGCAGTTAATTCCTTTCCCATATTCCTCACCTCGGTATATCTTTCCAATATTTATCCACACAAAATTTGTGGACTGTCAAATATAACTTTTCAAGTCGGTTTTTATCACATTCATACATCAATACAACATCATCATATTCAGCCTTTACATTATGATGGTTTAGAACTTCCATCACAACAGCCATCGCCAACTCTTCTTTAGAATAGTGTGAATGAGTTTTTGCCCAATCACATTCTTTGTAAAGCCTGTCTATGATTTCAATTGCGTCACGCCTATATAGTTTGTTCTTCGTGAATCCTAATTTTTTAAGCATTTCGCTCGCAAGGAGTTTAATTTCCGCTGAAGAGTCCCATTCCTTTATATCATCGTCGCCAGCAATTAAAGAGCGTTTTTTCAATTCACGCTTTAGTTCCTTCAGAAAGTTGCTATAACGCCTAATCAGAAAACGAATTTCGTCTTCGTTTAAATCCTCAAATGTCATTAATAAACCTCTTCCATTTCTTTGAACTTTATACCACTTGGACTTACAAGTATAGCATAACGTTTCTGCCGTCCATTAGAGTCCACAACTATCACATCGTCATGATTATGCACAAAGTAAACGTCTGTGTCTATGAGATTTTTATTCCGAAAGCGAAATTCGAGTTCTTCTTTCACCATGTTATATCGCTGTTTGAGTTCCTGAAGCTGTTTATAATCATAGTCTTTTGACGACTTTAGTTCTTCGATATCCTTTCGATATTTATGCATTAGAAACGATAGCGATGAGATACTCATATCCGAAATGAGTGCATCAAACATACTTTGGCTTTTTCTACCCTTCGTCATATACATCACCATATTCTCCTAATTCATCAAGATGGCGTTGAAGTTTGTCTCTATAGTCAGGGATGATTTGATAAATTTCATATGTGCATATATTACACAATCCTTCGTCATTAATCCAAAAATTCTCTGGCTTCAATACGTCTTTAGCACTCAAACCACATCTTCTGCATCTTTTATATTTAATCAATCCTTTCACTCCTCCTTTCAAGCTGTCTTTCATAGAATCTGATTTCTTCCTGTAAATATGCTATCTTGTCCTTTAACCGTTCTATTTCCTTTTCAAGCAAATGCTTTCTCTTCTCGCAATATTCTCGCCAATGCTTATCTTCCATTGAAATCACCATTTATATCAAAAAAAAGAGAGGAGAAGGTAGTGAATAAAACGACAACACTTCTCCTCTCTTACTAACCAAGGAGGTGAAACATGAAACCGCCACCGAGTTCGTGGCGTTCGGGTGAGAAAAGGAGTCTGAACGGTGAATCTCTCAACACCTCTCTCCATTATAATGTATATAGGACAGAAAACTACTTATAGTTTGTGGTTGGGTTTTGGACACCCCAAACCATGCGAACAAATAACAGTCGTAGAAAGCCCATACGTCGCCGTAGGGACGATTTTGAGTTTCCGAATATAAAATCATTCGAACACCTGAAAACTCGTCCCTACGTGGCTTTCTGTGGCTTTTAAAGCGAAAATTTGCAATAGTTTAAGCCTTCATCCAAGTATAAATATCTGAGAATCCAGTCCCTCTCCATCAGGTAGTCTATAGAAAATGATAAGGAAAGGATGAGTCTCTGTTCTGTCTTTCACTACATCTGCAATAACTAAGAAAATCAAGGTTTCTCTGCAAATATTGAAATCGACTTTATAATAGGTTTTTATCGCCTTTTTAATATATCGCAAAGCAACTAAAACGGATGAATCTAAAATGTCTTGGAGATATTGCTCTAAAGCAAGAGAAATTTGTGAAAGTGAAATGCTCGAATAGTCAGGTGCTAATATAAGAGGGTCTCCTCTTCTCGGCGACTCGGTAAGAAGAATGTCGTCAATCTTCACGCTATTTTCATTTCTGACGCATGATATAATACTGAGAAGTCCGCCCTTCATCTTTAACATCGATGTCTCTATTTCTGAACCAAAGACGGTAATATTCATGCCATCACCGTCTCAAATGACTCAAGTGGAAACACATAAGAGTCAATACGTTGAGAGCTTCTAATATGCGGATTGACTACAAAGATTATGAGAAAGATGCAACTTTGAAATGTACTTCCTCCTTGTTTTAATGCATCCAAAACTACAATATGTCCGTCTATTTCTATACTATACCGAATGGGAATAATAATTCCGTTTTGAGATTCATCGTAAATAATATCTTTAACGTAGAACGGTTTGTTCAACTTCTCTACCATTCTAATTGAGAAAAGAACTGGAGAAGAGAACATTTTGGAGAAATAATCTCGAATTGTATCTACGATTCTATCCGATTCAGCCGTTGGTGTTTCAATATACCTCGACTGATTATCTGGTGGATATGGTGAACTCCAAATACGAAGACTATTGTATACTCCTTTCTTACCATCTTTTGGAGAGGAATAAATTGAGATTCCAGCGATTCGTGAATTGAAAATCTGAGTATTTATTTCTCTTCCAAATATATTAACCCTCTTCTCGAGCTTCATCAGCATCACCTCAGAGACCAAGAATTGAACGCTTCCAGATAGGTATTATGTTAACGTAAAATGGCACATTTGTATCGGGATTCTCGACTACAGTTCCAAGAAATATTAGCTCTGTGTCTCCACTCTTCAATTCTGGATTATCACTTGCTTCATCCTTTAGAGACCATAAGACTCGAGCATATATGAGAACGAAATAGAAATCATGTGGAACAACACCATTTATTCTGTGTATAGGAATAGTTCGTTTCGAAATAGCAAAGAGATACCAATTATCCACTTGCCAAGTAAAGGAGAAATTTAAATATGATAACTCGGTTGCAATTGCCTGTAAAAACGAGCGGAGAGCGTCAGAAATCAAACTTCCAAAATCTATGTCTCGCTTTCCTTTAACTATCTCAAAATCGCTACTTCCCTCACGATAGAATAGCAAGAGCTTCTCAACGATAGAATTCTGTCCGCAGTTTATTTTGCACTCAAAATATTCACTATCATCCCAATTAGATTTATCTACACGGATATTTGCATTTAGACAACCAAATAGCGGAAAGTGATTTGAAATCGGCATGGCTATCACCACACATCGAGAATAAAAACTCTTGGAGAAATTTCTACTCTATTTCTATCTTCCATATATGGTGCTAAAATCAATAGCCCTATCATTCTACATGTCTTATCTCTTGAGGTAAGATTGCATGAGAAAATAAACGTCTCCGTCGGTAGCCACATCTCATTTGCCTCGTCGTAGATGTAAAATTTACTTCTTCCCAAAAGTTCCAAATCGCTTACAACTATTGGCGGAATTTCTGTATCCATGTTCAACAAATCTGTTAGAACCTCTATTGCCATAACTCTTACCACAGATAGTGGAGATTTAGGTAAAAGATATATTCGCTTACCGCTTTGTTTATGAAGCAATATGCGGTCTTCGAATACTGAAGCATCTGTTTCTACTACTTCTGAGAAGTAAAGAGTCTTTCTGGTTTCAGAAGCCTTCGTGATAGCAGAAATCGAATCGAAAATTAAGAAATTTTCACTTATCATTTTCAACCCTCAATAGTATAGCTCTCATAAAGTTTGTAAGATAATAGTATTTTACAAGAAATGTAAGAAATCCTCTCCAATTGTCTCCATCCTGAAAGTTAATTTCAAAATAAACTTTGCAAAGAGTGATAAGAGAAAACACTCCTTCAAGGAAATCTGAAAACAGAATTCTGCCCGCCTTTAATGACTTAATGGGCTTCCTAAACATCGGAGCGATATTATTTCGCACTTCGAAAGCATGCTTGATGCCCTCTTTTACATCACTTACAATACTCGGAGATGAAATTTCATTATTCACATTATCTGCATTAATAACTTGCTTTACTATTGGCACTTCAATAGTATTAACTTTATTACCGAATCCAATCTGTGAAAATGCTCTTCTGGCATAATAGACTGCCTTAATATCATCACTGAATATTTCACTCCAGCCATCAACTTGGAATTCTTGCATCATTTCAGAAGAGAATCAATATAATCTTTCTTATGCCTCAATTTGCCATAATCGATTACTATAACGTTTTCCTTGCCATAAGTTTCGATGAAGTCTTCCAAGAATCGAGGATGACCATCAATAAACTTTGAGAGAATCGTATCTCCTTCTCGTAGCCCAATATCGTAATAGAATTTCCCCTCAGGGATGACGAAAATTTTTAATCTCAACATTTATTTAACCCTCCTCTATCATAGCATATACTCTTTGAGCAACATCTTCCGAAAACATCGTCTTTAGGACGAAATCCAATAGAACGTTTTCAGGTTTTGGAGAAGGTTTTGCCTTCAAATCTTCTTCGGTGAAGATTTTTTCAATCTCTTTCTGTGTGAGGTATTTCTGTCCAAATTGTTTTAGGATTTTATTGGAAAACATAGATGATGTGAAATGCTGGCATTTTCTTCCATCACAGAAATAAAGAATGTATCTGTTGCCATCCTTTTCAACGAATTTAAACAGCCCTCTGCACTGACCTCGATTCTTTGCACGGCAGAAGGGATTTAATTTTATTGGTAATGGGCAATATCGTTCGTTACAGCTCTTGAATCTGAATATACAATATTCATCATTACAGCCCTCAATTTTAACACCAAACTTATAATTCGGCATTCTTCAACTCCTCCAATATTTCAGGTTTGATGTTTGTAATAGAGAGTTTCTTACCAAGAACGTCTTCGTAATTCACTCCATACAATTTTCGAAATGCTTTCTCCAGAAATGCCACCATCTGCTTTCGTTTCTCTTCATTTGTTAAATTTTCTGTTATAATCCGCATAACGGTCTGTGTTCCAGTCATTGACTTCTCCGCAATATATTCAAGAAGAGCGGAAAAATCGGGTTCAAATCCTCTGTTGAGTTTTATTAAATTAATCATCTTTGCATCACCAAGAATATAATTATCAAGCAAACCATCAATAGATGATGCGATAAAGTATGCCATTGCTAACACATCAAGAGTTTTACCAGACAATCTCATCGTAATCACGTGGTCGTCAATTTTTATATTCTTCACGACATTAGATGTCTCTGTCATTATCTTAAGAGGTATTGCTTTGAAGTCAAGAAATCCAGTAAAGAATCCGAGTTCAACTGTTATTTTCTCTGGAAATGAGAAACAAGTCGTAAGTTTACTCGTCCGAATTTTGTCAATATGAACAAATCTTTTCTTCCCATCTTCAATCAAAAACATTAACACCACCGAGTAATACTTGTGTGGGTTTCTTTTCTTGGTTCTTTCAACCCGTTGAATATTGCACACTCAAAGCATTTTTTCTTATAGTCCGAAGAGTCGTAAATCGCTAATTTATCTTTACCACAAATAGAGCATGTCTTGTATGTATCATAATCTTTTGCATTTGCATAAATTTCATATAGCTGATAAGCTTCTTCCGTGTAGTCAACTGTCTTCATCATGTTCAAATCATGCTTTCCAACAGACAGAAGCAGAATTTCTGATGGTTTCAGCAATTCTATAACAGTTTGATTGATTTCCGAAATCAAGAAGTCTCCAAGTTTGCTCTTCACAAGCCAAATTCTTCTCGATGGCGTTCGATAGATATTAACATTATTTCCATCAGTTTCAATAAACACCCCAGCATCCAAACTTTCCAACAGTTTAAAAGTATCTTCTCCTTTCGATTTTAGGAAATTGATGTAATGTGCAATAACTTCTGTATCAGTCTCCGATTTAAACTTAATCCCGAAGTATTTTTTAAAGAATTCTCGCATCATCTCTGTGCCATACACCGTGCCATTATGGAAATATAGTTTTCCCTTCACGATTATTGGATGAAGATTTGTTGGAGATGCATCGCCGACACTTGCTCCTCTATGATGCAGAATCGCAAAGTTGTATTTCTTATTGAGGATTTTCTCAACACTTTCTTTAAATTTCTCATTCATCTCTGCGTAAAGCTCTTCATCAACATCAAGATAAGAGACAACTCCAATATTGATTCTTCGTTTAGCACGTTCCTTTGCAAGCTCCATATTTGCCAGTTCGGATAAAGTGAAAGGTAAACGTCTTATTATTAGTTTACCAGAATTGCCATCTTTATATGCAAAACCGACTCCATCATCTCCTCTATGCTGATTTGAGAGTGCCAACTGAAATAGAGTTTTGCCAGTAACTCCTTTCGAATCGGAAAAGATGGCAACTATGCCACACATTTAATCCCATCCTCCTTTTAATGCAAGGATAAGAAAGCCATTTATATCGGCATTTAATCCCATTCGTTCACGATATTCAAATTGAGTCTCGCTTGGAAAATCAATTCCAAATCTATCTGCAATCATTCTACAAACATCGGAATTTAATCTGCCTTTTAAAATTTTGTTGACTCCATATCTCTGGTGTTCCATTAGAAGTCTTGTCATATCAACAGCATTATTTGCAAGGCGAATGTTGTTCTCTATCATGGCAACAAACGGATTGTCATCTCGAATATGCTTTGCGACATTAAAGACAGCCTCCACTATAAATTTGAAATGAGAGAAGAGCGAAGGTGTATCAAATAGTCTAACTTCTATTGTTGCAGGTCTCTTCATCCTTACTCTGCCCTCTTCACCATTGTTTCTATGTCTATATGCTATATCCATATACTTTGTTGCACCAGCCACAAATTGTCTAAAATCTAATGGAGGTCTGCCAATATGTCTGCTTTCCAGAAGACGTTTTGAAGTATGAATCAAGTCAATCTCGAAATTCTTTGTATGGTCTGCGATAGAAAGAGCAAAGGGATATATTCCCATGGCTCTTCTCCAATAGATTTCTTCGTTTGCTTTATCATATGAGATGTGGACATGCATTCCGCAGAAAACTTGCCCATCAAGTATACCAGTCGCTGGTATTACAGCGATTCCATTCTTTGCAAACTCTCGTCTTGCCAATTTATAAAAATCTTTTATTTCTCTGATAATGTCTTCTGGATTTGTATGCGGATTTGAACGTATTTCAAGCTGATATGGATAATAGTCTTTAAAGATTTCTTGTGGTAGATTTTCTAATATTTCCAGAACCAGACTATTACTCTGAACTAACTCCTTTCTTTGCAAATCATAGAGTGTTAGTTCAAGCTCCACACCCATCTTCATATTTTTATGTGGTTTGCCAAACCAATCATCTAAATAAAGACCAAACATCTTTATCACCTAAATTTAAGAGTGGCAAGGAGTGAAACAAGTGATAAGTATGCTCGGTTATTCTCATCAAGCGGTATCTCTATAGAATAGTGCTTATCAAGCGTTAAACCGAACTGTTGGAAGAGCCTTTTAATGTAATTCTCTTTAGGAAACTTAAACCTAACACACTCCTCGTAGGTGTTGCGAGCACTCTTAATAACGAATGTTGCCTGCCCATCAAGGAATTTTGCAAATCTTTCAAGCATTTCCTTTCTTCTTGTTTTTTCGTTGCCTACCTTTACAGCGTATCTGAAATATGGTAGTAGTTTCTTCAATTCATGAGCAAACACTTCAATCATAAGACTGTGGCTTTCTGGCTCTCTCATTACAATATAATCTTGGAGTTTCTCATGCTTTGTAATATAGTCATACAATTCTTTTGATGATATGCGTATCTCAAGGGCATCATCCCAGAGTGTCATGCTGATATACGCTTCAGGATGGTCAAGCAAGAAGTCGTTGAAGAGTAATCTCAATTCTTTTACATCACTGATGAATTCTTCCTCCACCACTGGAATACTCTCATAGGAATCGACAGAATAATGTTCTACACTCACTTTGTCTCCATAGGAGCATTTTATTGTTGTCGATGTATCGCTTTTGAACTCTCCAACACATTCTAAACCATCATCATTAACGACGAAGATTTTGTCTTCTGGTAATGAAGGAACATCCGAATAAGTGAGTTTCTTGTCATAGATGCTATCAATATGCCTAAACTCGGAAGCAAATACTATGCACTTATTCCGCTTGTCAACAAAGTAATAAATTGGATTTGAGTGCCTAAATAGATAAACATCTGATGTTTCCTTGTGGAAGAGCCAGCATGCATAAGAGCCCGACAACTCTTCGGCGGTTCTTCTTATGCTTTCAACTACATCATGCGTTAAGTCATAGAAGTGCTGAATCAAGTGTATGATAATAGCACTATCGCATTCGGAGTCATATTCAAGCCCGTATTTTTTCTTAAGTTCTTCATGATTTCCTATTACTCCGTTATGTGCCAAAATAAAGTCCTTGGTGTTGAAAGGATGATTATTTTCGTTGTCGTCTGGAGAACCATTTGTTGGTGCTCTCGTATGAGCAAGGAATATTGATGAATCTTTGAGGTCTATCTTTCCTTCTTTGTCTTTGAAGAATGAAGAAACCGAGCCTTTTATTTTGAATAGATGACCGATAATATCGCTTCTCTCTTCTCTAACGTAAAGATTGAACTTCGGATTATAAACATATATTCCAAATGCAGACTTTCCTCTACTTTCAATTTCTTTTAGTAATTTTATAGCTCGTTCTTGCAT
>Ga0164318_10004943_pt1 | contig 12878 bp, 11 predicted proteins | sample GuaBasSedimGuay9_FD_113734 | JGI IMG/M metagenome (GOLD analysis project Ga0164318, IMG submission 113734) | Subseafloor sediment microbial communities from Guaymas Basin, Gulf of California, Mexico - Guay9, Core 4571-4, 0-3 cm | ecosystem: Environmental > Aquatic > Marine > Hydrothermal vents... | reverse complement strand
GTATCCTGTGTCGGAGGGAGCGTAGCCCTTTTCGACCTTCACCGGCCCCATCAGTTTCCCCACAGGCGCTTTCATGACGGTATCGTAATAGCTCCCGTAGACGGGCCTTTCGGATGGGTGCATATGGAACTTCCCCTTGAGCTTCTTCAAGCCTCTGCGTATAGTATACTTGGCTGCAAGCTCCTCCATGTCCTCCCCGGCCCTTATCCTTCGGAGGAGCTCCTCTGCCTGCTTCCTGGTGGGAACGAGTATCTCCGTGAGGTCCCTCCTCTCGGGGAGGTAGTATAGGTCCATCTTGTGCCTTTCGTATTCCTCCCTGACCTCCCGGTCGGATACTTCGACCTTCTCCTTCACTTCCTTCCTTCGTAAGGTCTCCACGAGCAGTTCTTCCCTCTTCTTCTTTATCCAGGCGGCCACCTCCGGGATGCGATCTATCTCCTCCTTGTAGGCGAAGGTCGTCAGAAGCTCGTTATGAAGCAGATGATCTATCCAGTCCAAAAGGCTGTTTCTATCCTTAGGCCGCACTACGGCACGGCATGAGGCCTTAAGATAGTCCCCTATGGTCACCTTGCCGCCGTCGAAGGTATACAGCGGCAACTTCTTCTCGTCCTCCGAGAAGACGGGAGGTCTTCCTCCGGATTCCCGCTCCCTTGCCAAAAGAAGGTCCAGATTATCCTCTTTCAGCTTGACATGTAACTTCTTGCGAAGGTCCCCTATAAACTTGTCCAATTCGATGCGGAAATTGCGCCTCCAGAGGATTCTGTGGAGCTTAGGCTTCCAGTCCTCGAAGGGTACGGGCCTTTCGTCCACGACCTGGATTATCTCGTAGAAGTTTCCCACCTTCATAGGACCGGATGCCTCTCCGGGCTTCAGATCCCAGACGGCATCGCCTATATGATGTGCCACCTCGTCCCTGCGGAAGTACCTGCCCAGATCTCCGCCCCTGGCCACGGTGGAGGAATCCATCGAATACTTCCTCACCAGCTCCTCGAAGGGGCGCCCCTTTCTCAACTCCTCCATGACCTTCTCGGCCTCCTTCTCGGTCGCCACCCGGATGTGCCTCACCCTCAATTCCCTTCCGAGCTTATGCTCTTCGTAGTACTTCCTCATCTCCTCCTCGCTCACCTCGACCTTGGGCCATACCTCACGCTTTATTAGCTCACGACGGAGCCTGTGCTTCACTTCCCTGTCGAAACGTTCCAGGAACAGGGAGTCCTCGTCCAACCTCTGGGCCCTCGCCTCCGTAAGCATGATGTACTTGTCTATTAAGCTCTGGAGGTAGTCCTTCTGGGCCTCTATCCCCTGCTTTTTGCTACGGAGGGACTGGGGAAGCTTCTTCTGGAATTCCACAAGCTCGGCCACCGTAATCTTGTAGTCCCCCACGTCCGCCACCACGGCCTTCTCGGGGTTCCTCCCACATCCCGCACATAGAACTAAGCTTAAAGCCAACCCCAAAGCCCTCAGCATCTTACCTCCTTAAGGTGTCCGGCCTCGCTTCCAAGGTATCCATCTTCGTAGTGTCCACCTCCACGAGCTCAAGTTTGGTCCCGTCGTACGGGCAGAACTTGTAATCCTTCTGCTCGAACATGCGCCCACATTTGGGACATCTCCTGAGCAGGACCCCTCCGTAGAAGAAGACCTCCCTTACATCGCGGAGGGGGATGGTGAACTTACCTAAGTCGGTGTGGCCGGTGAAGGAGACGAGACGCGCCCCTCGCACATATCCCACAAGTCCTCCTACATAAACAGTGCCCTCAAGGAGTCGCCCGTCCCTGAGCTTGACCCTGACCGGCATCTCCTCCTCGGACCTTCCTCCGATAAACTCTATCTTCCTTATCTCCCGGAATCTGAGCTTCGACCTCTCATCCCCCCGCACAAGGAACAGGACCTTCTGGCCTTCGAGCTTAAGGTCCCGCACCTCGAACCGATTTCCGTCCCGATCTATGATGGTCGCCCGCACCTCCTTGGCGTCCGTCCCTGTGGATATGCCGAGGGACAGGAGTCCGACCAGCAGTACGTTCCGCAGCATGGCGCTATCACCTCCCTGGGTACCTCCTCTGCTCCTCCTGACCCGGCTGGGTGGGGACTAAGGTGCTGAGATCTATGGTGAGGGGGTACACAGTGCCGAACCTGACCTCAACCGGCCTTATGATGTCGTGGACCGTCGTGACGCCCTGGGCGGACGTGATCATAGGGGTGATCCGGACCTTGTACATCCCTTCCCTCGCTACGAAGTGCTGCACATGCAGGGAGCTCATGCCCCTGCCCAGCACCTTGTGCATCCCATAGTCGTACACCAAGAAAGGTATCTGGACCCGCCTCGTCCCGCCCCTCTCCTGGGCGCCGGCGCCGAAGACGTTCACCATGAACCTACCCACCGGGACCCTCACATGCCTCTCCTGACCGACGGCTATCTGGACGTCCTCTATCTCTATCTCGTCCTCTAAGTCGGTCTTGACGACTATCCTGTAAGTGCCGGGATCTAAGTAGGTCCTCAGGCCGTATATCCTGGCCACCTCCCTGCCTGTGTCCTGGGAGTATACGACGAAGTCCAGGGCCTCTATCCCCCCCGCATCCAACACCAGCTCCCCCTTGCCCGGAGGTATTACGGCCTGCTGGGGAGGTCCCTGGGTGGCCGCACATCCCAGGACCATCGAGGCCACCAGGACGAAGAACTTCCTCATGTCTGCTCCCCCCTTTCAAAATCCGCAAACCATACTTATCCTGAGTCCATCCCCGAGCTGGGCTTGTACTTTTGTGCCCGTGCGCTCGGGCACGAGGGCCACCACAGCGCACACCACCCCTCCCACCACCCCCATCCATGCTATCTTCCTTTCCCTTCGGGCCTCCCTCCGAAGCTCACCCGCCCTCTCCAGAAGGCCGTATCCCTCCTGGAGCCGGGCGTCCCTTTCCTTGCGGGAGGCGCTGTCGAAGCCCCACCATGCGACCACACCTCCTGCGAGCGTCCCCCCCAGGAACCCCAACCTGGGAAAACTCCAGCCAGGCCTTCGGGTCTGGCTCGGTTCTGGCAGGACCATGTGCTCTATCTCCCTCACCTCGAAGGTATATATCTCCCCCTGAATCCGGAGGATGACCAGAAGGGGCGTGGCCTCCACGAGTTCCCCTGTAACCACGCTCCCGTCCTTGAGGTAGAGCTTCACCTCCTCCCCGAGGACGAGCTCCGCCGTCCCGAGCGTCAGCAACAACAGCGCTATGCTCCATATCGCCCGCATCGTCCCTAACATACAAAAGAACTTTCCTGCTGTCAAGGCGGAGGCGTCACCAGGGCACGAATTCCGTTTCCCTTGTTATCCTCCTTGCGAAGGCGGCAAGCAGCTTGGCCACGTTCTCTAAGTCCGTGAGGGACAGGACCTCGACAGGTGTGTGCATGTACCTCAGAGGTATGCTCACCACCCCTGAGGCTACCCCGGCCCTGCTGACCTGGATCGCATGTGCGTCGGTGCCCGAGTCCCTCGGGCTCCCCTCCATCTGGTACGGGATACCCTCCTCCTCGGCGGTCCTTACGAGCATATCGGCGACGACCGGGTTTATGTCCGCTCCTCTAGATATCACGGGCCCTTCCCCGAGCTTAACCTCCCCGGCCTTCCTCTTGTCCACCTCGGGATGGTCCGAGGCGTGTATAACGTCCACAGCTATCCCCACCTTTGGCTCAAGGCCGAAAGTGCTCGTGGCCGCCCCCCTCCTTCCCACCTCCTCCTGGACGGTGGATACGGCGAACACGGCGGCTTCGGGAGGGTCCTCCGAGAGAAGCCTCAGTGCCTCCGCCACCGCAAAGGCCCCGGCCCTGTCGTCGAAGCCCCTGCCGACAGCCAGGTCCCCCTGAAGCCTCTCCAATCCCACGGTGTAGGTCACAGGGTCGCCTATCGAAACGAGCCTGCTGGCCTCCTCCTTGTCCTTGGCGCCTATATCTATCCATAGGGTATGAAGCTCCACAGGCTTCTTCCTCTCCTCCTCTTCCATGAGGTGCACGGCCTTCCTCCCTATGACCCCGAAAACCGGCCCGTTCTTGGTATGGATCCGGACCCTCCTTCCCGGCACTATGTTAAGGTCGAAGCCTCCTATGGTCTTAAAGTAGAGGTAACCTTCGTCGTTGATGTAAGTTACCATAAATCCAAGCTCGTCGCAGTGTCCTGCGAAGAGCACCCTCGGGCTTCCGCCCTCGTTCTTGGAAGCTATGGTGTTCCCGTGTAGGTCGGTCCACACCCTGTCGGCGAACCCGGATGTGTACTCCTTCCATATCTTCTGAACTGGCCCTTCGAACCCCGAAGGGCTCGGAGTTTCTATCAGCCTCCTCAGGAACTCGTAGGACCTCTCCTCCATCTCTCCTCCTCGGTTAAAGGCTTATGTCTATACCTTCGGTCCTCCATCTGGCCCTGACATCTACTGTGTCGGGATGGACCCCGAACCTTTCGGCGGGAAGGAAGGGCTCGGGCCTTCCGGGGCTCCACCTTCCGTCCCCGTCCCTGTCCCGGAAGGCGCAGACCGTGTACCTCCCACCTGGGACGGGAAGCTCGTAGGAACCTGGACCTTCGGTCCGAGTCCTGTAGACTTTGGAATCTTCGACCTCCCTCGCCTCCACGACTACGGGCCCGGCCGCCCCGGATACCCTTCCGGCTATCTCCCCTAAGGAATCCCAGGGGAGGACGTAGAACCCGACCTCGATGGTGTCCGCCGGGAAGTTGCCCGAGACGTCCCTCAACGCACCCGGAGGGACCTCGAGCTCGTACCTCCCTCCCTTCCATGGTCCGTCGGGCTCGAAGCTCAAGATGTTAGGAGCGCTCCAGGTCCACTTCCCCGAAACTTCCGGGCTGAACCTCCACTTCGAAGGACGGACCCTGGCCATGGCCTCGTCGAAGACGAGCTTTATGGAGGTCCTGAGGGGCAGCGCAGTGTCAGGTAAGACTTTCACAAGCTTAGGCGGGACGGTGTCGGGGAGGGAGTTTCCTTTGAAGCGTAATTCTTCGGGGGAGGTCCGGAAGTTCCCCCATACGTCCCCCACCCCGGAGAGGTGGAGCGTATAGAAGCGGGGGTGCTGTGGTCCTGTGCTCCAGAAGACCTGACCCTTCCTTCCCGGGACGGTGTAGGGCTTCGAAAGCTCGAGTCCTTCCATGGACGCCCTCAGGGAGTCCAGCACGACTTCTTCGTCGAAGCGCACCGTTAAGGTCCTCCGGTTAGGGGTCCGGACCCCTAAGACCTCGGGCGATGTCGTGTCCCTAAGGGCCAGGCGCAGGAGGGGAACCTTCGCCTCCTCCTCCCCCACCTCCACCTCCTCCGGAGGGACCGCAAAAGGTTCCCTTCCGGGGGAATATCCGCCGTCGCGGTTCCTGTCCTCGAAGGCGAAGATCCTGTATGTTCCGGGGGCCAAGTGTGACAGCACGAACCTCCCCGACGAATCCGCCTGGGTCTCGTAGAACTCCTCACCTTCCCGTGCCAGGTAAGCCCGGATATGTACCGGCCCCTCGACCGCCTCATCGCTCCAGACCATCCCCCTCGCCCTACCTTCGTATATCCTCCTCCCGGTGGAGAAGGCGAAGGTATAAGAGTTCCCCATTTCGTTTCCGTGGAGGTCCCTCGCCGAAGCCCCCACCGTTACGACATAGGTCCTTTCCGGCCGAAGCCCTCCGGGCACCTCGGCCTTGAGCTTCCTCCCTCTCCACTTGAACTTCAAAGGCCTTTCAGGCTTAGGATAGAGGAAGAAGGCCCTCTCCACCGAGCGCTCGTCCATATGTTCGCTGAAGGTTACCTCTATGGCCCGTCCGGACGGGACCGATGTCTCCCCGTCCTCCGGGTAAGTCCTTACGACCTCTGGAGGCGTCCTGTCCGGAGGCCCTCCCGGTGGTGGGGCGACCCTGGCGCAGGAAGCTAAGTAAATCGAAAGGATTCCTACGACCTTCTTCATCTGAGCCTCCTGCGTTTGAAGCTCCGCTGCATGTAAGGCAGGACGAAGGCGACCCACATCCCGAGCGCCAGGACCGTCGCTATCCTCCCCCACCTGTCCGGCTCGGGCCTTCCGCCGAGCTTCTCGTACTTCTTCCTTGCGAAGGTCCTCCACTCGGCTATCCGCTCGTTCCTGAACTCCGGATCGTCCCAGCGGTCGGCCAGCCTTAGGGCCTCCTCCTCGGATACGGGAGGACGACACAGAAGCTCCACTTCCTCCTCCCTGAGCCCCCTTCCTATCACCGCCCTCCAGGCCCTCACCAAGTCGACGTGAACATCTATAATTAAGGCACCTACCATGTCGTTGAGGACCCTCCACCTTTCGCTTCCCTTATCGGCGTCGTATTCGAGGGAGCTTCCCATCGAAAATGGGTTCGCAGAAACTGCGGTGAGGCCTTTAAGTTTTCCGTACAGGTCCGGAAGCACGCTGAAGCGGCCGAGCTGGTATTCCCTCGGGCCTCCGGGAACCCCCTTCCTGCACATCCAGAGCCTCTGGCCCTCCTCGGACATCACGAACTCCAAGAACCTCCTTGCAGCCTCGGGATGGGGCGCTCCCTTAAGGATGGCTACGGCATCGGGGTTCACGACGGTGAGGCCCTCGGGCATTACGTAGCCTATCTTGTCCGGACCTATCCTGTTCACCTGCGCCCACGCGTAGAAATCTATGGCCAGGCCGTAGGCCACCTCGCCCGCTGCCACGTCCTTCACCGACTCGTTCGCCCCCCTCGTGAACGCCCTGACGTTCCCTCCCATCCTGGTTATCACCTCCCATCCCTTCCTCCACCCGTAGGCCTGGAGGATTATCTCGTAGGCCATGTGCACGCTCCCGCTGCTGCGGGGGTCGGCGGAGCCCACCCAGGAGAACAAACTTGGGTCCCCTAAGTCCTCCCAAGTCTTGGGTTCTGGAAGTCCCAACAGCTTGAGAACTGCCCTGTTGTAGATTATCCCGAACCCGGCCAAAGTCGCCCCGTACCACCTGTACTTCGGGTCGTAGATGGGGATGCCCCCTATCTCCGGGGCTATCCTCGAAAGGAGGGAATCCGGAAGCCTGTAGGGCTGGAGCAGGCCGAGGCGCGAAAGTTCTATATAGGGATCTATCCCTCCCCCAAATATTACATCTATCCCTATGCCCTCCGGCCTCTTCGAGAATTCCGACTTTACGAACCTGAGGACCTCGGAAGTACCGCCCACATCGAGCCATTCAACCTTCACCTTTTTACCGAAGTTCCTCAGTGCGTACTCCCCGAACCCCCTCTCGAACTCCCTCTGTATCCCCTCCCAGTGGGGGGAGACTATTATCAGCTCCTCCTCCAAAGCCAGGGCGACCGAGGGCACGATGAGTAAAAGCAGGGCGTGGAGGTGTCCCCACGCCCGAAGGTGACCTTCCAAGTTCGGCCTCACCATCTCTCGTAGTGCACTATGTCTTCGGTGGACTTCCTGACCTTCTCCCCCTTCTCCTCCGCAGGATACCCCAAGGGAGTCAAGGCTATCACGGATATGCCCTCGGGGATCCCCAGGGCCTTCTTGACGGCCTCTTCGTCGAACGCCCCTATCCAGCAGGTACCCAGTCCCTCCGCCGCTGCGGCCAATATCAGGTGCTCCATGGCTATGGCGACATCCACATCCAGGTAGCTCTTGCCGTCCGACCTGACCCAGGCGGAGGAAGGGTCCCCGCAGGCGCAGATTATGACGGGTGCTGTGTAGAACCACTCCCTCCCGTACGCTGCCTTCAGTTCCTCCTTCACCTTCGGGTCCCTGACCACTATGAAGTGCCACGGCTGGCGGTTGGCGGCCGAGGGCGCAAGCCTTGCGGCCTCCAGTATCCTCCGAAGCTTCTCCTCCTCAACGGGCCTGTCCTTGTACTTCCTTATGCTCGAACGCTTCCTTACGACCTCGTAGAACTCCATGTGACCTCCTTGTTCGGATGGTAATATCTTCTCAAGTTCTGCAAGTAAAGTTGGCAGGTCTTTTGTCACTATCTGCCAGACTATGTCGAGGTCTACCTCATCGTAGCCGTGGATGAGGCGGTCACGAGTTCCTGTTATCTGCCTCCACGGGATATGCTCATGTTTTTCCCTGAACCTCTGCGATATCCTCCGGGCAGCTTCTCCGATAATCTCCAACAGCCGCACCAGTGCCAAGGACAGCATCTCATCGCTATCCAAATCCTCACGCCTTCGACCACGTGTGAATTCCACCGCCTTCCTCGCCGCATCTATCATATGAAGCAGATAGATGCGTTCACTTTTGGACATACTGCACCTCCGCCTCGGCCAGGACCTCGTCACGGAAGTAGCGGCTCAGACTCTTAGGAGTGTGCAGGTCTACCCGGCGTCCTAACAGCTTCGAAAGTTCCTCCTGGATTTCCACGAAACGATAGCCGGGTACGTGTCCAGGTTCGAATTCCACCAGAACGTCCACATCGCTGTCGGGACGGAAGTCTTCCCTCAACACTGAACCAAAGAAGGATAGCTTACATATATGATGGCGTTTACAGAATTCCTCTATCTTTCTACGGGGTATCCTCATACGTGCCATGATGTCCACCTGCACAGAGCTTTCCTATATCATCTCCAACACGTGGTCCACAATCTCTTCCGGGACCTCTATTCTTCGACATCCTGATCGTTTAAGCAACCTTGCGAAATCTACTTCATTCTTTGACCTCCACCTGGGAAGGGCTTTCCAGAACCATCTCCAACCCGTACTTCGGATGGTCCACGAGCTCGCCCGTAACCTGGACCACCTTGCCCTCGTAGTCCATAGGATCTATTTCACGGGAGAGGAACTCCTTTGCGGCAGAGCGGAATATCACGGCCGTAAAACAGGGCCTTTCCGGACCGAAGTGGAGGAAGTAGGTGTCCGTCCTCTCGGAGTGGTACACGTCGTACACCTTCCCCCTGACCACGACCTCCTTCCCTGCGTGCTCCTTCAGGGCCTCCGCGTCCTGGGCGGACAGGACGACTTCGGGGACGGCCTCGACCGGCTCCCCCCTGGTCCAGAGTTTGACGAACTGGCTTTCGTACTTCCTACAGAGCTTGGGGGCTTCGGTGATTATGAGGAGGTTCTCGTCGTTCCTGTGCTCAGCCGAGGCCGTCCAGTTGTAGGAACCGGTTATGACGACCTTCCCGTCTATGACTGCGAACTTGTTGTGCATGTGGCCCTGAACCTCGCCTCCCACTATGTGGCTCCTGTCGAGCTTTACTTTCACACCGTGCCTTGAGAGGAAGGTTCCTTTGGAATACTTGCAGGAGGCGTCGAAGTCCCCGTCTAAGAGCACCCTGACCTTGACTCCCCTCTCGTGCGCCCTGACTAAGGCCCAAGCTATCTCTCTGTTGGTCAAAGCGTACATAGCGACATCTATCGTGCTCTCAGCAGAATCTATCCTCTCGACTATCGCATCCTGCGCCCCGCCATCCGGACTGAAATAGACCTCTACCTTGGCCGGGAATACGGGGGAAGTGGGGGAGGATGTGCAGAAAGCTGTACATAACAGGAATCCCACAAGCAAGGTAAGCCTGAGCCATGGCCTCATAACTTTACCCCCTTTCGCCTATCCCAGCTTGTCCCTTATGAGCTGGTTTACCAGCTTGGGGTTGGCCTTGCCACGGGTCTTCTTCATCACCTGCCCCACGAAGAACCCCAAAAGCTGCACCTTCCCTGCCCTGTACCTTTCGACCTCCTGCGGATGTTCTGAGAGGACCTCTTCCACTATCCGGGAGAGTTCGGCCTCGTCGGATATCTGCGCCAGTCCCTTCTTCTCCACTATCTCCTTGGGGGAGGAGGGGTCGGTCCTCATCTCCTCGAAGACCTTCTTAGCTATGCTCCCGCTTATGGTCCCGGCCTGCACGAGCTTTATGAGCCCTGCGAGCCTGTCGGGCCCTATCCGCTCCCTGAAGGCCTCCATCCCTATGTGCTCCTCCTTTAGGACCCTCAGCACCTCCCCCATGACCCAGTTGCTGGCGGCCTTGGGAGGGACGCCGAAGGCGACCACGTCCTCGAAGTAGTCAGCTATCTCCCTCTCGGAGGTGAGCACCTCGGAGTCGTATTCCGGAAGGCCGAGCTCGGCCACGAACCTCTCCTTCCTCCTCCAGGGAAGCTCGGGAAGCTCGGAGCGGACCTTCTCTATCCACTCCTTTTCTATGTACAGCGGCACGAGGTCGGGGTCGGGGAAGTACCTGTAGTCGTGGGCGAACTCCTTCGAGCGCATAGGTTCGACTACCTCCCTTTCGGGGTCCCAGAGGAGGGTCTCCTGCTCTATCTTTCCTCCAGCCTCCAGTATCTTTATCTGGCGGGATATCTCGGCCTCCAAGGCCCTCTGCACGTTGCGGAAGGAGTTCATGTTCTTAACTTCCGTCTTGGTCCCAAGTTCCTTACTTCCCTTGGGCCTTATAGAAACGTTGGCGTCGCACCTTATGCTCCCCTCCTCCATGTTCCCGTCGCAGATGCCCAGGTACATGACCAACTGCCTGAGCCTCACAAGGTAGTCGTGGGCCTCCTTGGGGCTCCTGATGTCGGGCTCGGATACTATCTCCAGTAGGGGGACCCCGCACCTGTTCCCGTCGAAGAGGGAGGTGCCGGCCTCCACGTAGGCCTCCTCGTGTACGAGCTTGCCCGCATCCTCCTCGAGGTGTATGCGGGTGATCCCAACACGCTTCTTCCCTCCGTCGGTCTCTATCTCTATGTATCCCCCGAGGCAGAGGGGAAGCTCGTACTGCGATATCTGATATCCCTTGGGAAGGTCGGGGTAGAAGTAGCTCTTGCGGGCGAAGACGCAGAAGGGTTGTATCTCACCTTCTACCGCCAAGGCCATCCTTATGGCGAACTCCACAGCCCTCTTGTTCAGCACGGGGAGCACGCCCGGAAACCCCAAGCACACGGGGCAGGCCTGGGTGTTGGGCTCGGCCCCGAATTTCGTAGAACATCCGCAGAACATCTTGCTTTCGGTCAGAAGCTGGACGTGGACCTCGAGACCTATGACCGCCTCGTATTCCATAGGAACCTCCGGATCAACGCGTCACGAGGTAAGTAGCCTGCGCCTCAGTCCTCTGGTCCAAGGGTATGCCGACCAGCCACCTGCAAAGGGCCTCGAGTGCGGCCCTGGGGGTGGGGACGTAGTTGAACCCTCCCGCCTTCTCCCAGCCCGCACCGAGGGAACAGGGCCTCTTGGTCGCTATCACCTTTATCAACTCGGTGGCCCTCTCCATCCCCTCGGGAAGGCGCACCCTGTAAGTTATCCCCATCCTCCTTTCCTCCTCGCCAGGAAGCGATATCCTACCCCCCGCCCTGAGGAAGTTGTCCCTCCTGTACTCGTGCGGGAGGAGTACGTACACCGTGTCCTCGGCAGACACGCTGAGCACGGTGATGTAACAGTCCTGGGTGGAGGTTATCTCCATTGACATCTCCTCCCCGTCCCTGAAAGTGTACTTGTTCAGGGAGACGGCAACCTTAAAGTCCGGGTCAGGCCGTCCCTCCTCCCTGGCGACCTTCGCTCGGAGCCTGCACCTATACACCTGCACCGAAGGTCCCCCCGGAGGCTCGAGGACGACCATCTCGCACCTCGGAGGCTTCTCCTCCACTATCCTCGTCCGCCATCTCGCCTAAGAGCTTCGGGTCGGGAAGTATCCCGGGGACCTGCTCCCTGTCCAGAGGAGGCTCCAGGGCCTTCTTGGGGACCTCCCTGCGTAGGTACTCGTACATCTCCATAACCGTCACGTCTCCGTCTCCGTCCAGGTCTGCCTCTCCCCCCAAGCCCTTCAGCACGAAGTAGGTGAATATTCCGTGCCTGAGGTCGTCCCTGTTGTTAGAGGGCCTCTTCCCGCTCGTCGCCGTGAAGACCACGGTCCTTTTTCCCACCAGAGGGCTTTCGAGCACGGGAAAGACGGGGTTCATGCCCTTGGCGAGGAGGACCTCCTCCCCTCCCTTCCTGTACCCGCTCGCGCCGCTGAAGCAGGCCTCCACGAAGACCACGACGCTCCTCGCCCCGAACTCGGAGAGGGTGGTGTAAATCTTCTTGAGGGGTATCCCGTTGGTGGCCTGCTCCGGACGGACGTCGTAGGGGATGAAGTAAGGCTCTCCTGTGGAGAGGTCCGGGAACCCATGGCCCCCGAGGTACACGATTATGTCTGTCTCGGCCGCCCGCTCGGGGTCCCTCAGCCTCTTCTTGAGCCACCCTTCCCTGGGGGTGTCCTTGGGCTCGAACACGTACTCGAACTCCCCCTTGGTTGCGTTGTCGTCAGTGCTCAGGTATATCCTCTCCTCGGGTATCCCGAGCACATCCCTGCAGTACTTGTAGAACACAGCAGCGTCCCTGGCCTTGTAAGCGGCGGGGAAAGTGTACTTGTAACGTTCTATACCGAATATGACCGCAAGGCCGTGCTCCAGCTTCGTCCTGGACCCGGATGGGACCCTGTCCACGTCCACAAGCTCCGACCTCACGGGCCTAACCTCCCCCCTCCGCTCCCTCACCGACTCCACCGCCAGCACTTCCTCAGTGGGCACGCTCCTGCCTATGTCGAAGGTGAGGACCTTGGATGTGCCGAACTTCCCCCTCGCCTCGGCCACATCGAGGGTAACGGCCACCTTCCTGCCCCCGAACATGGGGTTGGTGAAAAAGTAGAAGCTCACGTCCCTGTCCTCGCCGGGGGCCATATCCCCGAGGTTGAAGACGTCCTTCTTGCTCCCTTTGAGGTCCCTCCTGTAGTGGACCTCCTCGCCCTCCCCCTCTATGGACACCTTCACCTTAACTTCCTCCGCCGCTCCGGTGCCCACGTTCTGCACGTTGGCCACCACCCTTATAATACCAATTGTCCAATGAAAGGCCATGTTTAGGATGATAAAGCCTCGATTGACTCGCGAATCCAATCCCATCCAGCCAGGCCTTTCACACGGTCTGAATCGGCCGCCAGTTGTTGCAACTC
>Ga0164318_10004942_pt1 | contig 12878 bp, 8 predicted proteins | sample GuaBasSedimGuay9_FD_113734 | JGI IMG/M metagenome (GOLD analysis project Ga0164318, IMG submission 113734) | Subseafloor sediment microbial communities from Guaymas Basin, Gulf of California, Mexico - Guay9, Core 4571-4, 0-3 cm | ecosystem: Environmental > Aquatic > Marine > Hydrothermal vents >... | reverse complement strand
TTAGTGTATTAAATACTGTCTTTAGTATTTCTTCTATCATATCTTCATTCGCTTTATTTTCTCTATCTCCTACAATTAATTCTCTAATTGACATATTTATCGTTTTCAATAGCTAACCTTTTTTATCTTTGTCTTTACTCATTCTCTTTCTCCTTTCTTTTTTTTCTCTTATTTTACATTATTTCTATTCCAGACACAATTTATTATACACTATCATTAATTATACATTACCAGAGTTTAGTTTTAGTAGTGGGGGAAATAATTTTTCTATAAAGTGTTTTTATTTTATTGATAGGATTTATGATGAAATATATATATTATTTTTAATAGACACATTCGTTTTTTGCTTGATTTTTATATAAAAAAATAGCATATATAAATAAAATAAAAAAATGGAGAGAGTATATTATGGATTCTATTAGAGATTTTAGAAAATTTTTCAAAGATAATGAAGTTATAATTTTTGATGGAGCTATGGGTACACTTATATATGATTCTGGTTATTTTTTCAATAAATGTTATGAAGAATTAAATTTATCAAATCCTGATTTTATTTATGAGATTCATGAATCTTATATTAAAGCAGGGGCAAATGTTATTGAAACCAATACCTTTGGAGCAAATAGATATAAGTTACGAAATTTTAATCTTGAGGATAAAATTTATGATATAAATGAGCAGGGAGCTAAGATTGCAAGGAGAGCAGCAGGAAATGATGTTTTTGTTGCAGGCTCTATAGGCCCTCTTGGTACTTATATTTTCACCAGCAGTGATGAGAAACGTAAAGAAGCATTTGTGTATTTTCAAGAACAGGCAAAAGCACTTCAAAAAGGTGGAGTTGATCTTTTTATTTTAGAGACTTTTCGAGATTTACAAGAATTAAAAATTGCTATTTCTGCTATTAATGATTTTTCTGATTTGCCGATTATAGCTTCTATTTCATTTAATGAGCATGGGCAAACTGTATTTGGCACAGATATAAAAACAGCTATTTTGGAACTTAATAAGGAAAATATAGATATTATTGGCACTAATTGTTCTGTTGGTCCGAAGCCAATGCTTGAAAATTTAGAGGAAATATTAAAATATGCTGAAAAGCCGGTACTTGCTATGCCGAATGCTGGATTCCCTCAGATTGTAAATGATAGATTATTTTATAATACTACCCCTGAATATTTTGCAGAATATGCAAAAAGATTTGTTGAGTTGGGGGTAAAATGTGTAGGTGGTTGTTGTGGTTCTAATCAAAGACATATTAAAGAAATAAGAAATGCTTTGTCTATAAAGATAAATGTTCATAAAATTGAGAGTTTGCAGATAAAGGAAAAAGAGAAAGTTGAAAAATTGGTTTTTGAACCTATTCCACTGGAAAAAAAGTCACAGTTAGGGGAAAAATTAAAAGAAGGTAAGTTTGTATTTTCTGTGGAAATTAATCCGCCGAAGGGGAGTAATATATCTCGTATTCTTGAAATGGCACGATTTTTTAAAGAAAATGGAGTTGATGTTGTTAATATTCCAGATGGTCCAAGAGCTTCTGCGCGAGTAAGTCCTCTGGCAGTAGCTTATATGATACAGAAAGAAATTGGGATAGAGGCTATTTCTCATTATACTTGTAGAGATAAGAGTTTAATTGGTATGCAATCTGATTTACTTGGTGCAGATGTTCTTGGTATTAGAAATTTATTGATTATAACTGGAGATCCACCAAAGCTGGGAGCATATCCTGATAGTACAGGAGTTTTTGATGTTGATTCTATAGGATTAATAAAGATTGTTTCAAATTTAAATATTGGGCTGGATCTTGCTGGTAATGAGTTGAAAAGCCAAACATCTTTTTTGATTGCAGCAGGTTCTAATCCAGCGGCTTTAAATTTTGATGATGAAGTTAATAAAACTATTGAAAAAATAAAAAATGGAGCTGAGCTGTTATTGACTCAACCAGTATTTGATGTTGAACAATTTTTAAGATTTTATGAAAAAATATCGAAATATAATATAAGATTTTTGGTTGGACTTTTACCGCTTTTATCCTATAAACAGGCTGAGTTTATACATAATGAGATTCCTGGGATGTCTGTTCCAGTTGAGATTCGTAATAAGTTATCTGAGGCAAAATCAAAAGAAGATGCTATGGAAATGGGATTTGATTTTACCATTAGTATTTTACATAAGGTGAAAAACCTTGTGAATGGGGCTTATATTATGATGCCTTCTGGAAATCATAAAAAAGCTTTGAAGATTATAAAATCTATTGATGAATAATAGAATTTTTTTTAGAGATATTTTTTTTACAGCTATTTTATTTACATTAGCTCAGCCACCATTTTCTTTTTATGGAATATCTTTTATATTTTTGTTTTTTATTTTGGGTCTGATTTATAATGGCAAATTAGAAAATATGTCATATAAATATACTTTTTTGAATGGTTGGTTTCTTGGTTTTTTTATTTCGGTTTTCACATTGTTTTGGATTTATAAGGTAACTTTTATTGGGGTGTTGCCACTATTTATGGTTGAAGCTGTATTTTATGGGGCTATATTTGTATTGTTTAAACTTTTTTCTGTAAAAAATAAATTATATAATCTTATTTTATTTGTGATATTATGGAATATAATGGATTTTTTAAGAAGTAAAACAGTTTTTGCTTTTCCATGGAATCCTATAGGAGAGATGGTTTATTATTTTATTTCATTTATTCAAATTGCAGATATAGGTGGTATTTGGCTTGTTGGAATTATTTTATCTATTTTTAATATATTGTTTTTTCTTATTTTATTTCATAAAAAATTTAGATTTTTAAATGTTATTATTTTTGTATTATTATTTATAATTGTTGTAGGTTATGGGGAATGGAGATTATCTAATATTAAACTGAAAAAAACTGATTTTAAAATTGCTTTAATACAGGGAAATATTGAGCAGGATTTGAAATGGAATTCTAAATTATATTTAAAAAATTTAAACAAATATATTGAGATGAGTGAATATGCAGCAAAGAATGGAGTGAAATTGATTATCTGGCCGGAGACAGCTGCTACATGTTATTTACGATATAATTCTGTTTTTTTAGGAAGGATTTCTGATTTTGCGAAGAAGAATAAAGTAGTTTTAATTACAGGAAGTCTTGAATATAAGGATAGAAAAAATTACAATTCAGCATTTGGTATTGATTCATTAGGGAGAATTTTTTATACTTATAATAAGATAAAATTAGTTCCGTTTGGAGAGAGGATTCCTTTTTCAGATAAATATCCCATTTTGAATAAAATTGATTTCGGGCAGGGTGATTTTTGGTATGGAAACAATTATACTATGGCTACCTTTGAAGGTTTGAAATTTCCGACTTTTATATGTTATGAAATTATTTTCCCGGATTTTGTTAGAAAATTTGTTAGTTTGGGCGCTGATTTTTTGGTAAATCTTACAAATGATGCCTGGTTTGGTAGATATTCTGCACCGCAGCAGCATGCTTATCTTGTTCCTTTTAGAGCGGTTGAAAATAGAATAGGTATAGCAAGGGTGGCAAATACAGGTATTTCATTTTTTGTTAATCCTTTTGGTGTTATTTATAATTCTTCTGATATTTTTGAGGATAAAATTTTGATTGATAGAGTGTTTATAAAAAGCTGTAATACAGTATATGAACGATATGGTGATTTTTATATTTATTTTTTAATGGTTATTATTGTATTAATAAAAATCGTTGATATATTTTATAGGAGGAGATAGTGCAATATTTAAGGCCAACTTATATTGAGATAAATCTTTCAAAATTGAAAAATAATATTGCTATTATAAAAAATTATATAGGAAATGAGAAAAAAATAGTTTCAGTTGTAAAAGACAATGCTTATGGTCACGGAATAGTTGAAATTTCTAAGGCTCTTGAAGAAGCAGGTACAGATTTTTTTGCTGTTGCAACAATTGAAGAAGCTCAGGTTTTAAAAGAATCAAGAATAAAAAAAGATATTATAATTTTTGGAGAAAGGCCTGTAAATCAGCTTGAATTATGTATAAAAAATGATTTTATAATTTTTGTTAATGATATTAGAACTGCTGAAATTTATAATAAATTAGCGGAGAAATACAATAAAATAGGCAGAGTTCATATTGAGATTGATACTGGACTTTCCCGATATGGTATAAGATGGGATGAGGCAAGTAATATTATTTTAGAAATATCTAATTTTAAAAATATAAAGATAGAAGGTATTATGAGTCATTTTGCTATGTCTGATGAGCTGGATAAGACATTTGCTAAATTGCAATTATATAGATTTAAAGAGGTATTATCTTGTTTGCAAGGTATTGATATAAAATATAAACATATGTGTAATACAGGTGGTGTGTTGGATATACCAGAGGCTCATTTTAATATGGTTAGAACTGGTATTTTACCTTTGGGAGTATATCCTTCCAAGGTTTGTAATCGTTTGGATGGCATTGAACCTATTATGGAGATAAAAAGTAAATTAGCAGTTGTAAAGAAAATTAAAAAAGGTGATTATGTGGGGTATGGTATGCATTATATTGCAGAAAAGGATCACTTAATAGGGGTTGTTCCAATAGGTTATGGAGATGGTTTCCCGAGAGTTAGAAATAATGGTTATTTTCTGATAAATGGGAAGAAAGCAAAAATTATAGGCGGCAATGCTATGGACGCTACAATGGTTAATCTTGATGGAATTGGGAATGTTAAGCAATGGGATGATGTTATTATATTAGGTAATATGGGAGATAATAAAATAACAATCCATGATTTAGCAGAGCTTAAAGGCACAGTATCTTATGATATTTTTGCAAATTTAAATCATAGGATACCGCGATATTATATAAAGTAGTTATAATAAAGTATTTGCAATAACATTTGTATCTAATTTCGATGTATACCCATTTTTTAGTTTATAGTAGGCAAGGGTGCCCACCATAACAGCATTGTCAGTGCAATATTTTATTTGAGGATAAAAGAAATTTATATTATTTTTAATACATTCTGTTTGAAATTCTTCTCTTAGCATTGAATTTGCAGCTACCCCACCAGATAGAGTTATTGTTTTAATATTATATTTTTTAGCTGCTTTGATTGTTTTTGTTACCAATGTATCGACAACTGCTTTTTGAAAACTTGCAGCTATATCTTCTATTTTATAATTTTCATTATTATGTTTTAAATTTTTTATCAAATTTAAAGTAGCGGTTTTTAGTCCACTAAAAGAGAAAAGAAAATTATTTTTTTTTATCATAGGTCTTGGTAGTTTATATTTTTCAGGATTGCCATTTTTTGCTAATTTATCAATTATAGGACCGCCAGGATATCCTAATTGTAAATATTGTGATAATTTATCGAAAGCTTCACCTGCGGCATCATCTACGGTTTGCCCTATTACTTGATAATTATTATGTCCTTTGAATACCACTAATATGGTGTGTCCGCCGGATACTGTAAGGCATATATGTGGAATGGGTAAATTTTTGTTTTCAATAAAATTGGCATATATGTGAGCTTCAATATGGTTTATTCCAATAAATGGTTTTGAATAAATATAAGATAAAGTTTTTGCTGTCATCATTCCTATTAATAGACTTCCACTTAATCCATGAAAAGCAGTAGCAGCAAAAGCATCAATATCTTTTAAATGATAATTAGATTTTTTTATAGCTTCGTCGATTAACTGTATGATTATATTGATGTGATTTCTTGCGGCTATTTCAGGAACAACGCCACCATATTTTTGATGAATTTCTGTTTGAGATGCAGTGATATTTGCTAAAATATTGTGGCCATTTTCAACTAATGCCACAGCAGTATCATCACATGAAGTTTCGAATGCTAATATTTTCATAATGATTCTATAAAATCATCGTTTATTTGGTTTATGAAATTTATTGCTAATTTTAAGGTAGAGTAGTAATCATTTATATCAGCAATTGAATTATGAGAATGTATAGAACGGCTTGGTACTCCAAGCACAATAGTAGGGACGCCGTAGTTACTTATATGAATTTGTTTACCATCAGTACCACCAGATCTTCTTACAGCAATTTGATATTCTATATTTTCTTCTTCTGCAATATTTATAATAGATTTGGCTAATTTGGGATTTACTAACATTGTTGGGTCGTATAATCGAATTTGGCATCCGTTTCCTAAAACACCTTGTAGAGGGGAAGACGGTATACCTGGTATATCATCAGATGGAGCAGCTTCTAATATTAAGGCAATATCTGGTTTAATAAGGTTTGCTACAGTTGTAGCTCCTCTTGCACCAACTTCTTCCTGGACAGTAAAAGCACCATATATATCGTATTTATGCGGTAATTCGGAGAATTCTTTTAAAATTTGGATAAGAATTGCTACCCCTAATCTATCATCAAGTGCTTTTCCCATAAATCTATTTTCGGATAATTGAGTAAATGTTGAATCTGGAACAATAGGGCATCCCGGAGTTATCTGGAAATCATCTTCGACTTCTGCTCTTGAAGTAGCACCAATATCAATAAACATATCCGCAATGCCGAGAGGTTTGTGTTTTTTATCATCTGTAAGAAAATGTTTTGGGATTGAGAGAATCATTCCATTTAATTTATCACCTTTATTATTTTTTATAATTACTCTTTGAGAAAGTAATGTTTGTTCAAACCATCCGCCAATAGGTAAAAATTTTATAAGTCCATCCGGGGTTATTCTTTCTGTGATAAAACCGACTTCATCTATATGGGCAGTGATTAATATTTTTTTTGTATCTTGTTCCATTCCTTTTGATTTAAAAATTATTGAACCTAAATTATCTTTTATAATTTCAAGTTCATAATTCTCTAATTCTTTATATATAATGTCTTTCACTTCATCTTCATATCCAGAAACACCGAATGCGTTGCTAAGTGTTTCAATTAATGATAATTCTTTCATATTTTCGCTCCTTGTTTTTGTATAAGATAAATTATATTAATTTATAAGTCAATAATAAATTTGGATTAGGTATGGAAAAATAAGAGACATGGTACCCCATTGAATTAAAAAAGGTTGTATTTATGATTTGAAAAAAACTAAACCACAAAAAAACGAATAGGAGACCATGACATAACAAACATCTATTTTTAATTTTTTGATATGATATAGAGAGAGGGGATACCTTGTCTATTATATTCCCAAAAAAAGTTTATTTTTTTATTGACAAAATTATAAAAAATATTATGTTAATTAAGTAAATTAATTAAAGGAGGGTAGCATGAAAAACTTTCACAAATTTTTATTTTTGTTATGTTTATGGAATATTTTTTTATTTGCTGATAACAATATTATTCCATATCTACAATCAATGACTCAAAATTCTGTATATATTTGTTGGCAATTCAATGGAGATTCTATTTCTATTGTCAAATTTGGAACCGATAGTCTTAATCTTGACAGCCAGCAAACAGGAAATGTGGAATTGATAAAAAATTCTATTTTATGGCATACTGTAAAATTGGAAAATCTTGCACCCAATACTATTTATTATTACAGATGTATTTCTAATGATACAGCAAAGTCCAATATTTATAGGTTTAGAACATATCCGGAGAATGGTTCCTATGACAATATAAGATTTGTTATTATAGGTGATAATAGAACATATCCTGATAAATTTTATGAGGTTATGACTGCTGCAAAAAATAAAATTTTAGAACTTTATGGAGAAGAAGATTTTTACAATTTTAATTTGGTTTTTAATGTAGGAGATATTGTTACCGATGGCTATTCTATTGATCAATATCCTCGAGAATATTTTGAACCAATTAGAGAATTTTCTCCATATATTCCTTTTATGGTAAGTATTGGAAATCATGAAAATGAAAGTCCATATTATTACAAATTTATGAAATATGAAGATTTCGCAGGTCCAGAAGGAGAACCTTATTATTATTTTAATATTGGTAGATGTGGATTTGTTTCTCTTAATACTAATTATCAATGGAGGAATGAATCTCAACTTGAATGGCTTGACAGTGTTCTTTATAATCTTAATAATGACAATAATATAGATTGGATTTTTGTTTTTAACCATCATCCGGGACATACTGAAACATGGTATGCTGGTTGTACACAATATGTGCAAGAAGGTATTATTCCTATTTTAAATAAATATGATAAAGTGAAATTATATTCTTATGGGCATTCTCATGCTCTTGAATTTGGAATATCTTTAGAATCAAGATACTGGTTGCTTCTTTCTGGTGGTGCTGGTGGTGAACTTGAAACATCTGGATGTTATGACTTCCCTGAATATTATAAATCTTATATAGGTTATGGTTATTCAATTGTTGATGTGAATATTAGGGAAAGAAAAGGATATGTGAAATCTTATACTATAGGTAATGATAACGAAAAACTTGATAATGTGTTAATTGATTCAATTGAAATATTGCTTGATAATGTCAGTAAACCTGCTGCACCAGAAAATCAGGATTATTTAAATTTAAACCTTCCCTATGAAATAAGTCTTGGGAATTATGATAGCAATTTAGATTTATTCGCTTCTCAGATAAAAATTAGATGGAAAGATGGAAATTATAATTATCCAATTGCGAATTTTTACAGAGCTACTGAAAATTATTTTCTTGATTTTCAAAATAATTTGAATGCTGGAGTTGATATTACAAAATTATTAATTGATACAAATTTGATTGTTGAACCAGGCACTTATTATTTTAAAGCAAGATATAGAAATAAAAATTTGGAGTGGTCTGAATGGTCTTCTGAATATAAATTAGAAATAGAAAATACAGGATTTAAACCTCTTGTTGTTAAAAATAAATCTTTAGAATTTTTGGGTACTTCTTCCAGTGAAGCTTATGTTTTTATTGACTCAACAAGTAGAATAGAATTACCTAAAAAACAGATGACAGTTGAGATGTGGGTTAATGTTAAAGATAAAGATAACTATATTGCTTTTGTTGGGAATATTCAAGACAATGGCGATTATGAAAAAGGGTGGTATGTAGGTTTATATAATAAATCTTTTGCTTTTTGCCTGGCATCAGAGGGAGCAGATGATGGAGATGGGAAAATAAGTGTAATAAAAGCTTTTAACCCGAGGCTTGATACGTGGTATCATGTTGCTGCTGTTTATGATGGCAATAAAATGAAAATTTATGTCAATGGTTTATTATATAGAGAAACTGAAGAACAGTCGGGCAATATTTTATATGATGAGAATTCTGTATTTGCTATAGGCGCATATATTGATAATGATGAGTTTCATGCTTTAAATGGGCAATTAGATGAAATAAGGATATGGGATACTGCCTTAGATGAAAACACTATTAAAGCATGGATGCATTCTTATATAACAGAATTACATCCTTATTATAAAAATTTATTACATTACTGGACTTTTGATAATCAAATTAAATACAATATGATTTATGATAATGGAAATAAACCGGTAACCGGTCATTTGATGAATATGTCTATTAAAAATTTAGATATTTCAACTATTCCTTTAGGAGATATTGGTTATACATTAGCTGGTAAAGATTCTGTGACACTTGGAAATAATGGGTTTTGTATGAAAATTAAAGGTACAACAGAAGAAAGTGAAAAGCATTTTTGGGGTGCTTATCAAATTGGTACATTTAAAGATTCTTTAATAAAAGATGATAATAATTTGCCTGATAATATTTATGGTAGATATAATGTTATTTGGGGATTATTTGAATATGGGCATAGAATAAAAATAGGCGATCCTATTTTATTAGACATTGAAATAGATTATAGCTCATTAAATTGCAATGAGGATTCCATTGCTGTTTTAAAAAGAGCAAATGCAAAAGATAAATGGGTTGATGTTTCTGGCACTTTTGTAAGAGATAAGGAGAATAAAAAACTTATATTAAAAGGGCTAACAGATTTTGCTGAGGAATATTGTCTGGCTTTCGGATTACCTTCTACTTCTATAAAGATAAATAATAGTGCAGACTATAGTAGTAAGATTTTGCGATTTTATCCAAATCCTGCTAATGATAAGTTAAATTTAGTTTTGCAAATAGATGGAGATTCAGAAAAGTATTATTTAAAGTTTTATAATGTTTTGGGAGAGGTTATAAATAAAATAAATATTCATAAATTTAATGAGGTAAGTTTAGATATTTCAAATTTTAATAATGGTATTTATTTTTGTAGTCTTTTTAAAAATGATTTGCTTCTTGATACTGTAAAGTTTACAGTTTTAAAATAAAAAAGAAATCATATTCAATAAAAAAAAGGCAGGAAAGTAATATTCCTGCCTTTTTTGTTATATGTTGTATAATTATTAATTATTTTCCTGGACATTCTTTTGCGATTTCAGGATCGACTTTCCCTGCAAATGATTTATCAAATTTTTCAGCAAATTGTGTAGCTAATTTTTGAGCATATTCATTGAATTTATCTTTATTTTTCCATGTATTGATTGGTTTTAAGACTTCCGAAGGAACATTAGGGCAGGTTTTTGGTACCATTACCTTAAAGATAGGATCTTTTTCATATTCTACATTTTTTAAGTCTCCATTAAGAGCTGCTTTTACCATTGCTCTTGTTAAATTTATATCCATTCTGCTACCTTCACCATAAGGACCGCCACTCCAACCGGTATTTACAAGATAAATATCAACTCCGTGTTTTTCCATTTTTTCACCTAAAAGGTCTGTATAATCCTTTGGATTTCTTGGCATAAATGGTTCACCAAAAAATCTTGAGAATGTTGCTTGAGGTTCAACAATACCAGTTTCAGTACCTGCTAATTTTGAAGTATAACCCATCAAAAACCATAGCATTGCTTGAGTCTTTGTTAATTTAGAAATAGGAGGAAGTACCCCATAGGCATCAGCAGTAAGGAAAAGAATAGTTTTGGGATGTCCTGATGTTGATGATGGTTTAATATTTGTTAGATATTTCAAAGGATAAGATGCTCTTGAATTTGGTGTGAATCTATCATCGTCCAGATCAAATCTTCCATCAGGATATACCATTAAATTTTCAACAATAGAACCATGTTCTAAATAATGATCTGGATGAAATGTTGCTTTATATATTTCAGGTTCTTTTTCTGGATTTAAATTAATTAATTTTGCATAACAACCATTTTCAAAATTAGCAATACCATTATCATTCCAGCCGTGTTCATCATCTCCTAAAAGAGCTCTTTCTGGATCTGCTGATAATGTGGTTTTTCCTGTACCGGATAATCCTAAAAGGAGTGCTGAACTTCCATCAGGACCTTCATTTGCAGAACAGTGTAATGGTAATATATTATCTTCTGGAAGGTAATAATTCATTACAGTAAACATTAATTTTTTTATTGAACCCATATATGCAGAACCAAAAACAATACCAACTCTTTTATCAAAATCCATTACAACAGCCATATTTGAGGTTTTACCATTTGGTAATTTTCTTAATCTACCGTCATATTTTGAACTTTCTAATTTATCATAAGGAAGAGATAATAAAGTAAAAGGTTTTTTTGCATATATACTTTTTTCAATATCTTCAGGAACAGGTCTGAACATATTGTCAATAAATAATCCACTTAATGGATTGTCAGTAATTGTCTTTACAGGTAATGCATAAGAGCTATCAGCACCTATTACTCTGTCTAATACATAAAGTTGTTTTTTACCAGATAATCTTTTGATAGCATCTTCAAAAATCATTTCAAATGTATCAGGCTCCAATGATATACAGTTAGGGGATGTCCAATCAATATTTTTTTCGCTTTCTGGTCTTTTCACAATATAAGTATCTTTGGGGCTTCTACCTGTTGATTCTGGTGGTGTCCATGTAGCAAGTGTACCTGTTTTTAATGGAACAGCACATTGTAAATCAACAGCATCCTGTATTAATTTTTTTCTCGATGGATTATTATAGTAGAATTGATACGTTTTTAAGAAGTTATCAATGATTTCTTTGTGTTTTTGCATAAAGGGTTCCTCCTTCGTTAAAAAATTTCTCAATATATACTATTTTTTATGTGATGTCAATAGTTTTTTGTATATATGAGTAAAGTTTTTAAAAAAGTTATAAGATTTTTTTTAGATAGCATCATAAGATTATTTAGTTTTGAGCTTTGTTAATATACTATGGTATATATCAAAATCTCTTTGTGAAAAAAGGACAAAAATGACTTTTTTTATTGAGGGGCATTCTGGAAGTATTTCTAAAACAGCATTGATAGCAATAGGGGCTGCTAATTCTTTGGGATAACCGTAAACACCAGTGCTTATGGAAGGAAAAGCTATGGTTTTTATTTTGTATTTTTCGGCTAATTTTAGACTATTGATATAGCAATTTTTCAATAATTGGGGCTCATTATGTTTCCCGTCTTTATAGATAGGTCCTACTGTATGGATTACGTATTCGGCAGGTAAATTATAACCTTTAGTTATTTTTGCTTCACCTGTAGCGCATCCATTTAATTTTTTACATTCTTCTAATAATTGAGGTCCTGCAGCTCTATGAATAGCTCCGTCTACTCCACCTCCACCTAATAATGTATTATTGGCAGCATTTACAATAGCATCTACTTTTAATTTGGTAATATCACCGAGATGTAATTCTATTTTTTCAATCATTAGTCCCACCTTTAGTTAATTTCTTTTAAAATATGAAGTTTCAAAAAACATATTATCCAATACATTGATAAAAGTCCCATCTTTTTCTAATCTGATAATTTTAAAGAATAACCCTACAGATAGAGTTGGAAAGATATTACTTAGAATTTTAGCAATACTTGAAGGTAATGGATAAAAATTAGAACCTTTTACTTTTAATACTTTAAAATATCCACCACATTCTATAAATTCTTTAAAAGAATGTGCTGTAAAACCTCTAACATGAGGTCCTAATACTTTAATA
>Ga0164318_10004940_pt1 | contig 12881 bp, 8 predicted proteins | sample GuaBasSedimGuay9_FD_113734 | JGI IMG/M metagenome (GOLD analysis project Ga0164318, IMG submission 113734) | Subseafloor sediment microbial communities from Guaymas Basin, Gulf of California, Mexico - Guay9, Core 4571-4, 0-3 cm | ecosystem: Environmental > Aquatic > Marine > Hydrothermal vents >... | reverse complement strand
TATGAATATGGATATTTTCTAATATTGACGGCACTCTGAAAAGCCGCTTAGCGGCTGAATGCAGGAGATCACACTTTTCGGAGCAAACTCAATATTAAAGGATCGTTATTAGTCAAATCTTATTACAAAAAATGCCCAAAGGTTGTAAAAACCATATGGGCATTTTTATTTACTAATTACCAGTTACCAATAAACCAGTTACTATTTCTCAATTAACTCAATACTCCGTTTTACGAATTTATCCAAAGCAGCTCCTTTAAGCATGTTGTTTGAAAGTAAAGCTAAGTCAATTAGTTGTTTAATTAATTTGTTTTCTCCACCATAGTTTTCTAAAACCGTTTCTTTTTTCTTGTTTAATTTGTCCAATTTCTTATTCAAATCATCCATCTGGTCTTTTTCTTCCTGTGGAATTTCTTCGTCTTTTTTATCCTTTTTTAATTTTTCAAGAGCGTTTTTATCGCCTTCAACGGCACTAATTTCCTTTTTAATTGGCGAAACTTCCTTTTTAACTGATTTGTCAGTATCAGAAGCAATTTGCTCAACTAATGGGTGGTTTGAGTTTACAACAAGATTATAGCTGTCAGGTAAATCGCCATAAAAACCCATTCCGCCGCCACCAAGTGCCGACATATCTTTCATTCTACGCATAAACTCGTTTTGTGTAACCATTACCGGATTAGAATCTTCACTTAATGGTTCAAACATTACGATGTAGTTTGCTTCTGCTGGCAATTGACTCTTGAATACAGAAGTCAAATCCTTTTCCTGCTCACCTGATAGTTTTGACTCTGCACCATCTTCTTTACTAATCAATTTGTCAATAACATCAGCATCAACCCTTGTGAACTTAGTGTTCTCAAGTTTTGTTTCTAAATGATTGATGAAATGAGAGTCTAATTGACCGTCCATTACCAAAACATCGTAGCCTTTCGCTTTTGCAGCTTCTACAAAAGTATATTGTCCTTCTACATCACTTGTATACAGACAAATTAAGTTTTTGTCTTTGTCTGTCTGGGTTTCTTTAATTACTTCTTTGTACTCATCCCATGTAAAGTTTTTACCTTCAGTATTGGTAAATAAATTGAATTTTATTGCTTTATCATAAAATTTAGGCTCTGAAAGCATACCATAAGCAACAAACATGCTTAAATCTTTCCACTTTTTCTCAAAATCTTCTCTTTCTTTCTTAAATATTTCATTTAAGCGGTCAGCTACTTTCTTCGTAATGTGACTTGAAATTTTCTTAACATTACCATCACTTTGTAAGTAACTTCTGGAAACATTCAATGGAATATCTGGTGAGTCAATTACACCATGAAGCAAGGTCATAAACTCAGGAACAATTCCTTCAACCGAATCAGTTACAAAAACCTGGTTTGAATAAAGCTGAATTTTGTTTCTCTGAACCTCAACATTTGCTTTAATCTTTGGGAAATATAAAATACCTGTAAGATTAAAAGGGTAGTCTACATTTAGATGAATGTGAAACAACGGATCGTCCATTGTCATTGGGTATAGTTCTTTGTAAAAAGACTTATAGTCCTCATCTTTAAGATCAGCAGGTTTTTTAACCCATGCAGGTGTTGTGTTGTTAATTATGTTTAATTCACCAGTTTCAACCTCTTTACCATCTTTCCAATCTGTTTTTTTACCAAAAGCAATTTCAACAGGTAAAAACTTACAATATTTGTTTAAAAGTTCAGTAATTTTTGCTTTTTCCAAAAACTCTTTACTCTCCTCATCAATATAAAGTATAATGTCTGTTCCAACATCTTCTTTTTCTATATCTTCAATGCTAAACTCAGGGCTTCCGTCACATTCCCATTTTACAGCTTGTGCACCATCCTGATATGATTTTGTTCTGATTTCAACTTTTTCAGCCACCATGAATGATGAGTAAAAACCTAAACCAAAATGACCAATAATTGCATCAGCTTTGTCTTTATATTTATCCAAAAACTCTTCAGCACCTGAAAAGGCAATTTGATTGATATATTTTTCAATCTCATCGGCTGTCATACCAATTCCTTTATCTGAAATTGTTAGTGTTTTTGCTTTTTCGTCAATACTAACATTGATTGTTGAATTATCAAGCTCAGCTTTGTATTTTTCTATATGTGCAAGTGTTTTAAGCTTTTGTGTAGCATCTACAGCGTTTGAAATTAATTCGCGAAGAAAAATCTCGTGGTCAGAGTAAAGAAATTTCTTAATAATAGGAAAAATATTTTCCGTGGTAACGTTTATGTTGCCTTTTTGCATATTAAATATATTTTGTGTTTAACATTTTATTCGTTAAAAGGCTTTTTCAAAGTATATGCCAATGTTGTATTTATGACATTTCGGCAGAGATTTGTTTTGCTCAGTGACTCTAAGTCATTATTTAACCTGTATAAATATAAAAATATTGATATTAGTGTATCCTTAATAATGTAAAACGGATTACGCATAACTTTTCTGAATAGGATCAGAGCAGGCTTTGCTTATTTTACGGCTTAATAGTATATATTTGTTGAACCCAATGCAAAGGAACGATATAAAAAATAGAAAGGAAATGGAAAATAAAAGACCTAATAAAACACAACTCTTTCAGGAGCAGAAAGTCCGTACCCATTGGGATGACGAACAGGAGAAATGGTATTTTTCGGTTCAGGATGTAGTAGAGATACTTGCAGAAACATCTAATGTAAAAGATTACATTAAAAAGATGAAAAAGCGTGATAAAGAATTAAATTCCAACTGGGGGACAATTTGTCCCCTAGTTCAAATGCAAGCTGCAGATGGTAAAATGCGAAAAATACAAGCGTCTGACACAGAAGGGTTGTTTCGTATTATTCAATCCATACGATCCAAAAAAGCAGAGCCTTTTAAACAATGGTTGGCAAAAGTAGGTTCGGAGCGAATAGATGAGATAGAAGACCCCGAATTGGCTTTCGACCGTGCAATGCAAACTTATCTTGCAAAAGGTTATTCAAAAGAGTGGATAAATCAGCGATTAAAAAGCATAGAAGTTAGAAAAGAACTTACTGACCAGTGGCAAGAGCGAGGAATGAAAGAAGGTTTGGAATATGCTATTTTAACCAATGAAATTACAAAAGCTTGGGCAGACAGGGATGTAAAAGCATACAAAAAACTAAAAGGTCTTAAAAAGGAAAATTTACGAGATAATATGACTAATTTAGAACTGGTTTTAAATATGTTGGCAGAAGCTTCTACCACAGAAATATCAAAAGAGAAAAAGCCGAAAGGGTTAGAAGAAAATAAGGATATTGCAAGAAAAGGTGGTAATGCTGCGAAAAAAGCACGCTTAGAAATTGAAAAACAAACAGGAAAATCGATTGTGTCGGGTAAAAATGCTGAAAACTTACTTGTAAATCCAGATATTAAAAAAATTGAAAAAGAGTAAAGAGATGGATTTATAGAAATGCCAGTATAAACTTTACTTGTTTTACAGCTTAATAGTATATATTTGTTCTAATAATGATGTGTGCATAACAAACCCTAAAACTAAAAAAATGATAACAATAGAAAAACCGGATAACTTAATTGATCATTTTGAAATAGCAACTGAGAAATTTAGAGACAATAATCTTTTTGGAACTAAGAATAAGCAAAGTGGTGAATATGAATGGCTTACTTATGGCGATATAAAAAGAAAAGTTGATAATTTCAGAGGTGGATTAGCATCTTTAAATATAAAAGAAGGTGATGCAGTTGCCATTATAGCAAATAATCGGTTTGAATGGGCTGTTTCAGTTTTTGCAACCTATGGTGTGGGAGCTCGTTTTGTACCCATGTATGAAAATGAGATTTTACGAACCTGGCATTATATTACAAAAGATGCAGGGATTAAATTCCTGTTGGTTTCAAATAAAGATATTTATGAACAAGTAAAACACTTTAAAGATGAAATTGATTCTCTAGAACATATCTATATTATTGAAGATGACAGTGAAATAAGTATGAATCATCTTGAGAAAATTGGTGAAGAAAATCCGGTTGCTGCTATTATACCTAAGGTTAATGATATTGCTGCTTTAATATATACTTCGGGTACAACCGGTGACCCCAAAGGGGTTTTGTTAACACATGGGAACTTTGTTTCAAATTCAAGAGCAGGAAATCGCAGATATTCTATGCTTAATGAAACATCAAGGAGTTTATCAATTTTACCCTGGGCACATAGTTATGGTCAAACTGCCGAATTGTATAATTGGTTATTCACAGGAGGTTCAATTGGGTTTATGGAAAGTGTAGAAACTTTGGCCGAAGATTTACTAAAAGTGCAACCAACATTTTTAATTGCTGTACCGCGTGTATTTAATAAAATTTATGATGGTATTTGGGCAAAAATGAATGAAACTGGTGGTATCACAAAAAAAATGTTTGAAATGTCAGTTAATGCCGCAAAAAAATACCGTGAACAAAACGGAAAAGTTGATTGGCTAACAAAATTGAAATTAAACTTTGGTCGTAAAGTGGTCTTCTCAAAAATTGCTGCAAAATTTGGTGGGAAATTAATTGCATCTATCACAGCAAGTGCGAAAATGAATATGGAAATTTCTTATTTCTTTACGGATATTGGTCTTCCTGTTTTCGATTGTTACGGTTTGAGTGAAACCTCACCGGCTATTACAATGAGTAGTCCTGATTTAAATAAGCCGGGAAGTATTGGTACAGCTCTTGAGTTTATTGAAGTTCGAATTGACCGATCGATGATTAATGATAACAGTGAAGATGGTGAAATTCAAGTAATGGGACCGAATCTCATGGTTGGATATCATAATAAACCGGAAGCTACAAAAGCTGTATTTACTGAGGATGGCTGGCTAAAAACTGGTGACAGAGGAACGATTGATAAAGATGGCTTTGTTTTTATCACCGGAAGGATTAAAGAACAATTTAAACTTGAAAATGGAAAATATGTTTTTCCAGCTGCTTTGGAAGAAGATATCCGTTTACTACCTTATATAGAAAATGCCATGATTTATGGCGATGGTAAATCGTATAATGTTTGTATTGTAATTCCCGACTGTGCTGTTTTAAAAAAGACTGCTGAAACATTAAAACTTAAAACAACAGTTGACAAATTAGTTCATTCATCAGTAGTACAGGAATTTGTAAGTATGGAAATTAGAAAAAGTCTTGAAGGTAGCTATGGTCATTACGAAATACCTAAAAAGTTTATTTTTACAGATGAAAATTTCACTATTGAAAATGGAATGTTAACCCAAACTTTAAAGCTTAAAAGAAGATTTGTTGTAGAAAAATACAAAGATCAGATTGAGGATTTGTATAAGAGTTAAAGACTTTATATCCCTAAAGTCAGAGTTTGACTGTGTTTGCAAATACATATAATGTTAAAATTCAGAATATGTGACAATTAACAAAGTCAAGCTCTGACTATTTTCAAAAAGTACCCACTTTATGGATTTTAGTTTTTTTAAAGAAACTTAATTCAGTTGTCTGTCATTGTTTGTCCGCATATTATCTCAGATTAACACAGATATAAAGTGAGGGTTTATCTGCGTTCATTTGCGTCATCTGTGAACTATTCTTTAAACTTTTACCCACAATCGTTTATACTATAGCCAAAATATTTAAGGATAAAATTTCTGGTAAGTTTTACTTTTAATATGATCTGTAATTTTTCAGGAGAGTTTGAAGACTATTATATATGAAATTCATAATAATATCTTCTCAATATCGTTTTGTGAAAAACATTGGAATAATTAAATTTGCCAAATAGAACCATTTGCTTTGAAAATTATATTTAAGAAAAACAAAGGTCTTTCTCAGATTGAGTTCAAAACTCTTTTTGACAATAATTTCGATAAAATTAGGAATTATGTGTATTTTAAGTGTGGAAACATTGAACAGGCTGAAGATATTGCCCAGGAAGCTTTTCTAAAGCTTTGGGAAAAACGAACGGATGTAAAAAAAGAAACAATGCTTTCGTATTTATATCGTATAGCACATAATGTCTTTATTAATCAGGCAAAAAGAGAGCAACTTTCATTTAATTTTCAGAATAGTAGTCAGGATTGTGATGTAAATATGGAATCTCCGGAATATGTAATGGAATTAAAGGAGTTTGATGAAAAGCTACAAAATGCACTTGCAAAACTTTCAGAAAAAAATCGAGTTCCCTTTTTAATGAACCGTGTTGAAGGAATGAAATATAGAGAGATTGCTGAAAGTCTAGGAATTAGTGTAAAAGCAGTTGAGAAACGAATGCAAAATGCTTTAAGCCAACTTCGTGATTCCATTGAGTTTAAATTGTGAGTATGGAAAAAAAAGAAAAAATAATTAATCATATAGAAAACCTGAAAGTTCCGGAAGGGCGTTCAAAAAGTGAAATATGGACTGAATTACAAAAGAAAATGGAAGCTGATTCTGTGAAAAGCAAAAAGTTTTTAATAAAACAGCCTGTCTTTTATTATTCTGTTGCTTCCATAGTAATCGTTTTTTTCAGTCTTTTGTTTATTTTATCATATAATAATACAAGCGAAATTTTTGTTCATGCAGGGCAAAAGGAAATAGTATTTCTGCCGGATGGCTCTGAAGTTGTTATTAATTCGGTTTCAAAACTTTTATATTCAAAAAAAGAATGGAAGGATGAAAGGGTTGTTGAGCTGGAAGGTGAGGCTTTCTTTAAAGTAAAGAAAGGAAGTGATTTTACAGTTCGGTGTATAAATGGATCTGTAAAAGTTACAGGAACAATTTTCAATGTTTTTAGCAGAAGGAATACTTTGGAAGTTAAATGTACTGAAGGGGCAGTTTCTGTACACTCTAAATCTGGTAAAACAATATTTCTTAAGGAGAATCAACTGGTAAATTTCAGACCAGATAATAACAGTGGGGAAGTTTTAAATTTAAACAATTCAAATACAGATTTGTGGACAAATGGACAGTTTTATTTTCAAAATAAAAGTTTAGATAATGTATTTGACGAATTGGAACGCCAATTTAATATGAAAATTCAATTCGATAGTAAATCAGAACGGGTTTTCAATGGCTATTTTAATAATAAAGATTTAGACCAAGCATTAAAAATGATTTGTAAGCCAATGGGACTGGAATATCAAATTGAAAATAATTCTTTGGTTCTCATAACAACTCACTAAATTAACTGTGCATCATCTTATCTTAGGGTATTTCAACCTGAACTTGTATAATATTGAGAGAATATGTTGTTTTATACTAAAAACGGTTTGAAGTTTGATTTTTAGAAAGTGCTTTCATTCTGATTATCAATAAGTTTAACTATTTAGCAATATAGCAATTTAACCATTTAAAGTATAGTATTTTTAATGGAGTATGCATAAATACCGCATAATTATATTATTCAACTTAATTATATTTCAGCTTTTTGTAGGCTTAAATGTTTTTGCTCAAAAACTAATTAATGAAAGCTTTTTTAATGAATCAATGCCATTGGTTTTAAAAGAAGTTAGTGAAAAATATAAGTTTAAGTTTTCTTATGATTATTCTTTACTCGAAAAAGTGATTGTGACAGACGATTACATTAATTTAAGTAAGAAGAAATTCATGCGCCAACTAACATCTAAATATAATTTTGATTTTGAGGAAATTGATGGTGTATATATTATCAGCCCACGAAAAAAAACTGCTCAAAAGTTTATTGTTAAAGGCTTAGTTGTAGATAGTGAGTCAAAAGAAAGACTCCCCTATGCAAATATTTACGACAAAAAAACGAGTTATAATACCGCTTCAAATCAGGAAGGTTATTTTACTATTTTCATGAACAATGCTGATACTGCAAAATTTATGATCAGCTATATGGGGTATAAGACAAGGGAGTTTGTAGTATGCTCTAATGATTCTGTGGATGTGTTGCAAATAAAGCTTGAAAGCGAAGATAAACTTATTTCAAAAGTGGATGTTCAATCAAATAATATAAAATCTGTTGATTTGGGTCAAATGGCCGGGCATTTTACAGTTAATCCTGCTAAAATGGCTGATTTGCCCGTACTGGGTGAATTAGATATTTTTAGAAATTTACAGTTGTTTCCTGGTATTGGTGGTACGGATAATTCGTCTTCCGGCTTGATTATCAGAAACTCACCATCAGACCAAACACTGGTTACTTTTGATGGGTTTTCAATTCTGGATTTAAATCACTTTTTTGGAATGTTTAGTGCAATTAATTCAAAAGTAGTTAAGGATATACAGATTTACAAAGGGGGTTTTGAGGCAAAATATGGGAATAGAGTGTCTGGTATGGTGGAAATAACTGGAAAGTCTGGTAATCTATCTAAACCCACGGTACATTTTAATTTAAACATGTTAAGCGCAAACCTTGTTATACAGGTTCCTCTTTTTAAGAAAGCATCATTACTTATTGCAGCAAGACGATCCTATAATGAAATAGTAAAAACATCACTTTATGATCAGATATTTGATAAAGTGAAAAGTCCTATTGATAATAGTTATTGGCTGGTAAATGGAACTGTGAGATACCTTCCTAACCAACTTGAACCTGTGTTTCGTTTTTATGATCTAAATTTTAAATTAAATCTTCCCTTATCAAAGAAAGATATACTGGGTATCAGTTTCTATCTTGGTAAGGATAATTTAGATTTTTTAGATAGTACGGCTGTTGAATATGATTATCAGATGTTAGAGAATATGAATTGGGGAAATCGGGGGCTTGGGCTAAAATGGACAAGAAATTGGTCTAAAAAGGTGTTCTCTAACTTTTCGTTGAATTATTCAAATTATTTTAATTATTATTTAAGTGATTATTCCTACAGTCAAAGTACTTATTCTGATACCTCTTTGATATATGAATCAAATAATATTGATAACATAAACCTTAAAATTAATACTACATGGTATATTAATAAAAAGCATACATTTGAAATAGGACTGGATAATAATACGATAAATGTTGATTTCTTAAGTTTCTGGAACGATAATATTTTGCAGGATATTCGTCAATTTGCAAAACAGTTGTCTGTTTTTGCACAAGATAAATATTCTGTTAGTTCGAAATTATACCTGATTGCTGGATTACGCGCTAATTTTATTTCATCAAGCGAAGTGACCAATATCGAGCCACGCCTTTCGCTACAGTATAAAATATCCCCTTTATTAAACTTAAAAGTATCAGCGGGGAATTATCATCAGTATTTAAACAAAATTCCTGTGAAGAATCTGGCAGGAATCAACCGTGATTACTGGATGATATCTGATAATATCCTCGCACCCGCAGTAGCGTCGAGTCATTATACTATAGGTTTTAATTTGAAAAAACGGTTTTTTACAATTGATTTTGAGGCTTATTATAAGAATACCTTAAACCTAATTGAGTATGAAAGTGCAATTCTCAATGAAATAAGCTCTCAGACAAATGATTTAGAAGGTGTTTATCATAAGGGGGAAGGTAAAATTGCAGGTATTGATGTCTTACTATTAAAGGAGTATGGAAAGTATAGTGGGTGGATTGCTTATTCTATAGGGAAATCACTTAGGAAATTCCCCGATATAAATAATGGACAAGCATATCCATCAAATAATGATCAGCGACATGAGTTAAAAATTGTTAATATGCTAAAATTGAAAAACTGGAATTTTGCACTTAGCTGGATTTATGGTTCAGGAAAGCCTTACACACAACCAATAGGACAGTATTATGTAACATTGCTAAATGGAAAGCAAAAGCTGATTTCAGTTCCTGAGAACAAGAATTCATCACGTTTACCAGCATTTCATAGTCTGGATATGTCAGTAAATTATAATTTTAGAATTGGCTCTGGTTTTGCAAAAGTGGGTTTAAGTATTTTTAATTTATATGGTAGGCAAAATATAAAGTACAGGTTTTACAGAATCGCAGAAGAAACTAATAGCGACCTGTTGCAAAGTCCTGTTTATAAAGTTTATGATATTAAATTAATGGGGTTTACACCCAATGTGTCTTTTTCAATTGATTTTTAAATTTATTAAAAATGATTTCAAAAATAAAATATGTAGTATTAATTTTTTTATGGGTCTTTGTGTATGCATGCTCAGCTGACTATGATGAAGCCTATATTGATAGCCAAATTGTTGTTGATGGAGTGTTGTTTCCTGATGAAAAACCTGTGATAAGACTTGTTCAACTTGCTGACATTAATGATAATGTTCAATTGCCAGTTGTAGATGCTATTGTCTCAATTTATTCAAATAACCAAAAATATAACTTGGAATTAAGTGATAAAAATATTGGTGAATACTCCTATGAAGGAACTGATTTGCAAATTAGTACAGGAAATTATTATTCTCTTGAAATAGAATATTTTGGGAATATGATATTTGCAGAAACGATCATTCCTTATCCACCTGAAAATATTGAACTTGAACTCTATGAATACGAAGATTCTTTGCTAGTTGATACTGTAAGTTTTATCAATATAGAGTGGGATCATAGTGGAGATGCCTATTTTTATACAATTCTTCATTGTGATTCATTAAATCCCCTTGCCGATAATTATTGCTATTATCACATAAATGATGAATTTCCCTGTTATGAAAATTATCAATTCATTGATACCGCCGGGCTTATTAATGAGAATGTTTATACTGTAACGGTTTTTAGCATGACTGAAGAATATGCTATGTATTATTATAGTTATGAACCTGCCGGTAGTGATTTTGGGTATTCTGGCAATGTTGAAAATGCTTATGGGATTTTCACTGGTCTTAGTTCTACAAGTGTTGTATTCCAATATTTTACTGATTCTCTTTCCATAATAGGAGAGTAGAATTAAAGCTTTATCTAGGTTTGCTTGTGCGAACTAGGCCACCTGTTTATTTGGCTTGTCAGTATTTTATTGTTTTCTAAATTGAAATCATTCTCTCACTTTATTATTTATTCTGGCGTCATGCTTTTTGATAGAGGAGTCCTAGATAGTGACAATAAATCTGTATGGAACAAATTACATTGCAGAAAATTGTTAGCTTTTTGTGCTCAAGTTTAGCTTGCCTATCCGCCGTACTTTGCACTATGGAAGGCGGGTCTGGGATATTTTTAATATCTACAATGCATATATCTGGCAAATAATTAGTTTGTCCATAAAATATGCTTTTCTCAGAAACTTACCAAGGCTGAAAGACATTGCAAGTTGAGTCCTAACTTAGTAAGTTTTTTGAACTTGCGAAGTTTTTCTAAAGTGCCGACTTTATGGATATGCTCTAATTAGATACTGGTAACTAGCAATTGATAGTAATTAATATCTATTTTTAATGACCAATGACTTAATCTAATTTCCTGTAAATTAAAACATAGAAGATAATTATCGGCATCTCAGAATATTTAAACCAGAGCCGCCTTTTGATGTGATAGCCGTTAATAATACAGAATAATTAAAAGTTACCTCCAGGATAAAAAGCTCATATCTTTATTTCTATAGTGTAAAATATTTTGTGTAAGTGGTTTAAGGTCTTTAGTTAGAGAATAAAATCATTTTTTTTTAGGGTATTTTCTTGTTTGATTGTATTTATCATAAACAGGCAAATAAAAATGTTTACATCAGAATAATTTGAAACGAAACAGACAATATATTGAGAAAAAGATTTTGGAACGGAGTTCAAACTACATTGTTCCTACAGGAAAGGGGAAAGACTCTGTGTGGGAAGATTTGTCTGGTAAGTTAGTCGCCAAAAGTGAAATCTCATTAAAAAAACAAAATACATCATATGTGATGTGTCGGGTGGCTGCCACTGTAATAATTCTTATTTTAAGTAGTGTCGTTTATCTATATTCAGATTCAAATATTTCAACTGAAAGTGCCGAAACTTGCGAGGTTTATTTGCCCGATGGTTCTTATGTTTTTTTGCAAAGCAATTCAAAAATCTCATTTAATAAAAAACAATGGAGCAGCAATCGTAAAATTGAATTAAAGGGCGAGGCATTTTTTTCAGTAAAAAAAGGTAGTGCTTTTACGGTACAAACTGAGGCTGGAAATGTTCAGGTTTTAGGCACAAAGTTTAATGTAATCAATAGGAACAAAATGTTTGAAGTGGCTTGTATTTCTGGTAAAGTTAGTGTAAGTTCTATAAATGAAACAGAATTAAAAATACTTACAAAAGGGATGAGTACCTGTCGGTTAGAATCAGGTGAGCTTTCTGAGCCGTCTTTCACAAATATTGAAAGAATTCTGAGTAGACAAAAAGGTGTATTCTATTTTGAGCAATCTGATTTAACTCTTGTTTTTAAAGAGTTTGAACGACAGTTTAATGTTAAGATAAAATATATAGAAAAGGAAAAACGAAAATTTACAGGCTATTTTTCAAACAAAAAATTAGAAACAGCTTTGAAAATGGTCTGTAAACCAATGGAGCTTGATTATGATATGAATGACGAGCTTGTGGTTGTTAGTGGTTTAGCTAGACCAAATTAATGAATTAAATGTTAAATTAAAAAAAGAGGACGTATGAAAACAAAGATTTTTTATTCATTTATTATTTTATTTTTTGCCTTTGCGGCATGTGATAAGCAAGATGTTGCCAATAAACTAGACGACAATGATGCTTTAGAGAATTTTTTAACACTTAATCAAAAGTATCAAAAGTTAAAAAATCAAACAAAGGATTTTCGCTCAGTAAGCTCTTTCAAAAAAATGAAAGCGAAATCCTTAAAAGGATTTAAGTCTGATAGTCTTAATGAAGATGGATGGGATGATACAACTGATGTTTGGGATGACTGGGAGTCTTGTGCTGAAATTACAGAAACTGAGAATGAGGATGGCTCATTTACTCTGGTAATGGATTATGGTGATGGTGGTTGTGAAGAATATGGCTTATTAATGAAAGGTAAAATTACCATGACCTGGAAAATGGATGAGAATGGATATTATTTTGAAGAGATATATGAAAATTAT